>Ga0079224_100000881_pt1 | contig 32267 bp, 30 predicted proteins | sample Stecom2015_FD_80414 | JGI IMG/M metagenome (GOLD analysis project Ga0079224, IMG submission 80414) | Agricultural soil microbial communities from Utah to study Nitrogen management - Steer compost 2015 | ecosystem: Environmental > Terrestrial > Soil > Agricultural land | place: USA: Utah... | reverse complement strand
TGGAATATATTTAATCAAAATTGATTCAAAAGATAAAACAATAATTAAAAAAATACTAATACAACATTAAATCGAAAAAAATGGCAAAAACAAAACACTTAGTAGTTATAATCGGGATGATTATGCTGACACCCTTCATCCCGTAGTACTGCGGGACTGCTGTGTGTAAAAAGAGCAACCACTTTGCACCGCTCACCCATAGCCCTAAAGGGCGCAGACGCGCTTCAAATACGTTGCGCGCAGTCACCCCTTCAGGGGCAGGGGGTGCGCGCGAGCGATGCGAATCATTCAAAAAAATGACAACATATTTTGTATTTTAATCCTAAAATCACCTAACTTTAAAGTCCCAAATGAAAACTAAAATCAGTACTTTATCCTGTCACCCGGCAGGTTATCGAAGATTCCTGCTGGGTGTAAAAAAAAATATTAATACCATACACAACAAAACCATTTCACCTCACCTTCTCTCCCCCTGCACACAGTTTTTTTAAAACACTATTCTGTTTTCGGTTTTTTCACTATACTTTAGTGGGTGTTATTTTAATATTCAATTTATTCAGAGAATGAAAAAGCTGATAACTACACTCTGCATTGCATCATTTGTAATGACTGCACAGGCTCAACGCACTTTCGACATTGGTTTGTCCGGTGGTGCTACCAATTATTTTGGCGACCTCGGCAACAACGAAGTATTGCAGGCCACCTCAACAAGACCCGGTGGTGCCATCACTTTCAGAAATTTTTTGAATAATCCTTCGCGATCAGGTTTTCAGTATCAGCCTTTCTCCATCGAAGCACGCATCAGCTGGCAACGCATAGGCTATGACGAAACTAAACCTATTGGCGACAAAAAAGGATACCAACTGCGCAATTACGGAAGGGGTTTAAGCTTTCGCACCGATGTTTACGGAGTGTCAACACATCTAAGCTATACCTTATACACCAACCGCAGAAAACCATTGTACTCACAGGGTGCAGCCATGTTTTTTTATGTAGGAGTAGGCGTTTATTATGCACGACCCAAAGCCGATTTGTTTCATGGAAGTATTGACATCAATAACCGCTATTACTATTGGAATGATGGAACCGTGCGCGATCAGGCTGAAAGTACCGGACATGGAAATGTAATTAAAAAAGACGGAAAATTTGAAACCAACCTTGACGAATGGCGCACCGAAGGACAAGGCTACAGCAGCGAGCTGGGACAAAAACGTCCTTACAACCTCATGCATATAGGATTTCCGATGGGAATGGGTTGGCGTTGGGGTCTTTCAAAAAATCTAACCCTGTCGGCAGAGCTGAGTTATATCAAATTTGTCACCGATTATCTGGATGATGTCAGCCAACGCTACGCAACCTACGAAGAAATTAATGCAAACTTTCCTGACCCTGAAAAGCAGCAGTTGGCAAAATATATTTCGGATCCTACAGGCAGAGGCACCGATGGTTTTGAAGGACCACAAACATCCAAACGTGGCAACTACCGCAAAACCGATGGATATGCTTATCTGTCGTTGGAGCTTGCCTACAAAATTAATTTCAACTGGGGAAAGTTGAAAGGTCATTTCTGATATACGCTCAGCATAACTTCCTTTCTGCACTTTTGCAGCAATGAAGTTTCAATGTTATCCTTACAGGCTGCAGTTCAAAAATCCTTTTGTATTAGCATCAGGCACGCGCACGTTCACGCCATCTGTTTTTTTATGTGCACAGCAGGATGGCCTAAGCGGATGGGGCGAAGCCACCATGCCCCCCTATGTACACGAAACGCAGCAAAGCGTAATGCAATTTATAGCCCGGTTAAACCTCACACCCATAAATAATGAGCAGCAACTGAACAGTTTTTTTGAATACCTCTATTCCATGCACGGAAATTATTTTGCAAAAGCTGCAGTAAGCAATGCCTTGCTCAGCTGGTGGACAAAGAAACAACACATCACCCTTACACAATATTTTGGTTTAAAAACAACAGAACAATTACCCGATTGCTGCTACACCATCACCAAAGGCGATACTGTTGATGAAAAGCTGCAGCAAGCCAAAGATTTTTCGCTGCTGAAAATTAAAGCAGGATTTGATGGCGATATTGATTTTATAAAAACTGTAGCAGCCATGAGTTCGCGCGCTGTATGCATTGACGCCAACCGAGGTTGGCAAAATGCCGGGGTGGCACTGAAAAAAATAAAACAGCTTGAAGGTTTAAATATTGAGTTTATAGAACAGCCGTTGCCCACCGCCATGCACGATGCAATGAAAATACTGAAACAACATTCACCCTTTACACTGATTGCTGATGAATCTTTTCAAACAATAGATGACCTGCAAAACATGGCCGAATGTTTTCACGGCATCAATATCAAACTCATGAAATGCGGAGGCGTAATACAGGCATACCACATAGCTTTGCAAGCACGCAACATGGGTTTGAAAATTTTGCTTGGCTGCATGAGCGAGAGCAGTTGCGGAGTGGCTGCCGCAGCAAGCATTCAGTCGCTGATGAACTGGGTTGACCTGGATGGCCCGTTGCTGATAAAAAACGACCCTTTTACCGGAATAAATTACCGGCAGGGAAAAGTAGTTCCCGGCAGTGATGTTGAGCCCATCATGTCCATGTTGCAGCAGCAAACCATTGCATAAAAATTTAATTTCATATCACGTATTTTGCATAAGCAACAAAGCTGCAGCAAAGTTTTTGTAAACGGCTCACATACATTAACTGTAAAAACCACATAAAATATTTTTGCAGGAAAGTTTTGCGAAAGTTTTCTATTCAATTTTTTTTACTTTTGCGCACGCAATTCAGGTGACATAGCTCAGTTGGTAGAGCAAAGGACTGAAAATCCTTGTGTCGGTGGTTCGATTCCACCTGTCACCACAAAGTTTTAAAAACAAAATCAATGAAAGCGACAACTCCTGCACGATTGAAGCGCGTTTTATTGATTGATGATAATGAGATAGATAACTTCATCAACGAGCGCATCATTACATCAACCAATTTCAGTGAGGAGTGTACAGTCAAAACCTCGGCTGATGCAGCTGTTGATTATCTCAAAGGCGTTGGCTCCAATACTGAAGTACTTCCACAACTTATTTTTCTGGACTTGAATATGCCCGGAAAAGATGGTTTCGCTTTTCTTGAAATATTCAACACACTCGAAAAAGGTATCCGCGATTTTTGTCGTGTCGTTGTGTTATCATCCAGCATCAGCCCCGAAGACATCAACCGCGCCTCCGCGCATCCCAACGTAATCAAATACCTCAATAAGCCATTGGCCGAAAAATATCTGGAAGCAATAGAGCTTTAAGATTCGGCTTTAATGTTATTTTAAACAAAGAAAAATTTTCTGAATTAAACTTGCGTTGGCATTCACGCTGCAATTCCTTTTTTCCTCTTACATCCAATATTAAAATCACCTTATTCCCTTATTTTTGCACGCACTATGGCAAATGCAGAAGACTTATTTAAAGATATTATTTCACATTCCAAGGAGTATGGTTTTATTTTTCCGAGCAGCGAAATTTATGACGGAATGAGTGCCGTTTACGACTACGGGCAGTATGGTGTTGAACTGAAAAAAAATATTCGCGACTACTGGTGGAAAGCCATGGTGCAGATGAATGAAAACATTGTGGGCATTGATGCTGCTATTTTCATGCATCCCACCACCTGGAAAGCTTCAGGACATGTGGACGCTTTCAACGACCCGCTGATTGACAATAAAGATTCGAAAAAACGTTATCGTGCCGATGTGCTCATCGAAGATCATGTAGCAAAAATTGAAGCTAAAATCAGCAAGGAAGTAGAGAAAGCCGCAAAGCGGTTTGCCGACTTTGATGAAAAAATGTTTCGGTCAACCAATGCACGTGTTCTGGAATATCAGCAAAAGATTGACGACATCAACAACCGTTTTAAGCAGGCACTCGAAGCAGGTGATCTTGCTGCAGTGAAGCAACTCATCCTCGACCTTGAAATTGTTTGTTTCGTAAGCGGCACTCGCAACTGGACGGATGTACGACAGTTTAACCTGATGTTTGCCACCCAACTCGGAAGTGTTACGGATGAATCTTCAACCATATATCTTCGTCCTGAAACCGCACAGGGAATTTTTGTAAACTTCCTCAACGTACAGAAAAGCGGAAGGATGAAAATACCTTTCGGAATAGCACAAACAGGAAAAGCATTCCGCAACGAGATTGTGGCCCGTCAGTTTATTTTCAGGATGAGAGAATTTGAGCAGATGGAAATGCAGTACTTCGTAAAGCCCGGCACCGAAATGGAGTGGTATGAGTTCTGGAAAGAAAAAAGAATGAACTGGCATCGCTCTCTTGGTCTTGGAGAATCGAATTATCGTTTTCACGATCACCTTAAACTGGCACACTACGCCAATGCCGCCTGCGACATAGAGTTTCAGTTTCCGTTTGGATTTAAAGAGCTGGAAGGCATTCACTCACGCACCGATTTCGACCTGAGTAATCACGAAAAATATTCAGGACGTAAGCTTCAGTATTTCGACACAGAAGAAAACCGCAGCTATGTGCCTTATGTGGTTGAAACAAGCATTGGCCTCGACAGACTTTTCCTTGCCATACTGAGCACTGCCTACAACGAAGAAACGCTGGAGGATGGAAGCACTCGTACGGTGTTGCGCATTCATCCTGCACTGGCACCGGTAAAGTGTGCTGTACTTCCGCTGGTAAAGAAAGACGGACTTCCTGAAGTGGCGCGAAAAATTATGGACGAGCTGATGCCTGATTATTTATGTCAGTATGATGAGAAAGATGCTATTGGAAAACGTTATCGCAGGCAGGATGCCATTGGAACTCCATTCTGCATTACGATAGATCATCAGACCTTGCAGGATGAAACCGTCACGCTGCGCTATCGCGACTCGATGCAGCAGGAAAGGTTATCGTCAACTCAGCTGAAGGAGAAACTCAGCTCACAACTTTCGCTTAGCCATTTGCTCGCTGTCAGGCTATGACATACTGCATAGTCCTGAAATAGGTTGACTCCAGAAAAGTGGATAAGTCAACTTTTTTCAGGACGAGGCACACAATCATAATAGAAACAACAGGAGAAGGAGAAATTAGAGCACACGGTTTTACGAAAAATGAAGTAAAAAGAATGAAAAGCATAATACTTGATAGATTATGATAGCAACACAATTTTATCTACTGAAAAATATTAGAGGAAATACTATAGATTTTCACCGAAAGACTGGGACATTTTGTAAAAGTGGAGTTTATTTTTGGGGTTTTACATTAAGAGAGGATGCTAATCTTCCAAAGAAATCAGACGAGTTAGTTATCTATTACATTGGTAAATCGGAAAGAAATATTGCAGAACGATTAATGCAAGAAGTAACTCAACTTTTATTTGGCGGGTTCGGGACTATTCTTGACCATAATTGGCTCATAACAAATCCTTATACATCAAGAATATTTAACAAACAAGAATCAAACCCGTTGGATAAAGACGTTTTATACAAATCGGACGGACTTCACGTTTTGTATGATTTTTTTGGTAATACTAAAATAAAGACAACATTAGACTGGATGCGGGAAAGATTAATTTTCGCTTGGATTGATACAGACGACATCATTAACATTCCCAATTTAGAAAGTGAGTTGCACCATATTGTTAGAACAAATTGCTTTGGAATTGGAAAAATAAAAACATTATCACCCAAAAAGGATGTTTCGAATCTATTACAGACACCATTATTTAACCAAGTTGATTGGAGTTCTAATTCAATCTTGAAAGAATGGTTAGAAGAAGTAAATAGAAATATACCTTGAAGATTAAAGCAATAGCAACTTATAGAAAAACCAGCCCATAATAACACCTACCCAAAAGTGGCGGTTCAGTAGTTAAATCAAGCTTTCTGCTTCTATCAAAGTTTCTGCTTGGTTAACAGTGAAGTGCTCCGAAATCCGCCACTGCGCCAAGCGGCAGAACGTTGGGCGTAATTGCATAGTCCTGAAATAAGTTGGCTCCAAAAAAGTGGATAAGTCAACTTTTTTCAGGACGAGGCAAGTTGTAACGGCAGGAAAAAATATTTTTTTAAACGTTTATCACTTACCTTTTTCAATGCGTATGCCTGCATCCATGATGCCGAGCAGCGGATTCACACGCATAGCCTGAATGAGTTCGAAGCGGTAAGTACCTTTCTGAGGGAAGCGAAAGTTTTCTCTGAATAAATAACGGTTTGCATAAATATCGCCAAGGCCTTTGCCCAACCACTGCCCGTCAGGCGAGGCAAGTGTAATCTCTACAGTATCGCGAAGATGTTGCCCTTGCGGAAGAACAGTATTGACAAATAAAAATAAATTGCTGAAACGGTAGGTGCCGTCATTGCGCACGTTGATGTACATGTTGTTGGTGCTGACAGTATCCGTAATGTCAACCGAGAAAGTGAGAGGAACATTATAGTCCCAGCTATACTGACTGATGCTTTTGTTCTGCTCAAACACTCTGTTTTTGTCACATGAGCCAAACAAGCCTGCAGCTAAAAAAATAATCAGTAAAAATTTCCAATTATTTTTTGGGAGCTGCATTGTTGTTGTTGTTTGTATTGTTAGGATTGCCTTGCTGTTGCGCGGGTTTCTTTTTCTTTTTTTTCTTCTTCTTCTTTTTCTTGTCCATCCGCGTCAGGCTGTCTTGCCCTACCACATCATTGTAGTCAGGTGTGTCATCTGGTTCTTCTTCGGGCAATCCTGTTTTTAAGTCGGCAGGTTTCTGACCTTCCTTGTTCATGGCAATAATTTCTTTCACCAGATCAACAGGCAGTGCCACCCATTTGTCAGTACTGGGCTGATAATATTCTCCTTCTTTCAGATCAGGAATCAGTTCATACCACATCAGCCTTTTGAAAATATCTGTTTTGCGGTGAAGTGCTTTTCCTGCAAGTGTCATCAGATTGGTTCCCGATTCGGGAATATCTTTCAGCGCATCCAGATAACTGTCTAATTCAAAGTTGAGGCAGCATTTCAGTTTGCCACATTGTCCTGCAAGTTTCACAGGGTTGATGCTGAGGTTCTGATATCGTGCTGCCGATGTGCTTACTGTTTTAAAGCTTGTCATCCAGGTAGAGCAGCAAAGCTCGCGACCGCAGGAGCCTATTCCTCCCAGTCGTCCTGCTTCCTGCCGCAGTCCAATTTGGCGCATATCAATTCTTACCTTAAACTCTTCACGCATTTTTACAAGCAGCTCACGAAAATCAACTCGTTCATCTGCAGTATAAAAAAATGTTGCTTTCTTGCCATCGCCCTGATATTCCACATCGCTGAGTTTCATTTTCAACCCCAGTTGTATGGCTAACTGACGTGCACGAATCATGGTGGGCTGTTCCAGTTTTTTATAAGAATCGTATTTTTCAATATCAGCAGGGCGTGCCGGTCTGTAAAGTTGTTTAATTTCATCAGAGTCGTGAGCGATGCCACGGTTTTTGAGTTGCAGCTTTACCAGCTCACCTGTTAAAGTTACAGTGCCTATGTCGTGACCGGGAGTAGCTTCCACAGCTACTTTGTCGCCAGCTTTCAGCGGATGCATGTCGGTGTTTCTGTAATACTCTTTGCGCGTACCTTTGAACTGCACCTCTACAATGTTGGAAGGTTTATGACCCGGAGGCAACTCCATATCGGAGAGCCAGTCATATACATTTAGTTTGTTGCAACTTCCCGTACCGCAGGAGGTGCAACCTGTTTTGGATTCTTTATTATTCGAAACAGCAATTTTTTCTTCTGCCATTGTTGTGTTTATTGTGTAAAAAAACAAATGCTACATACGCAGTATGTGGTGCATTCTGAACGACAAATCTAAGAATAAAATTTTGGCGTTGGCATTTCGCTCTATATGAAAGGCTCCTTCCTGCAGGGTTTTGGTGAAGTTTTCAATATTGTGAGGGGTAATCATCTTGCTGAAACGCTCAAATCCTGCAAAGGTCTGCTCGTTATAGCGTGCATGTTGCGGCCCTGCCAGATTAGCAATCATACATTCGCGTGCAGTGCTTATGCCGAATACGAGAAAGTTGCGCTGTTCATCACGGCTGAGTCTTGCCATTTCTTCAACCCAGGTATAAAGTTTTTTATAGTCCTTGCTGATGTTCCAGCACATCCTGAGCCAGTTGAGGAAAACCTGCTCGGGCTGTTCCTGTTCTTTGTCGCTGCGCAGCAGCTGAAGTGCTTCGGAAATATTGTTTCCTGCAAGCCTTACCATACTGCGTGCACGGTTCACCTCAATATGTTTTTCGTTTTTGAGATATCCCACCAGTGTTTCAGTATCGGGTTGCGGAACTTTCACCATTTGTGTACGTGAAAGTATGGTTGGTAAAATTCCATCGTAGCGGTCGGTGATGAGAATAAACACACTGTCGTCAGGAGGTTCTTCAATAATTTTCAGCAGTTTGTTGCTGGTGGCAGCATTCATCTTGTCGGCATACCACATGATGAGTACTTTAAAACGACCTGAAAAACTTTTCAGAAATAATTTATGTGTGATGCCTGCACTTTCTTCAGCAGCAATAATACCTTGTTTTTTTTCGATACCTATGGCCTGATACCAGTCGTTCAGTGTAAGATATGGATTGGAAGTAAACGCTTGTCGCCACTGCATGATAAAATCATCGGTGCGTGGTTTTTTTACTTCATCGGTTGAATTTACCGGTACCACGAAATGCAAATCAGGATGAGAAAGTTTTTCATACTGCCTGCACGAAGGACATTGTCCGCAGCTGTCGTCAGGGAGAGGGTTTTCGCAGTTGAGGTATTGTGCAAAAGCCACTGCAAGAGGCAGAGTGCCGCTGCCGGTCTGACCCATGAACAGCAATGCATGAGCAATGCGGCCACTGCCTGCCATTTTCAGCAACAGTTGTTTTACTTCCTGTTGACCAATTACTTCTTTGAACTGCATGCTGCAAAGGTAAAAGAACGCAAGGATTTACAGTGAGTCAATGCTGTTAAGTTATCGCCAAAAATCATATTCTGAGCAACAGGTTTATACTCTTGTTAGCTTTTAGCAACTATCTTTGCAACCGTTAAAATTTAATTACACAAAATGATTACTGTTGATGATTTTAATTTTTCGGGAAAACGTGCTTTGGTGAGAGTTGATTTTAATGTACCTCTCGATAAAACCACATTTGCCGTTACCGACAATACACGACTTAAAGCTGCTGTTCCTACGATTAAAAAAATTCTGAATGACGGTGGCAGCGTAGTGCTGATGAGTCATTTGGGTCGTCCTCTCAAAAAACTGAAGGAAGACGGAAGTGTGGATGTGCAGAAATTTACACTGAAGCATACCGTTGCTGAGATTTCAAAACTGCTGAATGTAGAAGTTCTTTTTACAGACAATTGCATTGGCACACAGGCAATGGATATGGCACAAAACCTCAAACCCGGACAGGTGTTGCTGCTGGAAAATCTTCGTTTTCATAAAGGAGAAGAAAAAGGTGATGTAGAATTTGCCAAGCAACTTGCAGCACTGGGCAATGTGTATGTGAATGATGCCTTCGGTACTGCGCACCGCGCACATGCAAGTACAGCTGTTATTGCACAGTTTTTTCCGGGCGCTAAAATGTTTGGCTATGTGATGGCCAATGAAATAAAAAATGCAGAAAAAGTTATGTTGCATGCAGGCAAACCTTTTACTGCTATCATGGGTGGCGCCAAAGTATCTGACAAAATTCTCATCATAGAGCAACTGATGTCGCGCTGCAATCACATCATCATTGGCGGTGGCATGGCTTACACTTTTTTTAAAGCAATGGGTGGTCAGATAGGGTCGTCATTGTGCGAAGAAGATAAACTTGATCTTGCCAAAGAAATTCTTAAACGTGCTGAACAGTCAGGAGTAAAGTTTCATCTTCCTGTTGACTCCGTACTTGCCGATAAATTTGATAACGATGCGCAGGTATCTTACAGCGACAATATGCATATCCCTGATGGATGGATGGGATTGGATATCGGGAAAAAAGCTGTGGAAGAATTTTCTGCTATCATCAAAGACAGCAAAACCATTTTGTGGAATGGGCCGATGGGTGTTTTTGAAATGGAAAAATTTTCGGCAGGAACCAAAGCTATTGCACAGGCTGTTGCCGATGCAACTGCTAAAGGAGCGTTTTCATTAATTGGCGGTGGTGATTCAGCTGCTGCAGTCAACAAATTCGGAATGTCGGACAAGGTAAGTTATGTGTCAACCGGTGGAGGTGCCTTGCTCGAGTATTTTGAAGGAAAAGAATTGCCCGGCATCAAAATGGTGATGGAATCATAAAACAGATTTCTAAAAATCTTTTTTGTCGTACTGCATTTTATCCTTGATATCTATCTGGTGGTATTTTGCCCAGTAATTATCAAGGCTGAACAAAACTGGTTTGCCAAACACTTTTTCAATCCATATTGGAAATGCAAAAGGTCGTCTGCTGCTGAAGTATTCAAAATATTTTTTTTGCTCAGGAACATTGGTGCCCAAAACACATTCAGCTAAAAAGTTGCCGCAAAAACTTGCCCATGGCAAACCTACAACGCCAAAGCAAAAATGCAGATAAGGGGTTTTATCATCCCTTACCAGCGTAGGAAGCAGGTCGCGTGTGGTATCTATTTGTCCCGGCCAGTACTGAATAAATTTCAGATGATTGAGACTTGGGAAAAACTGTTTGAATTTGGTTATCACCTCATCAATCACTGTAGCGCTGTGAACTTCTTTACTCAGAAAAGTAGTAAATGCAGATCCTCCTCCCAGTAACATCCTGTTGTTGCCGGTAAGTCTGAAGTAAGAATATACAAGAGTGCTGTCCCAGCACTGAAACTTTTGACCACTGGGAAATATGCTTTCAATTTCTTTATCGCTCAGCGGTTCGCTTATACTTAAAAATGTTTGTGCATGAAAAACATCATCAGCAAAATGAGAAAAGGAGTGCGTCATTTTATCAATACAGATAATAATTTTATCGGCTTTCACACTTCCTGCATGAGTAAATACGGTGTGATCCTCAATGCGCAATGCTTCTGTTGCTTCATACACCTGAATGCCTGCATCGGTAAGAATATTTTTCATAGCCTGACAATACTGTAGTCCGCTGATGCCATAAGTGTTGGCATAACTTACTGCACCGGTATAGCCGGTGGCATGAATGATGTTTTTCAACTCCTGTTCATTGTATATTTTACTTTCAAATCCTGCTTTGTTTCTGCTTTCAAGTTCGTCCTGCACATCCTGCCATCCACTCTTTCCTATTCCGAGAAAAAGGCTGTCCTGCTTCTGAAAATCGCAGTCGAGATTATATTTTTCTACATTTTGTTTGATGAGAGAAATTCCTTTTACGGGTACTTCCCAAAGTTCTTTGGCACCATTCACTCCAAACCTTCTGATAAGCTGGCTCAGTTCCAACTCGCTGTCGGGAGTAAGAAAGCCGGCACTCTTGCCTGTGCTGCTGCCACCAAGAATATTTTTTTCAATGAGAACTACTTTCAGGCCTTTGTTCATCAGTGCATGAGCAGCACTTACACCACTCATTCCGCCACCAACCACAAGCACATCGCATGAAATATGTTCGCGAAGTGAATCTATCTTATGATAAGGTTTTCCTAACAGGGAAGTGTACCACCAGTTTTGTAAAAGCATAGTCAGTAATTTTTAAGCAGATAAATTTTATTACAAAGTTTATTATCCATTGCAATGATACAAAAGCTGAAGTGTTTTCTAATGAAAAACAGGAATCCGTAAATTTTTATAACTGAAAGTTCATTCTCGGTAAAATAAAAATATGGAATTGAATTTTGTTTTAACATTAAAACCGATTATGATGAGCTTTTACAACTACATTTGCACTGCAATAAAAAATATGTTACATGTTTGAGAACAACCAAAACCGCACAGAGTTAAGCAGTCTGGGCGAGTTCGGATTAATAGAACATCTGTCCAAAGCCATTGAGCTGAAAAATCCTGAGTCGCTGAAAGGAATAGGTGATGATGCAGCAGTGACTGATACCGGTGGAAAAAAATTGCTGGTAACAACTGATATGCTTGTGGAAGGTGTACACTTCGACCTGATGTATCATCCGCTGAAACATCTCGGATATAAATCCATCATGGTTAACCTGTCCGACATTTACGCAATGAATGCTGAGCCTAAACAAGTGGTGGTGGCTATTGCACTCAGCAACCGTTTTTCGCTGGAAGCTATTGAAGAATTGTATGCCGGAATGCTGATGGCCTGCAAACAATATTATGTTGATTTGGTTGGCGGTGATACAACTTCAAGCAACAGCGGACTGATTATTTCCATTACAGCTTTAGGTACAGCTCATGCTGATGACATTGTATATCGAAATGGTGCAAAAGAAAACGATTTGATTTGTGTGACCGGAGATTTGGGGGCTGCATACATGGGATTGCAGTTGCTGAGGCGGGAAAAACAGGTGTTTCTGGAAAACCCGACAGTGCAGCCTGAATTTGAAGGAAACGATTATTTACTGGAACGCCAGCTAAAACCCGAGGCCAGAAAAGATATGATTGAATTGTTGAAGAAGCATGCAGTGAAACCTACGGCTATGATTGACATCAGTGACGGACTGGCATCAGAGATTATGCATATCTGCAAACAGTCGGAGAAAGGTTGTATGCTTTATGAGAGCAAGCTGCCAATAGACCAGAAAACTTTTGATCTGGCAAGAGAGTTTCATCTCGACCCTACTGTGTGCGCTCTCAATGGCGGTGAAGATTACGAATTACTTTTCACCATTAGTCAAGGCGACTATGAGAAGCTGAGGAGTGAAGCAGATATTTCCATCATCGGACACATCACTGCAAAAGAAGAAGGATGTTATCTGCTGGATAAATCGGATCATAAAACAGCACTGAAAGCACAGGGATGGGATGCACTTAAAACTTTTTAACGAAATAAAAATATGAGCAAGAAAAATTATCGCATACTCTGCTGGAACATTAACGGTATTCGTGCCATCTGGAAAAAAGGTTTTCCCGAATGGTTTGCCAAAGAGCAACCTGATATTTTATGCCTTCAGGAAACCAAGGCACAACCCGAACAACTGGATGATGAAATAAAAAATGTAAGCGGATATAAGAGTTATTTTTTCTCTGCACAGAAGAAAGGTTATAGCGGAGTAGCAGTTTATACCAAACACGAACCGTTGAAAGTGTCCTTCGGGCTGGGTGATGAAACATTTGACGTTGAAGGTCGAAGTATTGAAATGGAGTTCGAAGATTTTGTGCTGTACACAGCATACTTTCCCAATGGCGGAAGAGGTCCAGAGCGGGTGAAATACAAACTCGATTTTTATGGTAAGCTATTTGAACGCGCTGAAAAGATGAGAAAGAAAAATAAACACATCATCATCTGTGGCGACTACAATACAGCACATAAGGAAATTGACCTTGCACGTCCTAAAGAAAATTCAAACACAACAGGATTTCTTCCAGAAGAACGTGCATGGATTGATAAGATTATTGACATGAAATACATTGATATTTTCAGAGAATTTAACAGTGAACTCGGGCAATACACTTACTGGGATCAGATTACACATGCACGCGATCGCAATGTTGGTTGGCGTATTGACTATTACATGATTTCAGAAGAACTTCGTAAGTATGTAACAGCAGCGCCTATACATCAGAGTGTGATGGGCAGCGACCATTGCCCGATAGAATTGAACCTGACTTTTTAAAATTACAAGAGAGAAGCAGGTTTTCTTAAGCGGACTTTTATCATCCTTTGGTGTCGTCCTCCGCACTTAAACGAAAACCCAGTTGTTTGCTTCCGGAAATGTTTGATCCAAATGAGCCTGAAGAAATTTCACGGTAACTCATGGCAGGAACCTGATCAAAAGGCTGCGCGAACAAATCATGCTCAATACAGAAAACAATAATCTGTTCTAACAAATTACTCATTTTATCTGCATCAATTATATCCTGAGTGATATCGTTATACAACATGCCTATTTGGCGTTTGCCTTCCACCATGAAATGGTTTTCGTGGTTGATAAAAATACGGGCTATGAGAATGCCATAATCATCGTTACGTTTTTCGGCAAGTGAGTCTGACAGAAAATTGTAAATATTGATGATGGCACATTGTGAGCGATATTCATCATCGCGCAGATAAGAAAAACGGTAAGCAGGATTGGTAGGAGTGATACGAAATAGATTAGGATGCAAATGAAACCACAGCGTATCTTCGCCTAACTGAAGCTCGCACATGTTGTTACCGGTATCGTAAAATTTTACTCTGTAACGTTTGTTGGAAGGCTGAAATTTGCTGTTGATGTTTTCGGCAAAATCAGTAAGCCATGATTTCAGTGAAATAAAAGTTTTCTCAGCATTATCAGTTGCCTGACAGTTGAGCGGGAAACGTTTTTGTATCAGTTGCAAAATTTTATCGTCAGGTGCAGCCATTTTTTTAAAAAATTAATATGCACGTGCAAATAATACACGTTGTTTACTCGGATTACCTGTAAGAACACATTTTCCGCTCTCTTGTTTGTTGTTAAGCGGAATGCAACGGATAGTTGCTTTGGTGAGTTCTTTTATTTTTTCTTCCGTTTCAGAGGTGCCATCCCAGTGTGCTGACACAAAACCTCCGGTGGTATCGAGGATGCGTGTAAATTCTTCCATGGTGTTGACAGCACGTGTATGATTGTCGCGGAAGTCAAGAGCTTTCTTAAAAATATTTTCCTGAATCTGACTGAGCAGATTTTCAATTTTCAATTCAATATCGGTAGTGTGAACAATAAATTTCTCTTTGGTATCGCGTCTTGCCAGTTCAATGGTATTGTTTTCTACATCGCGCGGGCCTATAGCCAATCGTAATGGAACACCCTTCATTTCATATTCAGCAAACTTCCATCCCGGCTTGGCCTGTTCATCATCATCATACACAACTGAAATTCCGCGTGAGGCAATTGCATTTTTAATTTTTATGGCATAGTCTGACACCAGTTTCAGTTGTTCTTCGTTTTTGTAAATGGGAACAATCACCACCTGAATAGGTGCCAGTTTTGGAGGAAGCACAAGACCGTCATCATCAGAGTGAGCCATCACTAAAGCTCCCATCAGTCGGGTGGATACACCCCATGATGTTGCCCACACATAATCCTGCACACCCTGTTTGGTAGTAAATTTTACATCAAAGGCCTTGGCAAAATTCTGACCTAAGAAATGTGACGTACCTGCCTGCAATGCTTTTCCGTCCTGCATCAGTGCTTCAATGCAGTAAGTATCGAGTGCACCTGCAAAACGTTCATTGGCTGTTTTCACTCCTTTAATTACAGGAATAGCCAACCATTGCTCTGCAAATTCAGCATACACATCAAGCATTTTTCTGGTTTCTTCAACAGCTTCATCCGAAGTTGCATGAGCAGTGTGACCTTCCTGCCAGAGAAATTCTGCAGTGCGCAAAAACAGTCGCGTACGCATTTCCCAGCGAACAACATTAGCCCACTGATTAATGAGAATAGGAAGATCGCGATAAGACTGAATCCAGTTGCGATAGGTATTCCAGATGATTGTTTCTGATGTTGGGCGAACAATAAGTTCTTCTTCAAGTCGTGCTTCAGGATCTACGACAACACCTTTTCCTTCATCTGACTGTTTCAAGCGATAATGTGTCACAACGGCACATTCCTTGGCAAAACCATCTACGTGGTTAGCTTCCTTGCTGAAGAATGATTTTGGTATGAAGAGAGGAAAGTATGCGTTAGTATGTCCTGTTGCTTTAAACATGCTGTCGAGTTGCTGTTGCATTTTTTCCCAAATGGCGTAGCCATAGGGTTTTATAACCATGCAGCCTCTTACAGATGAAGTTTCTGCTAAGCCTGCTTTAACAACAAGCTGGTTGTACCACTCGGAATAATTCTGTTCGCGGGTTGGAAAGTCTTTTGCCATTTTTTATCTTTGAGGTGAAATTGCAGTGAATGAATTTATAAAAGAATACTTAAAAAAAGTATTGGCAGCAAAATTGTAAAACAAACATTACATATACAATTGTGTTAAACTTTTAAGCGTTAAATTAGTCAAAATTTAAAAACAACATACGATGAGAACATTAGTCACAATAATCGCAACTCTTGCGGCAGCGTCATTAAGCTCCTGCTCATCATCGCAGCAAACGGCAAATGCATATACCGATGATGTATATTATTCTGCCGGCACCCCTAAAGCAGAAACTCCTGCAACAGTAAATAACACTCCGGCTGCAGGTCAGAGTGATTATGCTTCAAATGAACAAGGCACTGCTACTTCTTCTGATGAAAATCGTTTTGATTATCAGTCTGACGGAAGTTCTGCATCACAAAGTGGCAACACCTATGTCACTAATAATTATTACAATGATGATGATTATTACGATTATGCTTACACAGCACGTTTAAGAAGATTTTATCGTCCGATGTGGGGTTATGGATACTATGATTCATATTATACCAACTCTTACTGGTATGATTACAACCCTTACAACTGGGGAGTAAGTATTTATTGTGGTTACAACTGGTGGGCACCATCTTTCTGGTATGCTCCAACCTTTACTTATTTCAGCTGGGGATATAATCCTTACAATTACTGGTGGAGTTATCCAAGCTATGGATACTATCCAAGTTATTACTACGGTTGGAATAACTATAACTATGGTTACTGGAATGGTTACAACAACGGCTACTGGAACGGATATATGGATGGATACTATAACGGATATTATGGCTACAATCCTTATTACTTCAACAGTTATGATTATTACAGTTATAACAACAACATTTACTACGGTCCAAGACGTGGCGGTTCAGGTTCAAGTCATCACTACACACCTCCCCGCAGTGTTGCCGATTCTTACAACAGAGCATTATCAGGCGATGTAAAAACTACACTTCCTGTAAGCAATGCATACACTAGCAACATGAACCTGCCTTCGCGCAACAATGTAAACGGTGATGTGGTAACTCCTGCAAACAATTCAGGCAGAACCAATACCAACAGTGGTGAAGTTATTCATCCAAGAAATACTACAAATACGAACAATTCTCCTGTAAAAAATCCAAGAGTGGATGAATACTCAACTCCGGTGAAAGACAGTCGCAATACAGAAACATCACCTGTAAAGAATCCACGTGCTGATGAATATTCTGCTCCGGTAAAAAATGACCGTAACAATTCAGAAACTGCTCCTGTAAGAGACAACCGCAGCAACGAGTACTCAACTCCACGTAATGACAGGAATAATACTGTAAATCCAAGAGGAAATAATGAGATTAAAGAAAATGCTCCTTACAATCCTCCTGTGCGCAATAACGATTACAGAAACACTACTCCTGAGTATAACACTCCTCGGAATACCACTCCTAATCCAAGAAGTAATTATGAGAGTGCTCCAAGAAATAATACTCCTGAGTACAATACTCCAAGGAATTCTACTCCACGAACTACTGTACCATCAGAAACAAGGCCTCAAAGAAATTCTAATGCTTCGCCAAGGAGCAATTACGAAAGTGCGCCACGAAATGACAGACCGGTAAGAACTGAAACACCTGCTCCACGTCAGCAACGTTATGAGTCTGCACCACGTCAGGAGCGTAGTTACAGCAGTCCGTCAGCACCATCAAGAAGTTCTGAGCAGTCTGCACCATCCAACAATTCAATTGGTTCACGCGGGGGAAGAAGATAAGATTTTAATAAACCCGTTAAAACAAGTAATTAAGTATGAAAATGAAGTATAAAATTATACTGTGGGCATGCTTTATGTCAGCCGGAGAAAGTTTTGCGCAAGATGCCAATGATGCATTGCGCTACAGTATGCAAAGTTTTGGTACCACCGCACGCTCCATGAGTATGGGAGGAGCTTTTGGCGCACTGGGAGCCGATTTCTCCAGCCTGAGTTCCAACCCTGCAGGTATTGCTGTATATCGGAGAAGTGAATTTACCATCTCACCGGTATTGCAGTTTAACAATGCCAACTCATCCTATCTTGGAACGGAATCAACAAATTCAAATGCAAATTTGGGAGTGGGAAATATTGGTTTTGTTCTGGCATTTCCGCGTGAAAAGAAAGTATCAGGATGGAAAGGAACATCTTTTGGTTTTGGTTATAACCGCATCAACTCTTTCAGCAGCAGATTTTCTTTTGAAGGAACAAACTCCGGAAATTCCATCAACGATTATTTTGCGGAGTTGAGCAACGGCATCAGTCAGAGTGCACTGGCAGGCGAAGACCAGTATCAGTTTGATGCAGGACTTGCTTTCAACAGCTATCTTACCAATCCTGTTATCAACTCATCAAACGTGGATCAATATCAGGGAACTATGTATAACGGTGATTTGCTGCAGAAAGGATTGATAACACGCAGTGGCTCACATGGCGAAATAGATATTGCATTTGCAGCAAATTATAACGATAAAATTTTTCTTGGCGCCACTTTGGGTATTCCTTACATGCGTTATACTTCCAATGAAGTGTTTGAAGAATATGCTTTACAAAATACTCTGAAGGATTCCATTAGCGGAAAAACTTTCAAAAGCTCCAAATACACACAAAAATTATCCACACAAGGTAATGGTATTAATCTGAAACTGGGAGTAATATTTAAGCCGGTGGATATGGTGCGGATTGGTCTGGCAATTCATACACCTACTTATTACGAGATGAATGATCAGTATTCTTCAAAAGTTTATGCCAATTTTCAGGAAGGATATCTCGAAACCAAATCACCTGACGGAAGGTTTTCATACCAGCTTACCACACCATTCAAAGCTATTGCAAGTTTAGGACTGGTAATAAAATCGCAAGGCCTTATCAGTGTTGATTATGAATATGTCAACTACAGTGCGGCAAGACTCAATACAAAAGACGACTATAATTTCAGTTCAGAGAATTCTGATATTTCAAATCAGTTTACCAGTGCATCCAATCTGAAAATTGGTGGCGAATATCGCTATCAGATTTTTGCTCTCAGAGCAGGTGCAGTTTTGCAATCAAGCCCTTATGACGGAAATTTAAGCTATAAACAAGGAAACCTCAGTGCAATAAGTTATACCGGAGGTATTGGCATAAAAGGCGAAAATTTCTTTGTGGATTTCGGTTATGCATTTACCAAAACAAGTGGTAATTACACGCCATACACACTAAACAATGGTGAGCAACCAACAGCAGCAATTACATCCAAAGCCAACCGCTTTATGATGACTCTGGGCTTTAAATTCTGACAGAAAAAAATTACTTTCTGTTATTCAGCCCTTCAATTACTGATGTAGTAATATCAAGCGAATCGTTGGCAAGTAAAATACCATTACCTCGCTGATAACCTAAAATAAAATGATAATTCGTTTTATTGTTCAGATCTTTCAGATAGGAAGTAAGATGCTTGTGTAAACTATCCTGCAATGCATCTTCCTGCACAGATAATTTATTGAGTAAATCATCCTTGAACTGCATGAGTTGTTGCTGTCTTTTGCCTAACTGCTCTTCTTCTTTGGCACGCTGCTCTTCCGACATATTTCCCGCAAGTTTCTGGTACATTGCTATGGCTCCTTCCAGGTCACGTCCACGATTTTTTAAAACGGCATCTATGCTATCCTGTTTTTTCGTGAGAATATCTCTAAGATCTTTGTAATAGTTATAATGTTCCAGAAGTGTATCCACGTTTATAAAAACAATATTTCCAGCCTTACCTTCAGGTACTACAATTTCACTTTTGGGAGATGCTGAATTATTTTTGCTGACTTTATAAAACAAATAGGCTACTGCAGCAGTGAGCAACATGCAATAAATTAATAATCCGTTTTTCATCTATTAAAATATTAATTCTGTTAAGGGCGCAAAGCTAATATTTTCATTCAGATTCTTCGTTTCCGGTTTCTTACCACAAAAAATCTTTTTGTGTATTGAGGTTTGCTCAGATTTCTTTTTCTACTTTCGTGATGTATGCAAAGTATTATTGATCCGGTTGACAGGAAAGTACTGGCTGAAGAGTTGAATTCAGACCGGCTTGTGCGCAATACCAACAATGGACGCAACCTGATTTATATTGTTACCATACATGATTCACCGAATGTGCTGAGAGAAATCGGACGTGTGCGTGAACTAACATTCCGAGCTGCAGGTGGTGGTACCGGCAAGGAAATTGACCTTGATGAATTCGATTTAATAGAAAACTGTTATAAGCAACTTATCGTTTGGAATCCTGTTGATCAGGAAATTGTAGGAGGATATCGTTTTATCCGATGTGATGAAGCAGCGCCTGACCACAAACATCAGTATAAACTGGCAACTACTGAGTTGTTTCATTTTTCGGATACTTTTATAAAAAACTATTTTCCTTATACCATTGAATTAGGACGTTCTTTTGTGCAACCGCAATATCAGCCTTCGTCAGAAAACAGGAAAGGACTTTTTTCACTCGATAATCTGTGGGACGGACTTGGTGCCATTGCTGTTGACAATCCTGATATAAAATATTTTTTTGGAAAAGTAACCATGTACCTCAAGTTCAACAAGGTTGCACGTGACATGATTCTTGCATTTATGCATCATTATTTTCCTGACAGGGAACAACTGGTTAGGCCTTACAAACCATTGGGTGTAGATACAAATGTGAATGATTTTTTAAATGAGATAAAAGGCAAAACATATAAAGACGGGCATCATATACTTAACCACAAAGTGCGTGCACTGGGTGAGAATATTCCTCCGCTGTTCAACAGCTATATGAACCTTTCGCCTACCATGAAAACATTCGGAACCTCACTGAATCCTGAATTTGGCGATGTGGAAGAAACAGGAATTCTTGTTACACTTTCAGATATTTACGAGAGTAAAAAAGAGAGACACATTAATACCTATAAGCCCTGAATCAGAATTGAACCTTTCCGCTTCCGCTGAAAAGTGTAGCTGTGGTATATTGCAACCTGAAAGGTACAGAACAAAACTCAAACGTATTGGAGTTGGTAAGTTTCACTGTTCCTGAAACACCCTGATAAACGCCTGTACTGTCAGTAAATTCCACACACGTTTCACCTGCTGTCAATGGGCCACTACCCGAAGCAGGGCAATGCGCAGGATTGATGGCGTAAACTCCGGGGGAGGGATTTACGCTGTAAAAAGTAGCTCTCAGATTGCTGGCACCCAACCATTCTGTTCCTGTAATAGAATACGTATTGGGATATAAACTTGCAGATCCGTAAGAATATAAAAAATGATTCTGCCCCAAAGAATTTACAAACGTATTTTTAGATGGATGGCATTGGTTGAAATTGATAACTACGCTATCAGGCTTGCTGTAACAATTATCTTTATTTGCATAAACAATATAAACACCTTCGTTGCCATAATTGGCAGAAGGAATGACCGGATTCTGCAAATTGGATGTAAAACCTGATGGGCCATACCAGATGTATTGTACACTGTCTGATAAGCTGGCAGAAAAAAGCTGAATAGTGCCTCCAACAGATAAAGGACTGTTGTAATTAGCCATCACATCTTCCGGTCTTTCACACAAAACAGTAACATAAAATGAATCAACATTGCTCTTACAAAGACCAAGCACATCAGCGCTTGCATAGTAATATCCTTCGTTAAGTGATGAAGACTGATATATAACCGGATTATAGGCGGTAGCAACAAAACCATTTGGTCCTGTCCATGAATAAGTAGCTCCTGTAAAAAGTGTTGCCATCAGACTGATGGTATCACCTGCTTCAACAGTAGTATCTCCTGATATGTGAAGTGCCATATCCGGACAGGGTGGATTATCTGAACTCTTATCGTGGTTGCATGAAGCAAACAACAATATCAGCATTCCTGAGATTAAAAATATGTTTTTAAGTAGTCTTTTCAGAAACATGTTGCGAAACTACATCAAAGCAATGTAAGTTTAAAATTTACTTTTGTGTTCATAAAATTGAATATGGAAATTCTTACTGCTGAATTCATTCAAAGTAATTCTGACTACAGAAAATGTCCTGCCGAGGATAAACCGGAATATGCTTTTATTGGCAGAAGCAATGTCGGCAAATCATCACTCATCAACATGCTTTGCGGAAAAAAAGGTTTGGCCAAAACTTCAGCAACACCGGGTAAAACACAACTGATAAATCATTTTATGATTAACGGGAAATGGTATCTGGTGGATCTGCCCGGATACGGTTATGCAAAAACAGCCCGTACCGAACGTGAAAAATGGGATACCATGATCAGGAACTATATGATGTACCGCAAAAATCTGATGTCGGTATTTGTGCTGATTGATATACGTATTGCTCCTCAGGAAAAAGACCTTGATTTTATCAACTGGATGGGCGAACAATCCATACCATTTGCTATTATTTTTACCAAGGCCGATAAGCAGACAAGAATTAAAAATGATTTTTCGGTAAAAAGATTTACAAATCAATTATTGAGAACATGGGAAAATATTCCGCCTTATTTTATCTCTTCGTCCGAAACAAAAAAGGGAAAAGAAGAGGTGTTAAACTATATTGAAGAGTCAAACAAATTATTCAGGAACGTAAGGTAACAGCCAAACATTTAATAAAATGAAAAAAGTAATATTCTTATTCGCTGTTCTGACAGGAGTATTCAACGATGGATATAGTCAGATTATTACCATAAAAAACAAATTAACAGACCAGCCGGTGCAGGGTGCGGTGCTGATTAATCATAACCCATGGGCTGATGTGTCATCTAATAAGGACGGACAGGCTGATATCACTGTTTTTAAAGGTGCTGCACAGATAGAAATACGCTCAATGGGTTTTAAAAGCATCACTGTTGGATATAATGAAATTCTTTCCGGAGGGAATACTCTCTTTCTGGAACCTGTGGTATTTGAATTAAAAGGAACAGTTGTTTCAGCAACAAGATGGAAACAATCATCAGACAATGTACCTTCAAGGATTGCATCCATACAGCCTGAAGACATCATATTTCAGAATCCGCAAACAGCTGCTGATATGTTGGGCAATACAGGAGAAGTTTATATTCAGAAAAGTCAGCAGGCAGGCGGTAGTCCTATGATGCGCGGCTTTGCAACCAATCGTCTTTTATACACAGTAGATGGTATAAGAATGAATACTGCCATTTATCGCTCAGGCAATGTACAGTATGTAATCCTACTGGATCCGTTTGTGATGGAAAGTGCCGAAGTAGCTTTCGGGCCGGGTTCCGTTATTTATGGCAGTGATGCTGTTGGAGGTGTGATGAGTTTTCAAACGCTGACACCTGAATTTTCTTATCAGAAAGATCCGATTATAAAAGGGAATGCCGTTGCGCGTTATTCATCCGTCAACAATGAGAAAACAGCACATTTTGATGTGAATGTTGGGTGGAAAAAATGGGCTATAGTAACCTCCATATCGCACTTTAATTTTGGTGACTTGCGTATGGGAAGTCATGGACCTGATGATTACCTGAAAAAGTATTATGTAACTACTATTGATACCGTAAATATGGCTGTCACCAATCCTGATCCACAGGTGCAGGTTCCTACAGGATATTCGCAAATTAATTTATTGCAAAAAATAAAATTCAAACTCAATGAAAAATGGAATTTTCAGTATGGCTTATATTATTCCGAAACTTCCGATTATCCGAGATATGATAAACTTATTGAGCTAAAAAATGGTGCACCCAGTGCTGCAGTTTGGGAATATGGCCCCGCGAAATGGATGATGAACAATGCCATTGTTACTTATATTGACCAACATAAGTTATTTGATGAAATGAAAATCAGGCTTGCATTGCAAAACAATGAGGAAAGCAGAATAGACAGAGATTTCAGCGGAAGTAAAAGATATCGTCTGAGAAATCAGAAAGAGAATGTCAGGGCATGGTCAGGCAATATTGATTTTATCAAATCCATAAATAAGCACCATGTTTTTTATGGTATCGAATATGTATATGATGATGTAAAATCTATAGGAACAGCTCATGACATCAGAAATGGTGATCCCATTCCGGTGGATGACCGCTATGCTCAGGCAAAATGGTCTTCGTATGCCGCATATATCAATTATCAGTATCAGCTGAGTAACCCTTTAACACTGCAGGCAGGAGCAAGATATAATCAATATGATGTTGAACTGGATTACAGCCGCTTTGCTTTAAATTCTTTTCTGAATCTGAATACCGTTACTGTTACTCATGGTGCTCTTGTTGGAAATCTGGGAATGATTTTCAAACCACAGGAATCCTGGATCTTGTCGTTGAATGCTTCAACAGCATTCAGGGCTCCTAATGTGGACGACCTGGGGAAAACCGTAGAGGTGAAAGACGGAAGAATTTTAATTCCTAATCCTGATTTACAAGCAGAATATGCCTATAACGGTGAAGTAAATATTTCAAAATATTTTGGTGATATTTTTAAATTTAATGTTACAGGATTTTATACCTATCTGGATAAAGCATTAGTGAGGAGACCTTTTAAAGTAAACGGGCAAGACAGCATATTTTATGATGGCGAAATGGTGATGGTGGATGCTATACAAAATGCAGCCTATGCCACTGCTTACGGTTTTCAGTTGGGGTTTGATTTAAAAATTGCCAATGGACTTATGCTTACGCAACATTTAAATTATCAAAACGGTGTTGAAGAAACGGATGACGGCCAGACTTCGCGCACACGCCACGCACCACCCACATTTGGAGTTACAAGAATTACGTTTAGCTATCAAAAGCTGATGATGCAACTTTACAGCACATATAATGCTAAGTTAAAATACAGCGATATGAGTGCCGAAGAAATTGAAAAAGGCTGGATGTATGCTAAAGATGCTGAGGGCAATCCTTATTCACCTGCATGGGCAACATTAAACTTCAAAGTAAAATATTCGGTTTTTGCCAACATGGAACTTACAGCCGGACTGGAAAACATAACGGACGTTCGTTACAAACCTTATGCTTCAGGTTTGGTAGCTCCTGGACGTAATTTTTTCATGGCTGTAAAAGCAAGTTTTTAATACAGAAGAAAAATAAGGTTGTCTGAATTTATTTTATCAGATTTACCTCTTTACCGAATTCGCGTGCGAACGATTTCATTTTGTCGGCATGTTCTTTATTGTTGGTTGCATTCATATAAGTGTCGGCCATACTCATATACATTTCAAAAAAGAACTGTTGCATTTCCTCCACCAGCATTTCTTTTGTCCATAAATCAATACGCATGGTGGTTTGGTCTTTTTTGTCAAACAAAGCAAGCATCACGGCTTTACATTCTTTTTCGCCTTCCATTCCGCTGTCATCTGCTCTCCAGTGCAACTGCTCGGGAAGATTATTGTCATCTAATGATACAATGAATTTTATTTCTGATTTTTTCATTTTTCAAGTATGGAATCACTGAAGCCTTTTTCCTGTGGTCTCCATTAATGGAGTATTGCACAATAGGCTTCAATATTAAATCGCAAAGATATTTTTTATTCCTGATAGTAGGAGAAAATGTGCCATTCTGTTTCCTAAAATTCAAAATAGTAAGGTAATGTTTTTTTGAAAGCAGGGATGTAAGTAAGTTAAGAATATTTTTTCAGGGAAAGCATTGCAGTAATATTTTTTTGTACTTTAGGGTATTCATTTTTTCAAATGGACTTAAACTTCCTTACGAAAGAAAGCCAGTATTATGGCGTGTACCTGTTTGTAGCCATTGTATTGTTTCAAATGGTATTTATATTTATACAATGGCTGATTTACAAGCGGGTAGATTATCTGTTCTACATTGGATATATGATTTCCATTGTGCTGTATGCTTTTAGTTTGTATAAACACTTGTTTATTCAAGAATTTCCTGAAGGATATAGCGCTGCCATAGAAACTTTCTTAAAACAATCTTTGCCTTTAATTTCCATTACATTATACTCCGGTTTCCAACGTCATTTTCTCGAGCTAAAAACAAGTTCTCCCTTGCTTAACACCCGTGTTAAGTGGATTGAAAGATTTCTGATTGCATTCTGTTGTTTTCTGCCGGTGTTACTATTTTTTGAGGTAGAAAGAATTTATATGCTGCAGATTTTTATTGTAGTTTGTTGCATAGTAATTGCAGCTTTGGTGCTAATCATACGAAGAGTTTTAAAAGCTTGTCTGCCGTTTCAGCGGTTTGCTATTGCCGGTGCATTATTTATAATTGTAGGTTCAATTCCTACCATTATACTGGGTTTTTATGAAGACAGAGGTTATGAAGTAGCCGTTAACCCTCACCTTCCGCTGATGATTTGCGTTATTCTTGAATTGCTCACATTTACTACAGGACTAACTTTAAAATCGTACTATATCGAGAAAGAAAAAAGAGTACTCGAGAAAGCTATAGCAATTCAGAATAACAATCAAAAACAAACGGAAATAGAGTATTTGAAAATGCGCAACAATGTTTCACGTAAGTTACATGACAGTTTAGGGGCTGAACTTTCTATTGCAAAAATGATGCTTAGCACATTGTCAAAAGAAAAAGCTGAGACGAATAAAAAGACGCTTTCTGATTCTATAAAATTGATAGGTAATTCTATTGAAAAGGTGTATGACCTGATGAGTGATGTAAATAAAATTACACCTGAAGAGATTAATGTCATCTCATCAATTCAAACATTAATACAGAACCTTGAACCATTAAATAATATTAAATGGAATTTTGATTATAAATTGGAAGAGGAATGTTTGTCTTTTGTTAAGCGCCAGCACGTACTTCTTATTATTAAAGAACTGATTAATAACACTCTCAAATATGCCTCAGCTACAACTATCAGCATTAGCATAAGACATGAATTTAAGACCGTTAACATTTTTTATCATGACAATGGCTCTGGTACCGACCTTGATAAATTGTCGAAAGGGAATGGTTTAAAAAATATTAAAGAAAGAGTAACTGAAATGGATGGACAAATGCATGTTTACTCAACTCCCAATGATGGGTTCACTGTTCAGATAAATATTTCAGAAACTTGATTTATCCCAATTAAAATTACACCTATGAAAAAATTGAAAACAGTAATTGCAGATGATCATGCCATGTTTGGTATGGGTATGGCTGAAATAATTGGGCAGGTTTTACCCGTAGAAGTGGTTGCAATAGCAGATAATGGTAAAAAAGCAATTGAACAGACACTTAGCCAAAAAGCTGAACTGGTGATTATGGATATTGATATGCCTGTTGTTTCAGGAATATATGCTTGTAATGAAATTAAAAGGGTTTCACCCGACACATTGGTGTTTTTTGTAACTATGATTACACAAATAGAAACCGTGCTGTCAGCACTGAAAGCAGGAGCAGATGCCTATGTGTTAAAGGGAAACAGCCTGGAAGATTTGGCTGAAGCATTTGATTATTCAGTGAAGAAAAAACGTCCTTTCGTAAGTCAGCAATTGCGTCATCTGGTGAGTATAGATAAAAAAGACTTTCAGGATAAACTGATTACAGACAGAGAAAAAAATATTCTGAAAATGATTTGTGAAGGAATGACTAATGACGAAATTGCAAACGTGATTAATATTTCAGTTCGCACAGTGGATACACACCGCCAAAATATGCTCAACAAGTTAAAGCTACCCAACACTGCAGCACTCGTAAGGTTTGCAATTGAGAATAAGCTGATTTAAATGGTGATTGAACCATAGCCCAAAATTTAATTCTTAATTTTTTTCTGCTAATTAAAGTTACGTGTTTTTACGTATTGCAAACCGCTATATCATATTGTTCTTTTGCTTCACGCAATAAAGTCAGAAGGATATGACACCTATAACCCCACGAGAAAAACAAGTGCTTGTTTTATTAAGCAAAGGCTATACAGACAAAACCATTGCCGAAAAACTGGAGATGAGCCCCAATACAGCACGCACACACCGGCAAAAGCTACGCGCAAAGTTTCATGTAAGCAACACGGCTCTGCTCATTAAAATGGCCATTAAAAAAGGATTTATTTAATAATGGCAGAAAATTACGTCTTTTCACGTATTGATAAAGAATTAAATATTGAAGTGATTTGCTGTCATTATTAATAATAACAACTGCAAACTACATCATATGAAATACACATTTGTGTTATAAAATATTCTCAAACTAATCCTATTGGGCATTGGCAACAGCTAATGCCTTTTTTATTTGAATCGTTGTTGTGAATAATAAAACAGGCAGGTTACTGAATTAACATCAGCAATTATGCATGATTGCATATTCCTCGTTTACATAAATTCCACTCAGGGTTTAAATCCTGATTTTTCAAGAATTTTTTGTGCATCGGTTTCTTCGAGTAGTTGCGGAAGAGTAGTTTTATTATTTTTCATATAGGAGCGAACAATTTGCCATCCCAGCCATTGAGCTGTTTTGGCAGGAGCACCTTCGGGGAAACCCTGAGTGGTATTGCCATCGCCTACATATTTCATATATTCCATTTCATCGGTTGCATAGAGCAGTTTCTTTTCAATATAAAATGCCCACATCTGCTTGCTGTTGTTGTTGCACCACTCCAATTGTTTTGCAGTATAACCTATTTTAACGGAGTCCTGCATGTCAGGGGCCATCATATCTGCAAAATACAATTGCTTGCCATAATAAATCATCTGACTCAGCAACTCATTTTTTACATGGTCAATATCATGTTCGCTCTGATACCATCCTTTGATTACATCATTCACTATATATTCTTTTGAAAATCTGCGATAGGCATATTCAGGAATTCCTATGGAGGGATAAAATTCGCAATCGCTGCCCAGATACATATCCAACCCAACACCAATCAAACTGTCGGTAGTGATGATACTGTAATTGAAAGCCGAAATAAAAGTGACAATTTCTTTAGCAGGTTGTTTGTTGAAGTAATGTTTGTAATGTTTCAGAAAGTCATCAATGCCTGAAAATATTTTTTGAGTTACTACAGGGGTAAATATTTTTTGAGTTCGGTTATGAATGTCCTTCACATCTTTATCGTGAATAAACGCATTGAGGTTGGAAGCGAGCTTTGCAGAGTCTGTTGGCGGGAGGTGAATAATACGGTTGACATACAAATCGAAAAACTCAGGATAGGACGAACGATATTTTATTATTTGTTCGGGTGTGATGGAGTCAGCATCTGCAAACAACAATGAGTCAAAGCGTATGTGTGTGGTGCTTACGATTTCGTTTTCAGAAATAGTGTCCCGATGGGTACATGCTGCAATTACTATGAAAAGAATGGCAAGCAGGCTTATTTTACGATATTCAGATTTCAATTTTATTATTAGTTTTGCCGATATTAAAAACACTAAATAATGAGAGCAAAAGTATCACTAATTGCATTAGCCTTTGTGGCAGTAGCCCAAACCCTGAATGCTCAGGACACAAAATTCAATTTTGGACTGAAAGTTTCGCCAACCATAGCATGGTTTAAAGCCAGTGGCAATTTAGACAATGATGGCAGCAAAATTGGTTTTGCCTATGGATTGATGGCAGATTTTAATTTTTCAGATAATTATGCCTTATGCACCGGAGTGGATGTAACCTATCGCGGAGGTAAAGTAAAAGCTTTCGATACCTACAAATTAAAAACCGTTTTGCAGTATATTGAGGTACCTGTTACTTTAAAATTAAAAACCAACGAAATTGGTTATGTCACTTATTTCGGTAAAGTAGGATTTGCACCGGGTTTCAACATCAGAACGGATGGTGACTTTAATAAGTCAGACATCTATCCTTTCAACTTAGCGCTGGTAGTTGGTTTGGGAATGCAGTATTCACTTGGTGGCAAAACAGCTTTGTTGGCAGGGGTAACTTTCAACAACGGATTTTTGGATGTGGTAAAAGAGAAGGAGATGAAAGCTACATCTAACTTTATAGCAATTGATCTTGGAGTGATGTTTTAATAAGAATCATCAAAATAAAAAAAGGCTGCCTCTTTTTGAGGCAGCCTTTTTTGTGCTGTAAACTCAATTAATTTTTCTTCAGATAATCTCTCAGCACATATTGAAGGATTCCCTGATTTCTGTAGTATTCAATTTCAATAGCTGAATCTAACCGTGCTTCCACTTTGAAGTTGGTTTCTTTACCTGATGAATGAACCGCTTTTACATCCAGAATTTTATGTGGCTTCAAATCTTTTTCAAGACCGGTGATGGCATAAGTCTCAGTTCCGTCAAGACCGAGTGATGCAGCATTTTGACCATTGGTAAATACCAAAGGAGCAACACCCATCCCTACCAGATTGCTTCTGTGAATACGCTCATAACTTTCAGCAATTACCGCTTTCACGCCCAGCAGGAATGTTCCTTTGGCAGCCCAGTCGCGTGATGAGCCGGAGCCATATTCTTTTCCTGCAAGAATAATCAGCGGAGTTTTGTCTTTCTGATATTGCATGGCTACATCATAAACAGTTTTCACTTCGCCTGTTGGCAGATAGCGACTGAAGCCTCCTTCTTTATCTGAAATTTTATTTTTGATACGCACATTGGCAAAAGTTCCGCGCATCATCACTTCATGATTTCCTCTGCGCGAACCATAAGAGTTGAATTCTTCTTTGGCTATGCCTTTGCTGCTGAGATAAGCTCCTGCTGCTGATGTTTCTTTAAATGAACCTGCAGGTGAAATATGATCGGTAGTTACCGAATCTCCTAAGTAAAGCAATACTCTTGCATTAGTAATATCGGTAATTGCATCCGGTGTGGCTTTCAGATTTTCGAAGAAAGGTGCCTCACGAATGTAGGTTGAGTTCTGATCCCACTCAAAATTCTGATCGAGTTTTACTTCCAATGTTTGCCAGTCGGTTGAACCATCAAAAATAACATCATAAACTTCTTTAAAGTCATCCTGCTTCAAACATTCATTGATGGTATTCTGAATGTCTTCGCGTGATGGCCAAATGTCTTTCAGATAAACAGGTTCACCATTGGGGTCAAAGTCAATGGGGTCGTTTATTAAATCTATATCTACTCTTCCTGCAAGTGCATACGCCACAACCAGCATGGGCGACATGAGGAAGTTCATTTTTACCTGCGGATGCACACGTGCTTCAAAGTTTCTGTTTCCTGATAACACAGAAGCTACCACCAGTTCGCCTTTGTCAACAGCTGTTGCAATGGCAGGAGGTAATGGTCCTGAATTTCCGATACACGATGTGCAACCATAACCAACGGTATGAAAACGCAAGGCATCCAGATCAACATTTAGTCCTGAACGTTCTAAATATTTTGTAACCACTTTTGAACCCGGTGCCAGAGATGTTTTTACCCAAACTTTTGTTCTCAGCCCTTTTTCAACAGCATTACGGGCAAGCAATCCTGCACCTACCATCACAGCAGGGTTTGAAGTATTGGTACAACTGGTAATAGCTGCTATCACAATGCTTCCGTCACTTACCACAAATTCTTTATGCGGCTGTTTGATTCTTACAGAGTGATGCATCTTGTCCACTTCTACTTCTGATTTTGTTTCGCCATGAAGAGGAACTTTGCCAAATGTAAATTCAGTACCTGAACCACCTTCCTTCAGCCATGCTGATTCAAGCCGATCTTGCTGAGGCTGATATTCCCGGTTGAATTCACCTTTCAGAACTTCGCAGAATTTGTTTCCAAGGTCTTTTACAAAAATTTTATCCTGCGGACGTTTTGGTCCCGATACAGTTGGTTCCAGTGTTGACAAATCCAGTTCAACAACGGTTGAATAATTTATTTTTTCGTTTCCTGTTCTCCAGAGGAGATTGTCCTTGCAATATGTTTCTACTATTTTTATCTGCTCTTCTGAGCGGTTGGTAGAGCGCATATATTCCAGAGTGCGGTCATCAATCGGGAAATAAGTTACTGTACAACCAAATTCAGGCGACATATTACCAATGGTAGCGCGGTCGGTAACAGTTAAGTTCTGAAGTCCGTCACCAAACACTTCTACAAATTTTCCTACTACTCCTGTTTTGCGAAGCAGATTTGCTATTGCTAAAACAAGGTCGGTGGCTGTACACTGATTAGGGATTTTTCCTGTAAGTTTCAGTCCTACCACCTGAGGGCATGTAAAGAAAATCGGTTGACCTAACATGGCAGCTTCAGCTTCAATACCACCCACACCCCATGCAATTACTCCAATACCGTTTACCATAGGCGTGTGGCTATCTGTGCCCACCAACGAATCTGGGAAAACTTCACCATTGCGCTCTATTACACCTTTTGATAAATATTCTAGGTTTACTTGATGGCAAATACCCATGCCTGGTGGCACAACGGTAAAATTGTTGAACGAATTTTGAGCCCATTTTAAAAATTGATAGCGTTCTTGGTTGCGTTTATATTCTTCGTCCATTTTACGCTCGTTAGATTATTCAGTATCATAAT
>Ga0079224_100000880_pt1 | contig 32291 bp, 27 predicted proteins | sample Stecom2015_FD_80414 | JGI IMG/M metagenome (GOLD analysis project Ga0079224, IMG submission 80414) | Agricultural soil microbial communities from Utah to study Nitrogen management - Steer compost 2015 | ecosystem: Environmental > Terrestrial > Soil > Agricultural land | place: USA: Utah... | reverse complement strand
TGCACACCGCCGTGCGAGGTCAGCCGCGGCGGGGACGCGTATCGCGCCAGCGGTCTCGGGCGGATGGACGGCGCAGCTGCCCGACGTCATCGGCCCGGCCGGCCTGTCTCGCGCGACGGGACTCGACACCATGACGTTCAGTGGTGCCGCGCTCGCCGGCCCTGCTCTGGTCGGCATCCTCGCCGACTCGGTCGGAGCCACCACGGCCGTGTCGATCACGATCGTCGCGACCCGGTCGCTGCTCCGGGCGACGGCCACGTCGATGGTGTCGTTCGCCGGCGTGGGCATGTTCGTCGTCGCCTGCCCACTGCTGGGTGCGCTCCGGCTGGGCGATGCGAGTCGCGGCGCGCTCCTGCTCGCCGGGGTCGCCGCGACCGGGCTGGCCGCCAACGCCGTACTCGCGCGCAAGCCGACGCTGATCCGCGCGGACGCCCTGTTGCTGACCACGACGATCCTGCTCGCCGTCGCCACGGCGGTCGCGGCGCTGCCCGGCGCGGGCTGGGTCGTGGGCGCCGCACTGCTCGCAGGACTCGGCGAGGGGCCACAGCTGACGGCGCTGATCCGTATTCGCCACCGGGACGCACCGGAGCATCTACGGGCTCGCGTCTTCGCGCTGGGCGCGAGCCTGAAGATCACCGCGATGGCGGCCGGAACCGCGTTGGCGGGCGTCCTCGCCACGCAATCGGTGCCGCTGTGCCTGCTCACCGCGGCCGCGGTACAGCTCGGCGCGGCAGCCCTGTTCGGCCTCCTGCGGCCGCGCCGCCGGTGACGGCGCGGTCCGTACGCCAAGAACGCCAGAACACCCAGAACGCCGCCGAGTCCTAGAACGCCATCGCCTGGGCGCGGCGTTTGACCTCGGTGCCGTGGTTGGTGCGCAGCGCGTTGATGGGGGTTATGCCGGGAAGCGATTCGTCCTCGGTGAACAGCCAGCGCAGCATCTCCGTGCGGGTGAACCCGGCGTCGGAGAGGACGGTGATCGTGCCCGCCAGGCCCTTGACCACCGCGCTTTCCCGGAAGAAGACCTCGGGGATCACCAGGTCGCCGTCGCGGCGGACGGCGATCAGCTGACCGTCCCTGAGCATCTGCCGCACCTTGTTCTGCGCGACGTTCAACCTCGTCGCTACCTCGGCCACGGGGAGAACCGCCACATCGGCGTCGAGCACATCGTCAGCCAGGGGGATCGCACTCACATGCACCACCTTGCCATATGCCGCCCCCGGTCGAGCTCCAACCGGGCGAACGGCCGACCGGGGACACCGGACGGGTGAGTTTCGCCCGTCCGTAGGATCTCGGGGTGTGACACGGACGGACGACACCCTCGTGGGCGCACTGCTCGACCGGCGATACCGGGTCGACGGGCTCCTCGCCCGCGGCGGTATGTCGTCGGTGTACCGCGGGCTCGACACCCGCCTCGACCGCCCCGTGGCGATCAAGATCATGGACTCGCGGTTCGCCGACGACCGCAGCTTCGTCGAGCGCTTCGAACGGGAAGCCCGTTCCGCGGCGAAACTGCACCACCCGCACGTCGTCGCCGTGCACGACCAGGGCTTCGACCTCTCCCCCGGCGCACCCGCCGACCAACAGCGACGGGCGTTCCTCGTGATGGAACTGGTCGACGGCGGCACCCTGCGCGACCTGCTCGACCAGCGCGGCGCGCTCGCCCTGCCGTTGGCGTTGACGATCGCCGAGAACGTCCTGTCCGCGCTCGGCGCCGCCCACGACGCGGGCCTGGTGCACCGCGACGTCAAACCCGAGAACGTGCTCATCGGCCGAGGTGGCGCGGCGGGTGGCGGTGTCGTGAAGGTGGGCGATTTCGGCCTGGTGCGCGCGGTCGCCGCGACCGGCAACACGACCGGCAGCGTCATCCTCGGCACGGTGGCCTACCTGTCTCCCGAGCAGGTCACGACCGGTTCGGCAGGCGAGGCGGGCGACGTGTACTCCGCGGGCGTCCTGCTGTACGAGATGCTCACCGGACAGGTGCCCTACACCGCCGACACCCCGATCTCCGTGGCGTATCGCCACGTCAACGACGATGTCCCGCCGCCGAGCGCGTCGCGTGCCGACCTGCCTCCCGCACTCGACGAGCTCGTGCAGCGCGCCACCCGGCGTGATCCGGAGGCGCGGCCGGCCAACGCCGGTGCGTTCCTGGCCGAGCTACGGCGGATCCGCGAGGACCTGGGCATCGTCACCACCGCGGTCCCGGTGCCGGCCCCACCGGAACCGGAGATCCCCGATGCCGAACGCACCGTGCCGTCCCTGCAGGCCGTGACGGTCCCGACGGCTGGAGGCCCCACCGGGACGCAGGCGTTGCCCCGGTCCTCCTCCGCCCAGGCTGCGCCCGAACCCGCACCCGAGGACGGCGCCGACGGCCCCAGCAGGCGACGTGGCCCGTGGCTCGCGTTGTGGCTGGTGGTCGCCCTGTTGTTCGTGGGCGGCGTCGGTGCGGGCGGATGGTGGTTCCTGTCCGGACGCTACGTCGACGTCCCCGACATCTCGGGCATGGACCGCCAACAGGCGGCCGAGGCGTTGCGCCAGGCCGAGCTGACCCCGACCTTCGGCGAGGAACGCCACAACACCGTGCCCGCAGGCACGAGCATCCGCACCGACCCGCCCGCGGGGGCACGTGCGCTGCAGGGCGACCAGGTGACGGTGATGGTGTCCCTGGGCAAGCCGGTGGTGCCTGACATCCAGTCGGGCATGTCGTTGGAGCAGGCCAGACAGGCGGTCGAGCAGGCCCAGCTCAACCCGAAGCACGACGAGAGCACCGACCAGTACAGCACCGACGTCGAGGAGGGCTCGGTCATCTCGGTGACGCCCCAGCCGGGCACCCAGGTCAACATCGGCGCCGACGTGACGATCGTGGTGTCGAAGGGGCCGGAGCCGACGCCGGTGCCCTCGGTGGCGGGAATGCCGCGCGACCAGGCGTTCACCACGCTGCAGCAGGCGGGCTTCGAACCGTACGACGCGGGTGAGGAGTTCTCCGCCGACGTCGCGGGCGGCCACGTCGTGCGCACCGACCCCGCGGCCGAGGAGACGGTCGAGCAGGGTCAGCGGATCGGCGTGTACGTCTCGAACGCCGTCGACGTGCCCGACGTGAAGGGCCGTCCACTGCCCGACGCACGGCAGCTGCTCTCGGACGCCGGACTGCGCGTCGCGGGCGAATCCGACGACGGCGGAGACGGTGGCGATGGCGGAGACGGCGGAGACGGTGGAGGAGGCTGGGACGGCGACCGGTTCGTGTTCGTCGTCGGCCAGAGCCCGGAACCGGGGACCCGGGTCGAGAAGGGCAGCGAGGTCGCCCTCAACACCCTGCCCTGACCCGGCCCTGAGCGCTCTGCCGGTGGTCGGCACGGCCGCGCTCCGCGCCGCCCGTGGTCGGTGCGGTGTGTGATCCGGCACGCATCGGCTCAAGTCGCGGCGTCGGGATGCCGACAACGACCACGGGGCGGTAGAACCTTCCCTGCCTGGCGTTTCCGGGTCGGTAACACGACGACCACACCCGTGTCATGCACATCTGGTGCACTGGCGGCACGGCTTTTTCAGCACCACCGGAGCGACGGCACCCGAGTACACCTCACGACGTGCACCGCATGCACGCGACCACCATTGCCCGGGAGACTCCTATGGCACCGGAACGGCTCAGCGCACTCGACATGGCCTTCCTCTGCCTGGAAGGCGACGCGACACCGATGCACATGGGCGCGGTCGCGACGTTCCGTCCGCGGCGCGGCTGGAACGCCGACCGGGTCGCGGACCTGCTCGCCGAACGGGCCGCACGGATGCCGCGACTGCGCCGCCGCGTACGGACCGGCCCACTTCCGTTCAGCGGCGCCCACTGGGAGGACGACCCGCTGTTCGACCCGCACCGGCACGTGGCGGTGAGCAGCCTCTACGACCGGTACGCACCCGACCCTCTCGCGGCGTTCGCGCAGCACTGGATCGCCGAGCCGCTCGACCTGAAACGTCCACTGTGGAGCGTTCAGGTCGTCACGGGGCTTCCCGACGGGGATTTCGCCCTGCTGGTGAAGTTCCATCACGCGCTCGCCGACGGGATGGGCGCGGTCGAACTGGCGCTGGCGCTGCTGGACGACATCACCCTGCCCGTTCCCCCGACCCCGCGCCGGCCTGCCGAGGCGGACGACGAGGAGCAGGGCGCGCCGAGGTCACCGTTGGCCGCGGCCGCGGATTCGGCGGCGGCACTGCTCGGCCAGGCGGTCGAGTCGGCCGGCATCGCGGGATCGATCGTGACCTCCGCACGGCCGTACCCGTTGTCGCCGACGGCCACGGTCAACTCGCCGAGCCGCCGCGCGGGCCTGGTGCGCCTGTCGGCGTCGGACATCCGCGCGATCCGGTCGGCCCACGGCGGCACCACCCACGACGTGGTGCTCGCCGTGCTGACGGGGGCATTGCGGGAGTGGATGGTGAACCGGGGCCAGCGTGCCGACGCACGTGCGCTGCGCGCGCTGATCCCCGTGAGCCTGCGTGGCCGCGAGCGCCGGCAGGCGGGCAACAGCCTGTCGGGTTATCTGTGCGACCTGCCGGTGGAGGTCGACGACCCGCTCGAGCGGCTGCGACTGGTGCGCGCGGCGATGCAGCGCAACAAGGAGGCGGGACCGACCCGCGGCGCGGGCGCGTTGCCGGTGCTGGCGAACCGGCTGCCGTCCGGTGTGCATCGACTGGCGGCGAAGGCCGCAGGCCATGCCGCGCCGCTGCTGTTCGACACGGTCATCACCACCGTGCCGGTGCCGAGCATCCCGTTGTCCCTCGACGGGGCGCGGCTGCGCGAGGTGTATCCGTTCGTCCCGTTGGCCCCGCACCAGTCGGTGGGGATCGCCGTGGCGACCTATCGCGACGGGGTGCACATCGGGTTGCAGGCCAACGGGCACGCGGTCGCCGACGTGGGATCGCTCGCCGACGGTGTCGGCAAGTCCATGGCGCTGCTGCAACAGCAGGTGTGAGCTCCCGCCGGTAGCGGCCGTCCCGTGGGGCGGCCGCTACCGGCGGAGGTCAGGACTTGAGCATCTCCGCGACGAGGAACGCCAGTTCGAGCGACTGCTGGGTGTTCAGGCGCGGGTCGCAGGCGGTCTCGTAGCGGCCGGACAGGTCGAGGTCGGAGATGTCCTGCGCGCCGCCCAGACACTCGGTGACGTCCTCGCCGGTCAGCTCGATGTGGATGCCGCCCGGGTAGCTTCCGAGCCGGTTGTGCACCTCGAAGAAGCCCTGCACCTCGTCGACGACGCGGTCGAAGTGGCGGGTCTTGTAGCCGTTCAAGGTCTCGTGGGTGTTGCCGTGCATCGGGTCGCACTGCCAGATGACCTTGTGCCCCGAGCTTTCGACCTTCTCCACGATCGCGGGCAGCACCTCGCGGACCTTGCTGTTGCCCATGCGCGAGATGAGCGTGAGCCTGCCCGGTTCGTTGCGCGGGTCGAGCCGCTCGACGTACTCGACGGCCTGTTCCGGCGTGGTGGTCGGGCCGATCTTCAGCCCGATGGGGTTGGACAGCAGCTCGGCGAACGCGATGTGCGCGCCGTCGAGCTGGCGGGTCCGCTCGCTGATCCACAGGAAGTGCGCCGACAGGTTGTACAGCTGCGCGTCCGCCGAACCCGGCTTGTCGAGGCGCAGCATGGCGCGCTCGTAGTCCAGCAGCAGCGCCTCGTGGCTGGCGAAGATCTCGGTGCTGTGCAGCGAGCTGTCCTGCACCCCGCACGCGGACATGAACCGCAGGCCGCGGTCGATCTCGGCGGCCAGCGCCTCGTACCGCTCGCCCGCGGGCGAGGTGCGCACGAAGTCCTTGTTCCAGTCGTGCACCTGGGCCAGATCGGCCATGCCCGCGCCGGTGAGCGCGCGTACGAGGTTCATCGCCGCGCCCGCGTTGGCGTAGGCGCGGATCATGCGGCCGGGGTCCGGCACCCGCAGCTCGGGCTCGGCGGCCAGCGAGTTGACGATGTCGCCGCGGTAGACGGGAAGGCCGAGCGCGTCGGTGGACTTCGAACGCGGCTTGGCGTACTGCCCGGCGATCCGGCCGACCTTCACCACCGGGAGGCTGGCCCCGTAGGTCAGCACCACGGCCATCTGCAGGAGCGTGCGCAGGTTAGCCCGGATGTGCGGCTCGGTGTTGGACTCGAACGTCTCCGCGCAGTCGCCGCCCTGCAGCAGGAACGCCTCACCGCGGGCCACCATGGCGAGCCGCTCGCGCAGCCGGTCGACCTCGGCGGGCATCGTGATCGGCGGCACGCTCTCCAGCAGCGACCGCACGGCCGTGACGTTGTCGGCGTCGGGCCACTCCGGCTGCTGGGCGGCGGGCCGGGCGAGCGCGTCGTCGAGCTGTCCGCGCAGCTCGGAGGGCAGCGGGGGCAGCGAGGGCAAGGCGTCGAGGGGGACGTCCACAGTCCAGTTCACGACACCCAGCATACGAAGGCCACATGGCGGGACGGCCCCGCCCCGCGGCGCACGTGGGCACCCTTCCGCGCATTCGGCGGCCGAATCATTATGGTGTCCGCACACCTGTGCCATAGAGGGGAAAACATGGCTGATTCGGACTTCGAGGTGGATATCGGCGGCCTCGACGCGCTCGGAAAGAATCTCGATCGAACAGCGGAGAACATCGAGAACGCGACAAAACGGCTCGAAAACGTCGGACCGGACAAAATCGGCCCCGATGTACTCGACGAGGCCTGCGGCACGTTCCGTGACGACTGGGAGGAGGGGCTCGAGAAGCTGCGTGAGGCCATCGGCGAGATCCGGGAGGGTGTCGACAAGGCCAAGCAGAACTACAGCGAGGTCGAGAACCAGCTTCGCGAAAGCCTCAAGAAGATGGAGGGTGACCTCGAAAGCGCCGGGGTGGGCACGCGATGAGCGACGAGAAGTACCCGGCACTGGGCTTCGATCCGGCCCGCGGCAACGTGGCCACGGTGCGCAATCTCGCCTCGCAGATGTCCGACACGGCGACCTACGCCGGAGAGGCGCACGAGGTGCTGGTGTCGGTACAGGACAAGCAGGACGTGTGGAAGGGCCCCGCCTCGCGGGCGTTCGCCGACAAACTGGGCGATCTGCCCGGATATCTCGACAGCGCGCATTCCTCGTTGAAGAAGGCCGGAAAGGCCCTGAGCACGTGGGGCGACCAGCTCGAACAGCACCAGAAACGCGCCGGTGAACTCGAGGAGGCCGCGAAGAAGGCGATCGCCGAGGCCGAACAGGCCGACGCTGCGGCCCAGAAGGCGAATGCCGAGGCCAACACGCCGGTGATGCACGACGGCAGTCCGGGAGCCGTTCAGGCAGCCCAGTCGCAGGTCGACGAGAAGGCGCAGGCGGCCTCCGCGGCCAACCGCGCCGCAGGTGCGGCATGGGACCGGGTCGACGGGATCCGCAGGCAGGCCCAGCAACTGATGGAGACGTGGAACCAGGACGGCGCCGCGTGTGCCGAACAGCTGAACCGGGCCGCCGAACTCGCCCCGGACAAGGGGTTCTTCGAGTCGATCGGCGACGCACTCGCAGGCGCAGGCGACTGGGTCATGGACCACCTCGGCGAGATCGGCGACGTCGCAGGCATGATCTCCGCGGTCGCCGGCGCCCTGTCGTTCATCCCGGTGCTCGCCCCGTTCACGGGGCCGATCGCGCTGGCAGCCGGCGGCGTCGCCCTCGCCGCACACGGCGGCGAGATGGTCAAGGAAGGCAAGTGGGACGAGCCGTCAGCATGGGTCGGACTCGGTGCGGACATGCTCGGGGTCCTGCCCGGAGTGGGAGCCGCCGCCAAGGGCGGAGGCTTGACCGTGGATCTCATGCAGGGCCTGAACGTCAGCGACTCCGTCGCAGGCGGAGCACGCCTTGCCATGGACACCATCCAGGAAGTGCCCAAAGCCTCCACCGCTGCTGCCTGGGCAGGCGACAAGGTCTCCGGCCTCGTGGGCGGCAACGCCGACACCATCGCCAAGTCCCTCGAAGGGACCTTGAACGTGGCATTCCAAACGCCTTCGACGATCGAGGCATTCGCCGGGGAAGGCTCGACGGGCGCGCTCAAGGACGGTTCCGGGTACGCAGCAGCTGCGACAGCCGCGAACACGAGCCTCCGCGAATGGGAGACCACCGGAAACAGCATCAAAGGTCTCGGATCATCACTTTCCTCCTTCACCCGCGCCCTTGGTTGACGATGACAGACACCGATTCACTTTTCCCTTTCAGGTTCCAGCTCCCAGAGGGATTCCATCCGATCAATCTCGCAGCCACCACTGACGAACGAATACAATCAACATATAATCGATTACGTGCCGTCGTACCGTCATGGTCCGACGAACAGCACCTCGAAGCGACAGCGGCGGCGGCAGTCGCGGTGGAGACAATGCTCGCCAACGGGGTGATATACGCAGCTACGTTTCTCGGCAGGTCCGAACGGGTGCCGAACTCAGCCACGATGGCCAACTTCACCGTCGCAGTTCATCCAGCCGAAAGCCGAAGCGCCAGGCAGCCGGAAGAAATCGTGAACATCCTTCGCCAACACCGAAGAAACGCCAAGTGCGCATTGGTCGACCTGCCGATCGGACGGTGCGTGGCCACGATAGAAGACGACATACTGTCCGCAACGCCGGAGCCGTCGGAAAAAAGGTACACGGTGCGTCAGATCCAGTTGATCCACCCGATGGGAGGCCTCGGGAAAATAGCTTGCTTCGCAATGGCCACCCAGTTCGTCGACGACTGGGAGGACTACCAGGCAATCATGGCGAACATATGCAAGTCGATACGGTGGGTCAGCCGCGAAGGGTCGAGCGGCATCGGCAGCGTGCTGGACGGAGGCTGAGATGAACACGGTAGCTTGGACGTTCGCCGCGATCGCGATGGTGATCGGCGGTGGGTGCCTCGTCCTCATCGCTTGGGCTGTGATCAGCCAGCTGCTGACTCCCTTGGACAAGCGCTACGAGCAGGTGCGCAAGGAGCTCCTCAAGCGCGAGTCACCGACCGGGGTCGTCCAGATCAGTGCGACGCCACGGGTCGGGGTGAAAGCCGACAAGGTCCGGGAAATAGCAGAGGAGCTGGGTTTCGTCTACGACGGCGACTCCAACATCCACAGTCGCCAGCTCAACTTCCACCGGCCGCTGCCCGGCGGTGTGCGATCGACGTCCGGCGATTCGCCGACCGGCGCTGCGCGAACCACATCGACCGCGACGTCGACGACACCCGGAGGCGCCCCCGATCACTCGGCATTCCTCGCCCAGCTCGCCTCGCTGACGACGGACAGCAGCGGCACCGCACGTGTCGACCTCGGAGACTTCCACCCGCGGCAACACAAGGAACTCGTACGGCTCGCCGACGCGCACGGGTGGACCTACGTGCACCCCGACCGGCGCGACGGCAGGGCCGGCTTCCTCGCCACACGCCACGGCACCGAGACCGTCACCACTAACGACGAGTACTTCATCAAGGGCCCCGGAATCGACGAGCTGAGCCGCGACCCGGTCGCCCAACAGGTAGCCGCTGAGGCGGAAGCCGAATTCGGCGTCAACCCCCTGTCCCCGCTCGCCTACAACGAGGCGGCAGCCCGCTACAAGGCCGACAGCCGGCGCACCAACCGCTGGGCTGCTGTGTTCACCCTGCCGTTCCTGACGCTGATCGTCGTCGCCTTGGCCACCGGGCGACTGCTGGGCGACGGTGGCACCACCGCGGCCGTGGTCGTCGGCATCTGGGTCGGGCTCGCCGCGCTGGCGACGCTCGGCGTCGTCGGCCTGACGCACGCCCACCGTCGCCGCAAGGCCAACCTCGCTCCCTACAAACAGGCGTACGAGAAGGTCGCACACGCCGCCGTCCACGGCGGACACGGCATCGGCGACCGGTCCGCCGCGGACGACGCGCACTGAACCCGCGTCAGGCCGCGGACGCCTTGTCGTAAAGGGCCTTGGCCGAGTCACCGAAGTACGGGCCGAACATCACGTTCGGCAGGAACGTGTACCCGAAGCTGTTCACCGACTCCTGCACACCCGTTCCCGTCGCCGGATCGAACGAGCTGAACCACGGCCCGCCACTGGAACCACCGGTCATGTCGCAGTTCATGCCGTGATCGTCGGTCAGCAGCGGATCGGTGAACGTGCCCCCGGCGCAGTAGGTCAACGTGCTCCCGTCGTACGGGTCGGCGGCCGGGTATCCGAACGAGTGCATCTCCTGACCACGCTCACCGTTGAACGCGATCCGCTGGGCACCGACCGTGTCCGCCACTGTGCGGCCGTTCTTCGTCTCCACGACCGCCATGCCGACGTCGTGGTTCATGTCCTCGTCGGCCTCCCACTGCGGGGTGGTCATCGTCTGTTCGGCCGCCCACTCACCGTGCGGCGCGGCACCGTCGTCGTAACCGGGCACGAAGACCCAGTCGCTGTGCCATCCACCCTGGTACTTCACACAGTGCCCGGCGGTGACCACGACGCTGCCGTTGGCACTGTCGACCACGTTGCCGCTGCACGAGGCGTCCTGGCCACCCATCGAGAAGAACACCCGGCCCGTGGTCTTCGTGACCTCACCACCGCCGGTCCACGGATCCCCCGTCGATGCGCCCTCCGGCGACGGCAGCAGCTCCGGCAACGCGTTCAGCAGCCCTCCGACGAGCTCGGTGGACAGCGACAGCACCTTGTCGAGGGGAATCGCCGAGCGCATCCGCTGAGGCGTCCAGTCCGTGGCGTCGCCGGCCCGGACGTCGTGCACGGCCACGTCCGAACCGCTACCGCGCGGCGCATCGCCCGCCGCGGCGGGGGCAGCCACAGCTGTCGTCACCACGGCCGCCGCGGCGAGCACCGCACCCGCTCGCCGCAGCCCGCGTGTTCCTCGGATCCGCATACCAGCCTCCTTGCCGGAGATTCACAGAAACTCCGGCAAGGCTCGCGGGAATGCACTAGTCCAGGTACCGCCACGCAGCCCAAGAACCGATCACCACGACGGGCGCACCCACACGGTTGAGCAGGCGCGGGTCCCCCGGCTCGGACTCCCTTGGCTCGGACTCCCCTGGCTCAGACCACGGCCAGCGGGAGCGCGGTGGGGTGCACCGGCGACGGGAGGTCCGATCCGCCCGTCAGGTAGGCGTCCACCGACGCGGCCACCGACCTGCCCTCGGCGATCGCCCACACCACCAGCGACGCCCCACGGTGGGCATCACCGCAGACGAACACGCCCGGTGCGTCGGTCTGCCAGTCGGACCCGCACGAGACCGTGCCGCGACGGTTCAGCGACAGGCCCAGGTCGTCGACGAGCCGCATGTGCTCGACACCCTCGAAACCGATCGCCAACAACACCAGATCCGCGGGCAGCTCCTGCACCTCGTCACTGGTCGGGACGACCTCGCGGCGGCCGGTCGCCGGGTCCTTCTCGACCCGCACCGTGTGCAGCTCCACCGCGCGGACGCGGCCCTCGTCGTCGCCGACGAAACGCTTCACCGCCACCGCGAACAGCCGCTCCCCCGTCTCCTCGTGCACCGGGTAGGTGCGCAGGATGTACGGCCACGTCGGCCACGGCGACCGCTCGTCGTCCCGGCTCTCCGGCGGCTCCGGGTACTGGTCGAGCTGCGTCACCGACAACGCGCCCTGGCGGATCGCCGTGCCGTAACAGTCGGCGCCCGTGTCACCGCCGCCGATGATCACGACGTGCTTGCCCTCGGCGGTGATCTCCGGCGGACCGTCACCCTCACAGTGCCGGTTCGCCGGCACCAGGTGCTCCATCGCGAGGTGGATACCGGCCAGGTCGCGACCGGGCGTCGTCGTGTCGTCCCTGCCGCGCAACGCGCCCACGGCGAGCACCACGGCGTCGTAACGCTCCCGCAGATCCTCGACGGTGATGTCGACACCCACCTCGCAGCCGGTGACGAACGTCGTGCCCTCGTTGCGCAGCTGCGCCAACCTTCGGTCGAGGACCTTCTTCTCCATCTTGAACTCGGGGATGCCGTACCGCAGCAGCCCTCCGAGCCGATCGTCGCGCTCGAAGACCGTCACCTCGTGGCCCGCACGCGTCAACTGCTGCGCCGCCGCCAGCCCGGCCGGACCCGAACCGACGACCGCGACCTGCCTGCCCGTCGACTCCTCCGCCGTGCGCGGCTCGACGTAACCGGCCTCCCACGCCTGCGCCGAGATCGTCTCCTCGACCCGCTTGATCGCGACCGGCCCACCGGACAACGGCGAGATCGACAGGGTGCACCCCGCCTCGCACGGCGCGGGACACAACTTGCCCGTGAACTCGGGGAAGTTGTTCGTCGCGTGGAGCCGCTCACTGGCCTCGGCCCAGTCGCCGCGGCGCACCAGATCGTTCCACTCGGGGATCAGATTGCCCAGCGGGCAACCCGACCGCTCGTTGTGGCAGAACGGGATACCGCAGTCCATACAGCGGCTCGCCTGCGTGGCGACCTCCGCGTTGCGCACGTCCTGCGGCTGCTCGGCATACACCTCACGCCAGTCGTGCACCCGCTCGGCCTTCGGCCGCTTCGGCGGCTCGACACGTTCGTACTTGAGAAAACCCGTCGGATCAGCCACGGGCAGCCTCCTGTGTCCTGTGGGGCACCCACACCCGGTCGGCACCCATGGCCACCGCTCAGCAAGCTCCGCAATCCTCAGCCACGGGCAGCCTCCATGATCGCCTCGTCGACATCGCGACCCTCGGCACGCGCGGCCTTGGTCGCCTCGAGCACCCGCTTGTAGTCGCGCGGCATCACCTTCGTGAACGCCGCGGACCTGCGGGGCCAGTCACCGAGCAGCGAGGCGGCCACAGCCGACCCCGTCAGCTCCGCGTGCCGGACGACGATGTCCCTCAGCCACGCCAACTCACCACTGGACGGCTGCTCCAGCTCGACCATCCCGCGGTTCACCTTCCGCACGTCCAGGTCGAGGACGTACGCCTCGCCACCGGACATGCCCGCCGCCAGGTTGCGCCCGGACGAACCGAGCACCACGGCCTGGCCGCCGGTCATGTACTCGAACGCGTGGTCACCGACGCCCTCACACACGATGAGCGCACCGGAGTTGCGCACGCCGAACCGCTCCCCGACCTGGCCGCGCAGGAAGATCTCCCCGCTCGTGGCGCCGTAGGCGATCGTGTTGCCCGCGATCACCTGACCCTCGGCCGCGAACAGCGCGTCCTCGTGGGGGCGCACCACGATGCGCCCACCCGACAGTCCCTTGCCGACGTAGTCGTTGGCGTCGCCGACGAGGTCGAGCGTGACACCGGGCGGCAGGAACGCACCCAGCGACTGGCCCGCCGATCCCGTCAACGCCACGCGGATCGTCTCGTCCGGCAGTCCGGCGCTGCCGTACCGCCGGGTGATCTCCGCGCCGAGGAGCGTGCCCACGGTGCGGTTGACGTTGCGGATCGGCAGTTCGAGCCGCACCGGATGCGCGTCCTCCAACGCGGCCTCGGCCAGCTGGATCAACGTGTGGTCGAGCGCGTGCTCGAGCCCGTGGTCCTGCTCGCGGACCTTGCGCTTGGCCTCGCCGTAGGGAGTCTCCTCCGGAGCCGCGAAGATCGGCGACAGGTCCAGCCCGTCGGCCTTCCAGTGCTCCACGGCCTCGTCGACGTCGAGCGCGTCCACCCGGCCGATGGCCTCGTCGAGCGAGCGGAAGCCCAACTCGGCGAGCAGTTCCCGCACCTCCTGGGCGACGAAGTGGAAGTAGTTGACGACGTGCTCGGCCTGTCCGGTGTAGCGCTTGCGCAGGTCCGGGTTCTGCGTCGCGACGCCCACCGGGCACGTGTCCAGGTGGCACACGCGCATCATGATGCAGCCGGCCACGATGAGCGGCGCGGTCGCGAACCCGTACTCCTCCGCGCCGAGCAGCGCGGCGACGACGACGTCCCTTCCGGTCTTCATCGCCCCGTCGACCTGCACCGTGATCCGGTCACGCAGGCCGTTGAGCATCAGCGTCTGCTGCGTCTCGGCCAGCCCGATCTCCCACGGCGTGCCCGCGTGCTTCAGGGAGTTCAACGGCGAGGCGCCCGTGCCGCCGTCGTGGCCGGAGATCAGCACCACATCGGCGTGCGCCTTCGACACCCCCGCGGCGACCGTGCCGACGCCCAGCGAACTGACGAGCTTGACGTGCACACGCGCGCGGTCGTTGGCGTTCTTCAGATCGTGGATCAGCTGGGCCAGGTCCTCGATCGAATAGATGTCGTGGTGCGGAGGCGGCGAGATCAGCCCGACACCCGGCGTGGAGTGCCGGGTCTTGCCGATCCACGGATACACCTTGTTCGGCGGAAGCTGACCACCCTCGCCCGGCTTGGCGCCCTGGGCCATCTTGATCTGGATGTCGTCGGCGTTGACCAGGTATTCACTCGTCACGCCGAACCGTCCACTCGCAACCTGCTTGATCGCGCTGCGCCGCTCGGGGTCGTAGAGCCGCTCGACGTCCTCGCCGCCCTCACCGGTGTTCGACCGGCCACCGATGCGGTTCATCGCGATGGCCAGGGTCTCGTGCGCCTCGGCCGAGATCGAACCGTACGACATGGCACCGGTGTTGAACCGCTTGCAGATCGACTCGACGGACTCGACCTCGTCGATCGGCACCGGCGCACGACCCTCGGAGCGGAACCGGAACATGCCGCGCAGCGCACCGCCCTGGCGGTTGAGCTCGTTCACCTTCTCCGTGTAGGCGCGGTAGGTCTCCTGCCTGCGCGTCTTGCTGGCGTGCTGGAGCAGGAACACCGTCTCGGGCGTGAACAGGTGCAACTCGCCCTCGCGCCGGTAGGCGTACTCGCCGCCGGTCTCGAGACCGCGGTGCGCGCGTTCGGTGGGGTTCTCCGGGTAGGCGCGCCGGTGCCGCATGGCGACCTCCTCGGCGAGCACGTCGAGCCCCACGCCGCCGAGCTTCGACGAGGTACCGGTGAAGTACTCGTCGAGCAGGTCCTGCGACAGTCCGAGTGCCTCGAAGACCTGTGCCGCCGTGTAGGCGCCGACCGTCGAGATACCCATCTTCGACATGATCTTCAGAACGCCCTTGACCAGGGCGGTCACATAGTTGCGGACCGCCTTCGCCGGCTCGATCCCGGTGATCGCACCCTGGGCGATCATGTCCTCGATCGTCTCGAACGCCAGGTACGGGTTCACCGCCGCCGCGCCGTATCCGAGCAGCAGGGCGATGTGGTGCACCTCGCGGGCGTCACCGGTCTCGACGACCAGGGCGACCTTGAGCCGCTCCTTGGTGCGCACCAGGTGGTGGTGCACCGCCGAGACGAGCAGCAACGACGGGATCGGCGCCATGCGGTGGTCCGAGTCGCGGTCGGACAGTACGAGCGTCCGCGCACCCGCGGCGATCGCCTCGGAGGCCTCCCTGCGGACCCGCTCGATCGCCTCGGCCAGCGCCGGACCGCCACCATCCACTTCGTACAGTCCCGAAAGGACGGCGCAGGCGAACCCGGGCAGATCGCCGTCGTCGTTGATGTGGATGAGCTTGGCCAGCTCGTCGTTGTCGATCACCGGATACGACAGCTCGATGTGCCGGCACGACGCGGGCCCCGGAGCCAGCAGGTTCTGCTCCGGCCCCATGATGCGGCTCATCGACGTCACCATCTCCTCGCGGATCGCATCCAGCGGCGGATTGGTGACCTGGGCGAATCCCTGCTTGAAGTAGTCGTAGAGCAGGCGGGACCGCTGCGAGGTCATCGCGGTCGGGGTGTCGGTGCCCATCGAGCCCAGCGGTTCGGCGCCGGTGGAGGCCATCGGCCCGAGCAGGATCTTCAGCTCCTCCTCGGTGTAGCCGAACGACAGCTGACGGCGCAGCACGGACGCATGCGTCTGCGTGATGTGGTCGCGGTCGGACAGCTCGGACAGGCTCAGGAGCCCGGCGTGCAGCCACTCGTCGTAGGGCGCCTCGCCCGCCAGGCCGTCCTTGATCTCGTCGTCGCTGACGATCCGGCCTGCCTCGGTGTCCACGAGGAACATGCGGCCGGGCTTCAGCCTGCCCTTCGCGATGACGTTGTCGGGCTCGATGTCGAGCACGCCCGCCTCGCTCGCCAGGACCACACGGTCGTCGGCCGTGCGCCACCAGCGCGCGGTCCGCAGGCCGTTGCGGTCCAGCACACCGCCGACGACAGAGCCGTCGGTGAACGTCACGCAGGCGGGGCCGTCCCACGGCTCCATCAGGCTGGCGTGGAACCGGTAGAACGCGCGGCGCTGCTCGTCCATCTCGGTGTGGTTCTCCCACGCCTCCGGAACCATCATCAGCACCGCGTGCGGCAGGCTGCGCCCGCCGAGGTGCAACAGCTCCAGGACCTCGTCGAAGGAGGCCGAGTCGGACGCGTCGGGCGAACACACCGGGTACAGGCGCGACAGGTCGCCCGGGATCAGGTCGGTCTGCAGCAGCGCCTCGCGAGCGCGCATCCGGTTGCGGTTGCCGCGGACGGTGTTGATCTCACCGTTGTGCGCGACGAACCGGAACGGGTGCGCCAACGGCCACGACGGGAAGGTGTTCGTCGAGAACCGCGAGTGCACCAACGCGATCGCGCTCACCATGCGCTCGTCCCGCAGGTCGGGGAAGAACAACGGCAGCTGCTCGGGGGTGAGCATGCCCTTGTAGACGAAGGTGCGTGCCGACAGCGACGGGAAGTACACCCCGCAGCCCGCGTCCTCCGTCTCGTGCTCGGCGCGCTTGCGCAGGCAGAAGGTCAGGCGGTCGAGGTCGATACCGGACGGCAGTTCACCGTCGGCGTCGGGCTCACCCGTGACGTGCAGGTACGAGAAGTGCGGCATGACCGAACGAGCCGTGGGCCCGACATCGGCGGCGTCGGCGTCGACCGGGACGTCCCGCCAGCCCGCGACCCGCAGGCCCTCCTCGGCCGCAATGCGTTCGATGATCGTCACGGCCTTGCGGCGCTGCTCGTCGTCCGCGGGCAGGAACGCGATGCCCGCCGCGTAGTGGTGCCTGCCGAACGCGTCCGGACGAGGCAGGTCGAAATCAGCCTCCGCACGCAGCAGCTCGTCGGGGAGCTGCACCAGGATTCCGGCACCGTCGCCGCTGGTCGGTTCGGCGCCTGCGGCACCACGGTGGTCGAGATTCGTCAGCGCGGTCAGACCGTCGGTGACGATGCTGTGGGAGCGGACACCACGGACGTGCGAGACCATGGCGACACCGCAGGAATCCTGTTCCGTCGCGGGATCGTAGAGACCCTGCCGAGACGGAATCGCGGAGAAGATCAACTGAGACCTCCTGCGTCGTCTTCGTGCTCGGTACCTTCGGGGCACGGGACGACGATGGCCCGCTTATTATCGCGACCTTAACATCCGGGAAACGTCCCAGCGCCAGATCAGACGGCCAATTTTCGCTCGAACCGTAACAATCCAGCGACCCCGGACGACCTAGTTTCTGATGGGCGGTTCGGTCGCGGCAAGAGGCTCAGCGCCGAGCGTCCTTCACATCGAGTGTACGTGGCCTCATTGCGACATACGGGGCGCATCAGCGTGGGGCTGGTAACGTCGTCTCGACGCGGGCGGTAGCGAAGTCCGGTGCGAATCCGGCGCTGTGCCGCAACTGTGATGCCCTCCGGGGCGAGTCAGGTCGCCTTCGCCCGTGTCGACGCCTTGTCCACCTCCGGCGCAGAGGTGGGGTGTCAGGGACGGTCTCGACGCCGACTCGGGCGCTCCCGCCCTCGGTGCCGGCCTGACCATCCGAGGTCGCAGTGTTTCCCTGGTCCCGGCCCACCCCGTCCCACCGGTCGCGAGTGTCCCGGCTCGTGCTCGTGCTGCCCCTGCTCGCCGTACTGGCCCTCGCTGGGTGCGCCCAGCGCGAGGACACGTCGGAGGCAGGCGCGGGCGGCCAGGCCGGTTTCCCCGTCGAACTGCGCCCCGAGGGCGCCCCCGAGGTGACCCTCGAGGACAAGCCCGAGCGCATCGTCTCGCTCGTCCCCTCCGTCACCGAGACGCTCTACGAGGTGGGCGCAGGCGACCAGGTGGTCGCGGTCGACGAGATGTCGACCCACCCTCGACAGGCGCCCCGGGCCGAACTGTCGGGCCTGGACCCGGACCCGCAGGCGATCGCGGGGCACAACCCCGACCTCGTGATCGTCAACGCCGACGCCGAGGGCACGCTCGCCGACGCGCTGGACAAGACCGGCGTGCCCACGCTCGTGCTGCCCGCACCGACCACGTTGGAGGCCGCCTACGACCAGTTCGCGCTCGTCGGGAAGGCGACAGGGCACGCCGACGAGGGCGAGCGGTTGGCCGACCGGGTCGAGTCCGAGATCACCGAGCTGGCGGAGAACACGCCCGACCGCAAGCTGAGCTACTACCACGAGGTCGACCCGAGCTACTACACCGTGACGTCGGCGACGTTCCTCGGCGAGATCTACCAGCTGTTCGGCCTGCGCAACATCGCCGACCAGGGAGATCCGAACGCGATGGGCGGATATCCGCAGCTGACCGCGGAGAAGATCGTCGAAGCCGATCCCGACCTGGTGTTCCTCGCCGACACGAAGTGCTGTGGGCAGAACGCGAAGACCGTCGCCGAGCGCCCGGGCTGGGACACGATGACCGCCGTCAAGCAGGATCGGGTGTTCGCGCTCGACGACGACCTCGCTTCGCGGTGGAGTCCGCGGCTCGTCGAGTTCGTCCGCAGCATTTCCAACGCGGTGGCGAAGGCCTGATGACCCTCACCCGCCGGTCCGCTCCACGACCCGAGGCCGCCGAGCACACGACTCGGCTGCGCCCCGGCGTGCTCGCCGTGTCGTTGGCCGTGCTGCTGGCGGCCGTCGTGTTCTCCCTGCTGGCAGGTTCGGGGGAACTGGGCTGGCAACGGGTTCTCGGCGAGATCTGGGCCCAGCTCACCGGCGGGCTCTCCCCGCTGTCGGAACGTGAGGCCGCGATCGTGTGGGAGCTGCGCATGCCCCGCGTGCTGCTGGCCGGCCTCGTCGGCGCCGCGCTCGCGGGCGCGGGCGCGGCGTTCCAGGGCGTGTTCCGCAATCCGCTGGCCGAGCCGTACCTGCTCGGCGCGGCCGCGGGCGCCGGCATGGCCGCCACGATGGTCGTCGTGTTCGCGCCTGCCGTGACGACATGGGTCGTCGGCCCGCTGCCTGCCGCGGCGTTCGCGGGGGCGCTCCTGGGCGTGGGGTTGAGCTGGGTGCTCGGCCGCTCCGCGGGCGGATCGGGCACCGCCGGGCTGTTGCTGGCCGGGGTGGCCGTGACGGCATTCCTCACCGCCGTGCAGACGTTCGTGCAGCAGCTCAACACCGACACGATCAAGCAGGTGTACACCTGGACGCTCGGCGGGCTGAACATCAGCGGGTGGACCGACGTGCTGGTGGCGCTGCCGTACATCGCGCTCGCGGCCGTGGTGCTGGTCGCTGCCGCACGTCTGCTGGACGTCCTCACGCTCGGCGATGCCGAGGCCGCCTCGCTCGGCCTGCGTCCCGGCCGGATCCGCCTCGTCCTGCTCGCCGCCGCGTCGCTGGCCACCGCGGCCGCGGTCTCGGTGAGCGGACTGATCGGCTTCGTCGGGATCGTGGTGCCGCACCTGGTGCGATTGCTCGCAGGCGCGAGCTACCGCGTGATCGTGCCGCTGTCACTCGTCGGCGGAGCGGTGTTCCTCGTGCTCGCCGACGTCGTCGCCCGCACGATCATGCCGGGTGAGCTGCCCCTCGGTGTCGTGACCGCCTTCGCGGGCGCGCCGTTCTTCGCACTGGTCCTGCGCACGAACCGGGAGCGACTGTCATGACGGAGGCAACCGGACCGGACCCCGCGTTGACGCTGCACGAGGTGACCATCGCCTACGGCGCGGCACCGGTGGTCAGTGACGTGTCCCTCGCCGTCGGACGCGGCCAGTGGCTGGCCATCGTCGGACCGAACGGCGCGGGCAAGTCGACCCTGCTCAAGGCCATCGCCGGCCTCGTCGAGTACCGGGGATCGGTGACACTCGACAGCACCCGCATCGACCGACTGTCCCCTTCGGACCGTGCACGGCGGATTGGTTATGCGCCACAGAATCCGGCACTACCGGAGCGGCTCACCGTCACGGACTACGTCCTCCTCGGGCGGACCCCGCACCTCGGATTCCTCGCACGCGAGACCGCCGCCGATCTTTCCATTGTGGAGGATGTGCTGGACCGCGTCGATCTACGCGGACTGATGGGGCGTCGGCTCGGCACCCTGTCCGGCGGCGAGGCGCAGCGCGCGGTACTGGCCCGCGTGCTCGCACAGCGGACGGGCCTGTTGCTGCTCGACGAACCCACCACCGGCCTCGACATCGGCCACGCCCAGACCCTGCTCGAACGCCTCGACCAGCTGCGCGCCGAGGATAACGCCACGGTCGTGACGACACTGCACGACCTGACGTTGGCCGCGCAGTACGCCGACGAGCTCGTGCTCGTCGACCGCGGCGGCATCGTCGCGGCGGGTAAACCGTCCGAGGTCCTCACCGCGGAACGGCTCCGCGAGCACTACGCCGCCGAGGTCGAGGTGTTGACGACCACCGATGGCCGCCCGGTGGTCGCTCCCGTGCGTCCTCGACACGCCTGAACGGCGCACCAGAGCGGGGGCGCGCTCGGAACTCTTCGAGAACAACCCTGGCGCCGCACTGTCGGATCAGCTTATGCTTTCCATATGGAAACTAGTTTCCTTCCGCTAGCCGGCGATGGGAGATCGAGCATGTCCAAAGTTCCGGAACTCGACCAGGTGGCCGACGCGCGCCGCCGACTCGCAGCCCACGCCCGGCTGCCGCTCGGATACTGGGTGTTCTACGGCGTGGCACTCGTGGCACTGGCCGGCCTGCCCCTCTGGACGAGCTGGCTCGGCGCGGCCGACCACCCGCTCGTGTCGTGGGGTGTCGCCGCGCTCGGTATCGCATCGGCCGGATACGCGTGGAACCGACGCCGCCGGACCGGGGTTCACCTGCCGAAACGCGTCGGCGCCTACCCCAGTGCCCGCCCATGGTGGCTCGCCGGCCTCGCCCTCACCCTCGCCGGTTTCGGGGCGATCTTCACCCTGGTCGCACAGGACCTGCGGCCCGTCGCGTACGGCGTTCTGCCGGTCGTGGCCATCGCCGTGTTCGCGCTCCAGCTCAAGACCCGGTCGGCCATGGAGCGCGACCTCCAGGAAGGCAGGGTCCGGCCGTGACTGGTCGCGACCCGCTTTTCGAAACCGGCCCGCGGCTGGCGTTGTGCGCGCTGCTACAAGGTGCGGAATGGGTCGAGTTCGCCACGACCCGCGACATGCTCGGCGTCAGCGATTCGGTCGTCTCGAAGCACAGCCGCACCCTGGAGGAAGCCGGCTACCTCGAGGTACGAAAGGGCTCGGTCGGCCGCCGCCCCAGAACCTGGTTCCGGCTCACCGCCGCCGGTCAGTCGGCTCTGCGAGGACACCTCGACTGGCTCGCACACCTGCGGCACGCCCTCGACGATGCACCGCACGCCGGGAACACGGCGGGCGGCACCGATTACGACGACGCCGTCACATGAGCCAGGCGACGGCCCCGCCGATCGCGACCAGCGCGGCGATACCGAACCCCACGGCCAGGCCACGCGAGTCGTTACGCCATGTGCTGTACACCCCACCGACGAGGAAACCCGCCACTCCGAGCAACAGAATGGCGACCCATTCCTGGTCCACCTACAGCACACCCTTCGTCGACGGCACGCCACCGGCGCGCGGATCGTTTTCCGTCGCCGCGCGCAACGCCCGCGCCACGGCCTTGTACTGGGCCTCCGCGATGTGGTGCGGATCGCGACCGTGTACCACCCGTACGTGCAGCGCCAACTGAGCGTGGAACGACAGCGACTCGAACACGTGCCTGGTCAGCACGAACGGATAGTTTCCGCCGATCGTGAACGTGTTGAACTCCTCGGGCTCGCCCACGTGCACGCAGTACGGCCTGCCGGAGACATCGATCGCGGCGTGGGCGAGCGTTTCGTCCATCGGGATCCAGCAGTCACCGAAACGACGGATGCCCTTCTTGTCCCCGAGCGCTTCGCGGATCGCCTGCCCGAGCACGATGGCGGTGTCTTCGACGGTGTGGTGTGCGTCGATGTGCACGTCACCGGTTGCGTCGATCTTCAGATCCAACGAGCCGTGGGTGCCGAACGAGTTCAGCATGTGGTCGTAGAACGGCACACCGGTCGACACGTCGACCTGGCCGGTGCCGTCGAGGTCGACCTCGACACGGATCGACGATTCCTTTGTGGTGCGTTCGACCTTGCCAATCCGGCTCACCGGCCGACCTCCTTGCTCGCCTCCAGGAAGGCGTCGTTCTCCTCGGGGGTTCCGACGGTCACACGAAGGTGCCCCTCGATACCGGTGTCCCGAATCAGCACTCCTTGCTCCACATAGGACTTCCAACTCGCACCCGGATTGGCGAACCGGCCGAAGAGGATGAAGTTCGCGTCACTCGGCACCGGGCGGAATCCGAGGCCCTGCAACGCATCGGCCACGCGGTCCCGCTCCGCGGCAAGCTTCGCCACCGATGCGAGTGTCGCATCGGCGTGTCGCAGCGCTGCCCGTGCAGCAGCCTGCGTCAGCAGCGACAGGTGGTACGGCAGCCGAACCAGCTGCAGGGCATCGACCACCGCAGCCGAGGCAGCGAGGTAACCGAGCCTTCCCCCGGCGAAGGCGAACGCCTTGCTCATGGTCCGCGACACGATCAACTTCGCCGGGTACCGATCCAGCAGGTGCAGCGCACTGGGTTGGGACGAGAACTCGGCATACGCCTCGTCCACGACGACGATCCCCGGGGCTGCCTCGAGTACCGCTTCGAGCTCGGGCAGCGGGATCGAACCGCCCGTGGGGTTGTTCGGGCTCGTCACGAAGACGATGTCCGGCCGACGCTCGGCCACGATGCGTGCTGCCTCTGTCGCGTCGAGGGTGAAGTCGTCGCGTCGCGGTGCAGGAAGCCATTCGGTTCGGGTGCCCGCCGAAATGATCGGGTGCATCGAGTACGAGGGTTCGAAACCGAGCGCGCTCCGCCCCGGTCCGCCGAATGCCTGCAGGATCTGCTGGAGCACCTCGTTCGAGCCGTTGGCCGCCCATACCTGCCGCCTGCCGACCTCAACGCCGGTCGACGACGACAGGTATGCGGCCAGATCGTCCCGCAACGCGACGGCGTCCCGGTCCGGGTAGCGGTGCAATTCGGTGGCGACCGCCCGGACCGCCTCGGTCACGTCGTCGACGAGTTCCGGCGGTGGCGGATACGGGTTCTCGTTGGTGTTCAGCCGCACCGGGACATCGAGCTGCGGCGCGCCGTACGGGCTACGGCCGCGCAGGTCGTCCCGCAACGGCAGGTCATCGAGCGTGACCTCGTCGACGGCGTGTTCCTCGGTCACCGGGCTTCCCCCTCGAATCGCGCCTGCACCGCTTCTCCGTGCGCGGGCAGGTCCTCGGCGTCGGCCAGTGCGACCACCTTGTCCGCGACGTCGCGAAGCGCGGCCTCGCTGTAGTCGATGACGTGGATGCCACGCAGGAAGGTTTGGACCGACAGCCCCGACGAGTGCCGCGCGAAACCACCGGTCGGAAGGACATGGTTGGAACCGGCACAGTAGTCACCCAACGAGACCGGAGCATAGGGACCGACGAACACCGCACCGGCGTTCCTGACTCGAGCCGCATCCTCCCGCGCACGAGCCGTCTGGATCTCGAGATGCTCGGCGGCGTATGCGTCGACGACCTTGATTCCATCGTCCACAGTGGATACCAACACCGTGCCGGACTGGGGTCCGCGCAGTGCCGTGTCGACACGTTCGGTGTGCTTGGTTGCCGCGACTCGCCGCTGCAGTTCGACGTCGACGGCGTCGGCGAGCTCCTGGGACGTCGTGACGAGAACACTGGCGGCGAGTGTGTCGTGTTCGGCCTGGCTGATCAGGTCCGCGGCGACATGCCCGGCGTCGGCGGTTTCGTCGGCCAGGATGGCGATCTCCGTGGGACCGGCTTCGGAGTCGATTCCGATGATGCCGCGCAGCATGCGCTTGGCTGCCGTCAGATAGACGTTCCCGGGCCCGGTCACCATGTCGACCGGTTCGAGCTCGGTGTCGTCGGTGTCCGTGGCGCCGTAGGCGAGCAGCGCGACGGCTTGAGCGCCACCGACGGCCCACACCTCGTCGACGTCGAGCAAGGCCGCGGCCGCGAGGGTCGTGGGATGCGGCAGGCCGCCGAACTCCTCCTGGGGCGGCGAGCACAGCACGAGCGATCCGACGCCGGCTTCCTGAGCGGGCACGACGTTCATGACCACGCTGGACGGATACACAGCCAGGCCACCGGGGGCGTACAGGCCGACCCGGGAAACCGGGACCCAGCGCTCCGTCACCGTTCCCCCGTCCGCGACGGTCGTCGTGACATCCTGCCTGCGCTGGTCGGCGTGAACCCTGCGAGCACGGACGATCGCTTCGTCAAGCGCGGACCGCACGGCCGGGTCGAGCTCTTTGAGAGCCTTGTCGATCTCCGCGCGCGGCACCCGCACGGACGCAGGGCGCACCTTGTCGAAGCGTTCCGTGTACTCGAGGACCGCTTCGACCCCGCGATCGCGGACCGCATCGACAACGGGCCGCACCTGATGCAGCGCCGCGTCCACGTTGACCTCGGCGCGCGGCAGGGTTGCGCGCAGCTCGGCTGGCCTGGGAACGCGACCTCGCAGGTCGGTGCGGTTCAACATGGCTTCAAGGGTACGAGGTGAGACCGGCCACGAAGCCACGGGCCGCCACCGGTGACGTGCGCGACAATGCTGTCCGGCCGATCGCTGTCCGGCCGACCGACCTGCGAGGAGGATCCGATGACGAGCTCGAACACGTTGCGGGTGGCACTGTGCCAACTCGCCTCGACGGCCGATCCCACCGCGAACCTCGAGCTCGTACGCAGGTGGACGGCCGACGCCGCCACACAAGGCGCACGCGTGGTCGTCTTCCCGGAAGCGACCATGGCACATTTCGGAGTGAAGCTGGCACCACTGGCGGAGCCACTCGACGGGCCGTGGGCCGGCGGCGTCGCCGATATTGCCCGTGACCACGACGTTCTCATCGTCGCGGGCATGTTCACGCCGGCTGAGGACCGTGTGCGCAACACGCTGTTGATCACCGGCCTCGGCCACCATCTCGGATACGACAAGATCCACCTGTACGACGCCTTCGGTTTCCATGAGTCCGCGACGGTCGCGGGCGGCGACACCCCCGTCACCGTGGGGGTCGACGGAGTCACGCTGGGCGTTGCGACGTGTTACGACGTGCGATTTCCCGGGTTGTTCCAGGACCTGGCCGAGAAGGGTGCGAGCGCCGTCGCGGTCGCTGCCTCCTGGGGTGCAGGCGAGGGCAAGCGCGAACAGTGGGAACTGCTCGTGCGCGCGCGAGGGCTCGACTCGGGCACCTGGATCCTCGCCTGCGGCCAAGCCGATCCCGCCGCCGCAGGCGTGGATGTCAATCCGAAGGCGCCCACGGGCATCGGCTATTCCGCGGTGGCCGACCCGTTCGGCACAGTCCGAACGCAGGCCGGCGCGGAACCCGAGCTGGTGGTCGTCGACATCGATCCCGAGACCGCAGAGGCGTCGCGGCGCGCTACCGGCGCGCTCGCCAACCGGAAGATGTACTGAGTCCCGGATCCTGGATCTCACCTTCCACACCCCCATCGCCTCGTAATCGATATCGAACTCCGGTTCTCCTGCGTTTTCTCATAGAACCGTGACCCACACCGCCGTGTCAACACGTATTTCCGCAATATCGGCGCGGTCGACTCTAACGGTCCGAATAGGCGAGCACCACCCCCACGGAATTAGTGACCCGCGAGGATGTGTCACTCCTCCAGGCGACGGTCCCAGCACGACCGGCACCCATGTGGGCGGAGAACGTTACGCGGCGCAATGAATTGACGAACGAACGTCACCATTCGCACGGTCGGACGGTGAACGACATTCGGCCGTGCGAATGAGTTTCCCGAAGAGGCGAGATTTTCGTTGGTGAGTTCGATACGTTGCGGGAATGAGTAGACGTCAGCAGCTAGTGGAAACCGTGCGGGAGGCACGAAGAGCTCGTGCACGAACCGACGCCGCCGAGATGACCGCACTTGCCGAACTCACCGCAATGGAAGGGGACGATCACGCCGTGGCCGACGAACTGGCGCCGGAACTTCGCATCTCCACGGCGAGGGTGCGACAACGGATCGTCCGCGCGACGCACGTCGTACGTCGCATGCCACGACTGTTGGCGGCGATGGAGTCCGGAGAGATCGAAGCCTACGGCGCCGGTCGTGTCCTCACCATCACCGCGCCGCTGAGCGAGGCGGACGCCCTCGTGGTGGATGAACGCCTCGCGGACAAACTCGCCGCGGGCACGACCACGATGTGGCACGCCGACAATCTCGCACGGCATACCCGCGGCATCGTCGAGGTCGTCGATCCCGGTGGACAAGCAGCCCGGGCACGCGCGGCCCGGAAGGATCGACGGGTGGAACTCGTACACCGCGAACATGCGACCGCATCGCTCGACCTGGCACTGCCCGCGGAAGTGGCCTCCGCCTGCTATGCACGGATCGATTCCCTGGCCCGCAGCCACGGTGAGAACACCGGCCGCACCATGGATCAATGTCGCGCCGACGTCGCCGCCGACCTGCTGCTCGGTAACACCGCGGACGCTGGCAGGACGCAGGCCGAGGCTGCTGCGACCGTGTATCTCCACATGCCCGTCGACGCAGCCCTCGGCATCAACGACACAGGTTGCGAGCTGGACGGTTACGGACCGATCCCGGCCGTGATCGCGCGCGAGATCATGACCAACCGGAGGAGTGTGTGGCGTGCGGTCCTCTGTGACCCGGGCACCGGGCGCCCGGTCGATCTGGGCCGGAGCCGCCGGCAGCCGAGCGAACACATCCGCACGCTGGTTCGTGTGCGCGACCGCGAATGTGCGGTCCCGTGGTGCCATCGCCCGGCACGACACTGCGATTACGACCACGAGGCCGAGTGGGCACGAGACAGCGGCGTGACGTCGGTCGACAACGGTGCACCGAAGTGCCGCAGTCATCATCGCCGCAAGAACGACCCACGGTGGATCTCGCACTACGACCCCGTTGACGGCACGATGACCGTGACGACGCCGTCCGGCGCGACGCACACCGGTCGGCGCGAGCCGGTGATGCAGCCACGCAACACTCAGTCGCGCAAGTCCATGCCGAGATCCAGAGCCGGTGACGAATGTGTCAACGCACCAACGGCCAAGTAGTCCACACCGGACTCGGCGTAGGCACGTGCGTTGTGGAGCTGCAAACCACCGGACGACTCGAGACGGGCTACAACATTTCTCGCGTCGCGCATCGCCACAGCTTGGGCACAGGCCTCGGGAGTGAAATTGTCGAGCAGAATCTCGTCGGCACCTGCATCGAGAGCCTCGGCAAGCTGGTCGAGATCGTCGACCTCGACCTCGCACGGAAGGCCCTCCGCGTGTTTGCGGGCCGCACGCAGTGCTTCACCGACCGACCCGGCCGCCACCATGTGGTTGTCCTTGATCAGGACGGCGTCACCGAGCCCCATGCGGTGATTCACGCCCCCGCCACAACGCACCGCGTACTTCTCCAGCAACCGCAGTCCGGGCAGCGTCTTCCGGGAGTCCCGGATCCGACACCCCGTGCCCTCCACCGCGGAGACCCACGCAGCCGTGCTGGTCGCGACACCCGACAGGTGGCACAGCAGGTTCAGTGCCGTGCGCTCTGCGGTGAGCAGTCCGCGCACCGGCCCGCGCACCACGAGCGCCTGGGTGCCCGCCTCGACCCGAGATCCGTCGGCCAGCACCTCCACGACGGTGTATTCCTCGCCGAGCACCTCGTCGAACACCGCCAGCGCCGCGGGTATCCCAGCCAGCACACCTGCCGTCCTGGCCGTCAACGCCGCTGTCGCCGTGGCATCGGCGGCGACAGTGGCCGTCGTCGTCGCGTCCGGGCCGTACCTCAGGTCCTCGGCGAGCGCCGTCGCGACGACCCTATGCAGATCATCGACGTCCGGGCCGTCCCCGCTGTACCCACTCATGCCGCCTCCATCGCCTGTCGAGGGTGCTGCACCACGACCGGCTGGCCGGACGGGGTGAGCCGGATAGCCTGGCTGCGTCGCCACGACACGTCGTCACGCACCGGGAAATCCGAGCGAACGTGGCATCCGCGAGACTCGGTTCGGGACGCAGCCGCGGCCAGGAGTGCGCGTGCGACGAGCGTCAGCGCAGCATCCTCGCCCCTCCGCCGGGTCCACGGCAGCGATTCGCCGAGCTGCGGATCCTGCGCCAGATCCAGAACCGAACCCGCAACTGCCAGACCGTCCGCATCGCGGCCGATACCTGCGTACCTGCTCATCACCCGCTGCAGCTGGTCCCGGTCGACGATCGGGCCGGCCCCCACGTCCGGCCCGATCGCAGCCTCGCCGTCGACGCCCGCAAGCGCGGGACTGACGTCCGCCGCTATCGCCTCGGCTACGCGCCTGCCCATGACGAGCCCCTCGAGCAGACTGTTGGACGCCAACCGGTTGGCGCCGTGCAGTCCCGTACGGGCCACCTCGCCGACGGCGTACAGCCCGGCGACCGGGGTCCTGCCGTCGGTGTCGGCGACAACTCCACCGCATGCGAAATGCGCAGCGGGGACCACCGGAATCGGGTCGCGCGCCGGGTCGACCCCGACAGCGCTGCACGCCGCGTGCACCGTCGGGAAGCGCTCCGGGAACCGGTCGACGGCCGTCGCGTCGAGAAAGACATGGTCGTCCACACCGCCGGGGGCCGCGGCGAGGTGCCGGGCGATCGCGGCCGACACGACGTCCCGAGGAGCGAGATCCTCCATCGGATGGACACCCGCCATCACGCGCGCACCGGTGGCGTCGACGAGCACCGCGCCCTCACCGCGAACCGCTTCGGTGACGAGTGGACAACGACCACGCGCCCCCGGCGTGTACAACACGGTCGGGTGGAACTGCACGAACTCGATGTCGGCCACCGGTGCTCCGGCACGGAGAGCCAGCGCCACGCCGTCACCTGTTGCGAGCTCCGGGTTCGACGTGGCGCCGTACAGCTGTCCGAGCCCTCCGGTGGCCAACAGGACCGCGGGAGCCCGGATCACGCCCGGTACGCCGTTGTTGTCGAGCACGGTCACCCCGACGACCCGCCCCGAAGACGTACGCACCGCGTCGACGGCGATATGTCCTTCCAGTACGGGTAGGCCCTGGCCCTTCGTCGCGGCGACCAGGGAGCGTTGGACCTCGGCGCCCGTCGCATCGCCACCGGCGTGGACGACACGAAAGGCGCTGTGTCCGCCCTCTCGGGTACGTGCCAGGCCGCCGGGGGTGGTGTCGAACTCGGCCCCTCGCCGCTGCAACTCGGCCACAGCAGCGGCACCACCGCCGACGACATCAGCGACCGCCGCGGGATCGCACAGTCCTGCCCCGGCGGCTTCCGTGTCGGCTGCATGGGCGGCGGGCGTATCCGCCGTGTCCCTGTCGACGCCGCCCAGGACGGCTGCGACACCGCCCTGGGCCCATCTCGTGTTGCCGTCGTCGATCCCGGCCTTGGTGACGACCAGGACGCGCACACCCAGTTCACGCAGGCGTAGCGCCGCGGTGAGCCCGGCTGCCCCACTGCCCAGGACGACCGCGTCGGCGCGCGCCTCCCACCGCGGCGCCGTCGGTGTTTCCGCCTCCAAGGCGTTAACCTGTTGGCCGGTCGGGGTCATTCGCCGCCGCCGGGCTTGCCGATCTCGATCATTCGCTGCACCGATGCCCTGCCCCGCTCGGCGGTCACCGGGTCGACGTGCACTTCGTCGGCACCCTCGCGCAACGAGCGCAGGAGGGCCGCCGGCGTGATCATCTTCATGTACCGGCACGACGCCCGGTCGTTCACCGCACGGAAGTCGATGTCGGGAGCCGCCTTACGCAGCTGGTGCAGCATGCCGACCTCGGTGGCCACCAGCACCGATTCGGCCTCGGTGGCACGGGCGGCCGTCAACATGTCGCCCGTGGAGAGGATCTTGACGCGGTCGGCTTCGACGGCTCCCTCTCCCGCGAGGTACAGGGCCGAGGTCGCGCATCCACATTCCGGGTGGATGAACAGATCGGCCCCCGGATCAGCAGCGGCACGTTCGGCCAGCTCAGGACCGTTGATGCCGGCGTGTACATGGCACTCGCCCGCCCAGATGTGCAGGTTGTCCCTGCCCGTCACCCGCTTGACGTGGGCCCCGAGGAACTGGTCGGGGCAGAACAGCACCTCACGGTCGGCGGGGATCGAGGCCACCACGTCGACGGCGTTCGACGACGTGCAGCAGATGTCGGTCTCTGCCTTCACCTCGGCCGTCGTATTCACGTACGAGACGACGACAGCGCCGGGATGCTCGGCCTTCCAGGAGCGCAGCTGCTCCCCCGTGATCGAGTCGGCGAGGGAGCAACCCGCCCGCGCGTCGGGAATGAGCACCGTCTTCTCGGGCGCGAGGATCTTCGCGGTCTCGGCCATGAAGTGGACGCCGCAGAAGACGATCGTCGATGCCTCACTGGCCGCCGCGATACGGCTGAGCGCGAGCGAGTCGCCGGTGTGGTCGGCGATCTCCTGGATCTCGGGGAGCTGGTAGTTGTGCGCCAGCAGTACGGCGTCGCGTTCGGTCGCGAGCCGGCGCACCTCCGCGGCCCACGCCTCGTCCGCGACCACTCCTCCGTAGGGAGCATCGCCCTCTGGCGCTGCGATGACGTCCGTCGCGACGTCGTGGACCGCCGTGTCGAGCCTCGGCATGTCGGGCCTCCGATACGTGCCTTCGGGAGGTTTTCGCCTTATAATCGAAAACCGTGCGATCACATATTAACAGCACGAGCCCTCTGGCACACGAGGTTCTGGCCGCCGTTCTCCAGGTGCGCCCGTCCAGCGACAGCGGCGCACCCCCGTCGTTGCAGGTCCTGCTGTGGAGACGGGCACTCGACCCCCACATCGGACGTTGGTCACTCCCCGGTGGACGGCTGCGCGCCGACGAGGACGTCGCGACGTCGATCCGCCGCCAACTGGCCGAGAAGGTCGACATGCGGCAGCTCACCCATGTCGAGCAGCTGGCGGTGTTCAGTGACCCACGGCGCGTACCCGGGCCGCGGGTGGTCGCCACGGCGTTCCTCGGCCTCGTGCCCTCGGACGTCGACCCCGAGGTCCCCGAGGACACCGCGTGGCATCCGGTCGACGACCTCCCCCGCACGGCTTTCGACCACGAGTCGATCGTGCTCGGCGCCCGCGACCGCCTGCGGGCCAAACTCAGCTACACCAACATCGGGTTCGCGCTCGTGCCGAGGGATTTCACGATCTCGCTCCTGCGTGAGCACTACTCGGCGACGCTCGGATACCGGGTGTCGGCCACGAATCTGCAACGCGTGCTGTCCCGGCGTGGCCTGCTGGTGGACACGGGCAGGACTGCTCCGTCCGGGCGTTCCGGCGGCAGGCCGGCGACGCTGTACTCGTTCGCCAGCCACGACGTGCAGATCACCGACCCGTTCGCGGCGTTCAAGCCACCCGGCACCGGACGTGAGCGGAGTTCGTGAACGCGCGGGGTCGCGCGGCCCGTCGTAACGTGAGGTGGTGGCCGACACGAGACCGGGGACCCAGCGGGAGACGTTGCCGTTGTTCCCGCTGCAGACCGTTCTCCTGCCGGGCACCCCCATGCCGTTGCACATCTTCGAACCGCGCTACCGGCAGCTCACCGTCGACCTCATCACCGGGACGGTGCCGCACCGGCTCTTCGGCATCGTCGCCATGCGGACACCGTTGGTACAGGAGGTCGACGAGCTCGACCACGTCCACACGATCGGGTGTGCGGCACGGCTCCGGGAGGCAAAACGCCTGCCCGACGGGCGGTACGACCTGGTCGCCAGCGGCACGCGCCGTTTCCTCCTGCACGACGTCGATGCCACCGCGGCCCCCTACCTCATGGGCACGGTCACGTGGCTCGACGACCTGCCGGTGCCCGCCGACGCCGAGGACGCGTCATGGCGGCTCGCCGACCTGGCCAGAGCTGCCCACCGCAGGTACTGCGATGTCGCGTGGCCGGACGACGGCTGGCGAGCACCCGCGGCCGACACCGATCCGGTGGAACTCGCGTACCGGCTGGCTGCCGATTGCGTGCTGCCGTTGCACGATCAGCAGGCCCTGTTGGAGGAACGCCTTCCGTTGCGGCGCCTGCGCACGGTGTGCAGGCTGCTCAACCGCGAGTCCGGTTTCCTGTCCCGGTTACGGGCGATTCCGGCGTCGCTGTCCGAAATGGATGACGGGGACGGTTCGGCGACGAAACCCAGCCTCAACTGACCGGGCAGGGGTCAGCCGAGCCTGCGTCCGAGGTCGTCGCGGCTGTTCCAGATCGCCAACGTGCCGTACACCAGCGCGGTCGTGAACGGCTGTGCGAGCACGGC
>Ga0079224_100000877_pt1 | contig 32356 bp, 23 predicted proteins | sample Stecom2015_FD_80414 | JGI IMG/M metagenome (GOLD analysis project Ga0079224, IMG submission 80414) | Agricultural soil microbial communities from Utah to study Nitrogen management - Steer compost 2015 | ecosystem: Environmental > Terrestrial > Soil > Agricultural land | place: USA: Utah... | reverse complement strand
CACCGTGTTCGTGATCGACACCTCGGGGTCGATGTCGATGGCAGGGAGACTCGAGCAGGCGAAGACGGAGGCCCTCGATCTGGCCGAAGACGTCTCCGAGGCGAACCTCGCCAGTGTCGTCGAGGCAGGCCCGAATCCGGCGGTCCGGGTCGCGTTCTCCGCCGATCCGGAGGCGGTCGCCGAGGCGATCCGAAGGATGCAGCCGGGTGGCGGAGCCGAGGACCTCTCCACCGCCCTGCGACTGGCCCGAGGGCTGGCGGCCCCCGACCGGGAGACCACGGTGGTGGTGTTCTCCGACGGCGGGGAGTCGCCGCTCCCCGAAGAGCCAGTCGTGGGCGCGACCCACATCGTCTTCGACGACCTCGCCTCCAACCTCTCCGTTTCGGCATTCGACGCCGCGCCGTCCACTGAAGGGACGGTTCGCGTCTTCGTGCAGGTCGAGAACCACGGGGCCGACACCCGGACCGTCGAAGTGGCGATCGACATCGATGGGCTGCCGGCTGGGTCGACCGAGATGACCGTGGAAGGGCTCTCGGCCGCCCAAGACGTCCTGCCGGTGCCTGCCGGCCCGGGAAGCGTGGTCACGGCCCGCCTGGTCGGCGCGGAAGACGCTCTCCCTCTCGACGACCGTGCCGACCTGGTCGTCGGAGGAGGAGCCGACCGCCGAGTGGCCGTGGTCGGCGCCGGCTCCCCGTTCCTCACCGCCCTCCTCCAGTCCACCCCCGGCGCGTCGGTGAGTGACGCGGCCGAAGCCGACGTTCTGATCGTCGACGGCGGCCCGCTGCCGGACGTCGACCGTCCCACCTGGCTCATTCGTCCGGAAACCGCCCCGGACGGCATCGACCTCGTCGGATTGGAGCGCAACCTGGCGGTCACGTTCTCCCGCCCCGGTGACCCGGTTCTGGACGGAGTCGACCTGTCGGAGACGGTCGTCGCCGAAGCCCAGCGCATCGAATCTCTGACGTGGCTGCCGCTCGTCTCGTCCGGCGATGTCCCACTGATGCTCCTCGGTGAGGTGGACGGCCACCGCGTGGTCTACACGACGTTCGACCTCACCCACTCCAACCTGCCCGTCCAGGTCGCCTTCCCGATCCTCGGAGCGAACCTCTTGCAGTGGCTGGCCGGTGGCGAGGCGGCGACGGTTTCGACCGAGCCGGCGGGAACCCCCATCGGCCTCCTCACCCCGGTGGGTCATAGAGCCCGGGTGACCCTGCCGTCTGGCGAAGTCCGCGAAGTCGCCGCCGACGCCGCCACTTTCAACGCCACCGACGAACCGGGGGTGTACCGCATCGACTACGTCGACGAGACAGGCGACGTGGCTCCGGGTGAGGTGGCGGTGCGGCGCTTCGTGCCGTCCGAATCGTCCGGGCCCAGCCGCCGGATCGAGGTGGCGCCCGCCCCCGGCGCCGCCGCCGACGACGGCTTCCTCATCCGGGAGTGGTCACCGTGGATCGTCGCCGCGGCCCTGGCTCTGATGACGATCGAATGGTGGATCGGGCACCAGCGCCCCGGTATCCGCAGGAGGGAGGTGACGGCGTGAGGTTCGACCGCCCCTGGGCACTCGTCGCCATTCCGGTCGTCGTCACGGTGGTCTGGCTCATCGCCGTCCGGGGCAAGCGCACCGTCCCGCCCCGCCAGCACCGTTGGGCTGTCTTGGCACGGGCGATCGCCGCCACGCTCCTCGTGGTCGCCGCCGCCGGGCCTCACCTCGAGCGCGCCGTCGCCACCCGCTCCGTGCTCTTCATGATCGACCGATCCGAGTCGATCGGCGCCGAGACCCGCGATGCCCAAGAGGAGTTCCTCACTGCCGCGCTCGCCGGGGCACAGCCGCCCGCCCGGGCGGGGGTCGCCGTGTTCGGAAGCGAAGTGCGTCTGAACCGAGCGGTAGGCCCCGTCCGGCCGTTCGACGGCATTCGCACCGAAGTCGAGGGCAGCGCCACAGACTTGACCAGCGCCCTGACGGTCGCCTCCTCGTTGTTGCCCTCCGAAGGCTCGCGACGGGTGGTCGTGCTCACCGATGCCGTTCCCACATCCAGCGGCCTGGCGGCCGCAGCCGAGCGACTCGCCGGCGAAGGCATCGCGGTGGACTTCGTCGTGTTCGACGCCGCCCGCTCGGCGGACGTGATGGTGGAGACGGTTCGCGTTCCTTCGACCGCCCGGGTCGGAGACTCGGCAGAGGTGACGGCGGTCCTCCGATCGAACGTCGCCACCGAAGCGACCGTCAGATTCACCACACGCAGCGGCGAACAGCACGTCGAGACCGTCCGAGTGGAACCAGGCATCACCCAGGTGTCGGTCGAGATCGACAACCCGGAGGCCGGCTTCCAGATCGTCGACGTCACGGTCGACGCCGGCCCGGACACCCGACCCGAGAACGACCACTCCGCCGGCATCTACCGGGTCATCGGCCCGGCCCGCGTGGCGGTGGTGGAAGGGGTCGAGGGCGACGGTGACGAGCTCGCCCGCGCCCTCGACGCGAGCGGTCTGGGTGTCGACCTGCGCTCCTCGGTGCCGGACGAGGAAGAGCTCCTGTCGTACGACGCGGTGGTCCTCGTCAACTATCCGCGGCCCACCGACGCCGAGGGCACCGCCCTCGGCGCCTACGTCGAAGAGCTCGGCCGGGGCCTGGTGGTGGTGGGCGGCGACCGCGCCTATGGCATGGGCGACTACCACGAGAGCCGGATCGAGAAGGTCCTACCCGTCTCTTCCAATCCCGACGATCTCGTCCGCCGCCAGCCCGTCGCCGAGGTCCTGGTGATCGACTCGTCGGGCTCGATGGGGGCGTGCCACTGCCGCGACGGCGCGTTCTCCGAGGGAGGGGTGATCAAGACCGACATCGCCAAGGCGGGGGCCGCCGCGGCCGTGGAGGCGCTGTCGCCGGAGGACAGCGTCGGGGTGGTGGCGGTGGCGGGTGGCGCTGACTGGGTGCTGCCCCTCCAGCCGAAGCCGGACGCCCAGACCGTGGAGGAGGCGCTGGCGCCGATCACCGCCAACGGCGACACCGAGATCGCCCGCGGCTTGAGCGCCGCCCTCGAAGAACTCCAGGGCGTCGACGGCGCGCTGCGCCACATCGTGTTGTTCACCGACGGCTGGGACCCCAACGAGGCGAACCTGGTGCCAATGGCCCGGCAGATCGCCGACGCCGGGATAACCCTGTCCGTGCTCGGCACGGGCGAGGGCCCGGGATCCACCTTGCGGCGCATGGCCGACGTGGGCGGCGGGCGCTTCTACCCCGGCACCGACATCCAATCGGTTCCCGAGATCTTCGTCGAGGAGACCCTCACGGCCGCCCGGGGCCTCATCAACGAAGGCACCTTCGTCCCCGCTCTCGCCGCCCCGTCGCCGGTCACCGCCGACCTGACCGAGGCGCCGCCGCTGCTCGGTTACGTGGCGACTCGGGCGAAGCCGACGGCGTCCGTCGCCCTCCAGATCGGTCCCGGCGACCCGCTGCTGGCCACCTGGCAACGAGGTCTGGGGCGGGCAACGGCGTGGACGTCGGACGCCACGGCCCGCTGGTCGTCGGGTTGGGTCACATGGGACGGCTTCGTGGACTTCTGGGGCACTCTGGTGCGACAGGTGCTTCCCGCCGGGCGCGACACGCCCCCGCAGGTGCGGGTCGAGGAAGGCACCTTGGCGGTGGAGCTCGACGCCGGAGAATCCGTCTTGGGGGCGGCGGCCGTGGCGAGGGTGCGGATGCCCGACGGCGAGAGCCAGGTGATACCGCTCGCCCAGACCGGCGAGTCGAAGTTCGCCGGCTCGGCGCCCGCTACCGAACCCGGCCCCTACTGGGTGGCCGTCACGCTGGAGCGACCCGACGGCTCGGGGTTCACCGCCTCGGCCGGCGCCGTGTCCGGCTACGCCGAGGAGTTCGCATTCCGCCGGCCCGACCTGGCGACGATCAACGCCATCGCTGCCACCACCGGGGGTCGAGTGGGGATCGAGCCGGCCGAGGCATTCGACGAGGTGCCAACCCGTGGCGCGACCCTGCTGCCGATGGCGGCGTGGCTGACGCTCGTCGCCCTCGCGCTGTTCCTGCTGGACGTCGCTCTGCGGCGACTGGCGTTCTCGCCCGACGACGTGGGGGATTGGAGGGAAGGGCTCCAGACCGAGCGACGGCGAGAGCGGAGACGCGTCGAGAAGGTGCTCGCCGAAGCCGAGCAGGCGGCGGCGCCGCCCCCCGTCGTCTCCGGGTCGGAGACCCTGGAACGCCTCATGCGACGCAAGAGAGGGAAGCCGAGAGGGCAGTAGACGATCAGCAATGCCCGTTTAGGATGATCGGCCGTGGACACCGGAATCGCCTCCGTGGAGGAGGCAAGACGTCCGCGGACCGCCAGCGGGTTCGTCCTCACCTCGGCCTTCGCCTCCGCAGTGGGTGTGGTCGTCGCCGTGCTGGTCGACCACCTGGGACTCGCCATCGCCGGGGCGATCGCCGGCCGTGCCCCGGTGCTGTACCACAACGAGGTCATGTTCCGCGCCGGCGGCTCAGATATCGCATTCGCAGGCGGAGCGGCGCTCTCGCTGGTAGCGGGTGCGGTGTTCCTCACCCTCTATCCGGCGTCCCGCCGCTACGACGCCGCCCGTCTGACGGTCCTCTGGATCGTGCTCCACTGCTTCCGTCAAGGCTTCACCCCGTTGGCGGCGCTACCCCTGGCAGAGGACTCGAACGTCTCCCGTGCCTTCACCACCTTCGATTTGCCCGCGGGTGTCGAACTCGTCGTGTCGGCCGGGGGGATCGTCGGCCTCCTCTCGGTGGCGCTCGCCTCTGCGCCCGCCTTCTTGGCGTACGCCTCCCGACAGTCACTGATCGCCACGCCGGCGGCGAGAGCCCGGTTCACCGCCAAACTCGCCCTGATCCCCGGGGTGGTGGGGCCGCTCCTCGCGGTGCCGGTGTTCCTCCCCGACGGCGGCACCGGGCTGGTCCCGTCATTGCCCTTCTTGGGGCTCTTCACGGTGGCGACGGTGCTCGCCGCCCTGGGCACCCGCACCGTCCGCATCGGTGACAACCGGGAGGCGCTGGGCTGGTCGTGGCTGCCCTTCGCCTGGCTGGTGTTCTTTGCCCTGATCTCGCAGTTCCTCCTGCGGCGCGGGGTGCTCATCCCGCCATCACTCGACGCCCCGTTCGTGGATTCCATGTAAGGTCCGCCTCGATGGCTGACTGGATAGCCCACGTCGTCACGGTGTCCGATGGCGTGTACCACGGGACGCGTGCCGACGACTCCGGCGAGGCCTTGTCGGAGATGCTCGCCGGAGCGGGGGCTGTTTCGGTCGGACGCACGGTCGTGCCCGACGAGAGGGAGCGGATCAGCGAGGCGATCGTGGCCGCCGCCGGCGACGCCGACCTCGTAGTCACCACCGGGGGCACCGGGTTCGGGCCGAGGGATGTCACCCCCGAGGCGACCGCCGAGGTCGTCGATCGACACGCCCCGGGCCTGGTCCACCTGATGATCGCGGCCGGGCTGGAATCGACGCCGATGGCGGCTCTGTCCCGGCCGGTAGCGGGAGTGGTGGGATCGGCGCTCGTCGTGAACCTGCCGGGCTCGCCCCGAGGAGCGACGGAGAACCTGACGGCCATCTTGCCGGTCCTGGAACACGCCCTGCAGTTGCTCGGCGGAGACACGGAGCATCGGAGATGAGCGCAGAACTCGAGAGGATCCTCGACGCCGCCCAGGAGTGGCTCGACCGGGGACTGGACTTCGCGTTGGCCACGGTGGTGGGGGTGCGCGGCTCGACCTACCGCGGGCTCGCCGCGCGCCAGCTCGTCGGGCCTGGAGGCCAGAGTGTCGGCACCGTGTCGGGAGGGTGCCTCGACCAGGACCTGCAGAGAGAGGCGGAGGAGGTGATCCGGGAAGGCCGTCCCCGCCTCGTCGAGTTCGATCTGACCGCCGACGACGAGGCGGTGTGGGGATGGGGCATCGGCTGCAACGGTGCCACCCGTCTCGTGGTCGAACCACCCTCGTCGGTCGCGCGCCTCCTCGAGCAAGTCCGACAGACCCCCCGCCCCTTCGTTCTGGTGCATCGTCTCGACGGCGATCGCCTCGGTGAGCGCACGGTCGTTCGCCCCGGGGACGACAGCCCGTACGGCGAGCTCGCCGAGCGGGCCGTGAACGAGGGCTGGCACCGGTTGGTCGAAGCCGGCGGCGAGCACCTCATGGCAGAGGTCGTGGGTGCACCCCGCCGGCTGATCGTCTGTGGCGCCGGCCACGACGCCGTCCCGGTGGTGAGGTTCGGAGCCGAGCTCGGATACGAGGTTTGGGTGGTCGACGACAGGCGCCCGTTCCTCTCCGAGCAACGCTTCCCCGAAGCCGCCCACCTCGTCCAGGTGCGACCGTCGGAGCTGTCCCGCGCCGTCGACCTGTCGCCATCGGCGTCGGTGGTGATCATGTCCCACAACTACCTCCGGGACCTCGACTACCTGGACCAGGCGCTCGGCCGCCGACTCGCCTACATCGGCGTGCTGGGTCCCGGCGAGCGGCTCGAGCGCCTCCTGAAGGATCTCGCCGGGAGGGGTCGCTATCCAGACGACCACGATCGGGCGGTGTTGCACGGCCCCGCCGGTCTCGACATCGGCGCCGAGGGCCCGGTCGAGATCGCGTGGGCGATCATGGGCGAGATCCTCGCCGTGCGGCGGGGGAAGAAGGGCGGGTTTCTGCGCGACCGCAAGGGCCCCGAGAGCCTGCGCGAGTACGATCCGTCGACGAGTCGAGCCACCGGAGAGCTGAGTACATGAAGATCCAACACGAGTTCACGGTTCAACGCCCCATCGCCGACGTCTGGGAGTTCTTCCAAGACGTGCCGGCGGTCGCCGACTGCCTGCCGGGCGCCGAACTCACCGAGGACAAGGGCGACAACGTCTACGCCGGAACGGTGACCGTGAAACTCGGCCCGATGACCGCCAGCTTCGAGGGGGAGGCGACGATCGCGCCCGACCCTGCTACCCATTCGGCGACCATCACCGGCAAGGGTGTCGACCGCCGCGGCGGGAGCCGGGGACAGGTGACCGTGGAGTACTTTCTCGCCGAGGCCGATGGGGGCGCCACGGGCGTGAGGATCGACGCCGACGTGATGCTCTCGGGCCCGGCCGCCCAGTGCGGCCGCACGGGGCTCGTCAACGAGATCTCCAAGCGCCTCATCGGTGAGTTCGTGCAGTGCCTAGAAGGAAAGCTGGCGGCGACGACCGCCGCCGAAGCCCAGGCGGTGAAAGCAGACCAGCAGGTCAAAGGCCTGTCACTCTTCTTCGCCTCCCTGTGGTCCTGGATCAAGAAGCTGTTCGGCCGTTCCTCGGGATGAGGCGCCGTCTGTCCCTGGCGCTTGCCATGGCGTCGCTGACCGCGGCCTGCGCGGGTGGCTCCGAAGGCATGGTCGTGGAGATGTTCGACAACCGGTTCGCCCCGGCGCAACTGACCGTCGAGGTCGGTACCGCGGTCGTCTTCCGCGGCGCCGGACGCAACCCGCACAACGCGGTCGCCTCGGATGGCTCGTGGTCGACCGAGACCGCCTTCGGCAGCCTGGACCAATACGACGGCGACGACGCCGTCCTCGTGTTCGAGACTCCGGGCACATTCGACTTCTTCTGCACCTATCACGGGACCGCCGAGGGCCAGGGGATGGCCGGCACGATCACCGTGGAGGACTCCGCATGAGGCGGTGGCTCGTTGCCTGCCTCGCGCTGCTCGCCGCCTGCGCCGCCCCGATGGAGGGCGAGCCGGATCCGGCCGCGGTGGGGGACCCCACCACCGAGGCGCCCGCCGAGTGGACCGGGACGATCCGTCACGTCCCCGACGACTATCCCACCATCCAGGCGGCAGTGGACGGTGCCGACCCGGGGGACTTGGTGCTCATCGGCCCCGGCGTGTACCGGGAGGAGGTGCAGGTGTCGGTTCCCGGCATCACGTTGCGCGGGACCGATCGCAACGAGGTGATGATCGACGGCGAGTTCGTGCGAGCCAACGGGATCCGGGTCTTCGCCGACGGCGTGGCCGTGGAGAACCTCACGGTGCGCAACGCCACGGAGAACGGCGTGTTCTGGACCGGGGTGAGGGGTTACCGGGGCTCGTATCTGACCTCCATCGACAACCAGGTGTACGGGATCTATGCCTTCGACTCGGGTGACGGCTTGATCGAGCACTCGTACGCCTCGGGCTCCGCTGACGCCGGCTTCTACATCGGCCAATGCGACCCTTGCCAAGCGGTGATCACAGACGTCGTCGCCGAATGGAACGGGCTCGGGTACTCGGGCACCAACTCGTCCGGGGGGATCTACCTGGTGGACTCCGTGTGGCGCTACAACGTGGCCGGCATCGTCCCCAACACGCTGGACACGGAGCTCCTGCCGCCGTTCCACGACGTCACGATCGCCGGGAACCTCGTCCACGACAACGGCAACGCCGAAGCTCCCTCGTTCACGAGCGAATGGGCCGGATTCGGGAACGGGATCATCATCGCCGGGGGAAACGACTCCCTCGTCTTTCGCAACCGGGTCGTGAACCACCCCGCCAACGGCATCGCCATCACTCCGAATCTCTCACAGAACTTCTGGATGTCGTCGGGCAACACCGTCAGCGAGAACGTGGTCGAAGGCTCCGGCCGGGCCGACATCGCCCTCGCCGGCCCGGCGTCCTCGGGCAACTGCTTCGCCGACAACGAAGTGTCGTTCACCCTTCCGGTCGGGCTCGAGGTGTTCCAGTCCTGCAGCGGCTTCCGGCTGCCATCGCTGTTCGAACTGGCGGGCAGCACCGAGCAACTGGGCCGCATCGCCGAGAGCGAGCTCGGCTGGAAGGAGACGATCACGCCCGAGATGGTGCCGAAGCCCGGCCCGCTCGAGAACATGCCGCCGGATGCCGCGGTGCGCCCGGCGGTCGACGTGTTCGCCGCCGCCCGCCCCGACCTCGATGCAATCGGAGTCCCGGATCTTCCCGATGACCTGCCCGTCCACCAGACGAGAGGAGTGAACGTGTTCGGAGTCCTGTTCGCCTCCGCCGCCGGAGTGTTCTTCGGACTGTACGCCTACCTGCTGCCCTTCGTGCTGTACGCCGCCTGGGTGGGGATCGCCCTCTGGGACCTGGCCCGCCGCGACGACCTCGGCAAGGGCCAGGTGATCGCCTGGATGGCCGTGATCCTGCTCGTGCCCTTCGTCGGCGTGATCGCCTACCACCTGTTCTCGAGCTCTCCGATCCCGCGCTGGCAGCGCCTGACTTACGTGCTGGGCGGTTTGGCCGCCTATCTCGCCTTCGTCGGCCTCGGTGCGGTGATCGGCGGCATCGTCTGACCGTGAGCGGAGCCACCGGCCCCGCCGATCCCTCCCGACGTCATCTCCTCGCCACTGGCGGGGCGGCTCTCGTCGGCGGCACGATCCTGGGCCGCTTCAACACGGGCCAGGCAGCCGAGCCCGACCCCGAAGAGGGCTATCGGGGCCTGGGTCACTCGTCGGTCCACGGATCCTCGTCGAGTCTCTACGGTCACGCCCACGAGCCACCGTCATGGGTCGGCCCCGACACCCTCGACGGCCTCACCGTGCCGCCTCCACCTCGCCGCGGCGACCAGGACATCGAGATGTCGGTGGTGGAACAGCACATCGAGGTGGGGGCCGGGGTGCACTTCGAGGCGTGGACTTACGGCGGGACGGTTCCCGGGCCGACGATACGGGCGACCGAAGGCGATCTGCTCCGCATCCGGCTCCGCAACCTCACCGAGCACCCCCACAACCTGCACTTCCACGGCGCCCATCGCCCGGAGATGGACGGATGGGAGCCGATTCCTCCGGGGGAGGAGTTCGTCTACGAGATCGAAGCCGGCCCCGCCGGCCTCCACCCCTACCACTGCCACACACCGCCGTTGGCCGAGCACATCTCCCGCGGGTTGTACGGGATGCTGATCGTGGACCCTCCGGGAGGACGCCCGCCCGCCCACGAGGTGCTCTTGGTGCTGAGCGGTTTCCAGCACGAAGGGGTCGCCAACGCCGTCACGGCTTGGAACGGGATCGCCGGCTACTACGCCCGCTACCCGATCAAGGTTCCCGCCGGCGAGCGGGTGAGGGTCTACGTCGCCAACATGACCGAGTACGAGCCGATCGGCTCGTTCCACCTCCACGCCGAGACGTTCGACGTCTACCCGGCGGGAATGGGGGAGTCACCCGCCTTTCGCACCGACACCCTGTCGATGGGCCAGGCGGAGCGGGCGATCGTCGAGTTCACCCTGCCGCACCGGGGCCGCTACATGTTCCACCCCCACCAGCACCATCTGGCCGACCGGGGAGCGATGGGCTGGTTCTCGGCCGTCTAGGCCAGCGGCACTTCCACGGGTTTCCCACCGCCGACCCACCAGCCCTTCACCTCCTGGCGGGGCACGAACCCTACGACGAGATGGATCCAATCCGGCTCGTGGGGTTGGCTCAGATCGACTTCCGACAACTCCGCCGGGCCGTCCGGGTGGGAATGGAACACGCCGCCGATCTCCCATCCGAGCCGCTCGGCATGGCGGAGGGCGGCGAAGTGCTCTTCGGGGGCGATCGTGAAGGTCGTCGGCGATGGGTCGGCGTTCGTCAGCGGATAGGCGAACCGGATCCGGCCCACGGCATCGACCGCGAGCAGGCCGCAGCACTCGTCGGGCAGGCACGACTCGGCGTGGCGGATCACGGCCTCACTCACCCCCTCCGGCAGTCTCATGGTCAGGCGGTCTGGCGGGGACGGGGAGCGCAGGTCGGGTCGTAGTCGACGAGCGGGGGCGGTGCGTCGGGGTCGGCGCAGGCAGGGCAGTCCGGGTTGCGCCGTGCTCGGACCGTCTGGAAGTCCTGTTCGAGGGCGTCGTAGACCAGCAAGCGCCCGGCGAGCGAGTCGCCGATCCCGAGCAGGACCTTGATCGCCTCCAACGCCTGGACCGAGCCGATGATGCCCGGCAGCACGCCCAGGACACCGGCCTCGGCGCAGTTGGGAGCCAGATCCGGAGGAGGTGGCTGGGGGAAGATGCAGCGGTAGCACGGCCCCTCGTAGGGCACGAACACCGACGCCTGTCCCTCGAAGCGGAAGATCGAGCCGTGCACCAGTGGGACGCGGAGGTGCAGGGCGGCGTCGTTGACCAGGTAGCGGGTCGGGAAGTTGTCGCCGCCGTCGAGGATGACGTCGTATCCGCCCATGATCTGGAGGGCGTTCTCGGCGGAAAGGCGCTCCGGGTAGGTGACGATCTTCACGTCCGGATTGAGGGCGGTGAGCGTCTCCCGGGCCGACTCGACCTTCGGCATGCCGATCCTGTCGACACCGTGGAGGATCTGCCGTTGCAGGTTGGAGGGGTCGACGGAGTCGTAGTCCACGATGCCCAGCGTCCCCACACCCGCAGCCGCCAGGTACATGGCGGCAGGGGAGCCGAGGCCACCGGCGCCGATCAGGAGGACCGACGACTCGAGGAGCTTCGTCTGGCCCGCCTCGCCGATCTCCGGTAGGAGCAGGTGACGGTTGTAGCGCATGCGCTGATCCCGGTCGAGGGAGTTGGGGATCACCCAGGCGCGGCCCTCGTCCTTCCACCGGTTGAAGCCACCGGCCATCGAAGCGACGTCGGAGTAGCCCATCGCCTCGAGCGAGGCGGCGGCGAGAACGCTACGGGATCCGCCGGCGCAGAAGAGGACCACGGGGCGGTCCCGGTCGGGGAGTCGGGACTCGATCGTGCTCTCGAGCACTCCTCGAGGGATGTGTAGAGCTCCGGCGAGGGTCCCGGCTTCGTACTCGTCGGGCTCCCGCACGTCTATCAAGACGACGTCGCCCACGCGCCCCTCCACGTCCGAGGGCTCGAGCTCGACTACGGAGCGGCGAGCAGCAGCGACCAGATCGGCGTACGAAGTCATGTCTTCTATCAACGATAACGGGACGCGAGGTCCAGGCAGGAGCGGTAGCGACAGTGCGGAGAGCGAATCAGGGCCGGACGGCGACGACGACCGTCGCCTCGGCGCAGGCGCCGCCGGAGTCACAGACCCGATAGGTGAACGTGTCCTCGCCGGTGAATCCGGGGGCCGGCCGATAGGTGATCGACGACCGGTCGGAGACGACCCGCCCATGAGCCGGTTGACTGATGTCGGATATCCGCAGCGTGTCGCCGTCGGGGTCGGAGTCGTTGTCGAGGACGTCGATCTTCACCGCCTGCTCCGACTCGGTGCGGGCGAAGTCGTCGATCGCGGTCGGCTCGTGGTTGCGTCCGGCCACTCGGATCGTGACCACGGCCGTGTCGCATGTGGTCGAGTCGACACACGCTCGGTACTCGAAGCGATCGGCGCCGGAGAAGCCGGGGGCGGGGGAGTAGCGGATCTCGGACTCGCTCACCACTTCCGCCCGGCCAGACGCGGGAGGCGACACCAGAGCGTCCACGATCATGCCCTCCGGGGCGTCGTTCCGAGTGACGTCCACCGTGACCGGCGTCGCCTCGGATGTGGACGCCGAGTCGTCGTAGGCGGCGGCGAGCGGGTCGGTGGCGACGAGGGACCCCTCGTCGGGGAGTCCGGGTTCGGGAGCCGCGGAAGGGGAGGCAGATGCCTCGTCGCTCGGGACCACAGAAGCCTCGGCGGTGAGAGGCTGTGCCGCAGCCGGAGGGATCTGGAGGCTCACCAGCCCCCCGAGCATCGACACGGCGGTCACCGCGGCGGTGGTGACGGTGACGAAGTCTCGTCCCAGCCGGTCCAGGAAGAAGGGGATCTGGCCCAGCCACGCCACCGGGCCCATCGACCAGCGCAAACGTCCGAGGGACACGTTCATCAACGCTCGGGCCACGGCCGGGTCGAACTGCTTTCCAGCCATCCGGGCCACCTCGCGCCGGGCCTCCTCGGGGCTCTTCGCCGCCTGGTACGGGCGTCCCGTGGTCATGACATCGAAGGCGTCCGCCACCGCGACGATGCGGGCGCCGAGCGCGATCTGCTCGCCGCGAAGCCCTCGCGGATAGCCCGACCCGTCCCACCATTCGTGGTGGTGCTCGATCGTCTCGGCCCACTCGCCCAGCCACGGCACCAGCGGCGCCGCCACTCGCATGCCGAGCAGCGGGTGCCGCTTGACGAGCTCCCGCTCCTCGGGGTCCAGCGGTCCCGGCTTGTTGAGCACCTCGAGCGGCAGCTCGATCTTTCCGACGTCGTGGAGGAGGGCGGCCCAGCGAAGCCGGTCACGACCCTCTTCGGGCACACCCAGTTCGGCGGCGAGGACGTCGGCGTAGGCCCGTGTCCGCTCGGAGTGGCCGCGGAGGCGGCGGTCGTAGTCGTTGATGGCATTGGCCAACGAGATGATCAGGCCGGCGGCCTCGGTGAGGTCGGCGTCACCTCGGCTGGCGGCCGCCACCCGGCGACGGAGCTCGGCGACGTTGCTCGAACGCAGCGCCACGCGAAACCGCGACGGCGCCCGGTCCGGAAACACCATCGTCATCTGCAGCATGGCGGTGAGAGGGAGGAGGCGACGGGCGAGCCTGTCCACGGCCAGCGCCGCAGCCGCCGAGGCCGACACGAGCACCAGCCACCAGGAGACGATCTCGAGCGGGTTGCGGGGGACGAACAGGCGGGGAGCGAGCCACAACGACAGCCCGACCGCTGCACCCACCGGGGCGAGCAAGATCAGGCCACGCAGCAGCCAGGCGGCGACAGGATGGGATCGCCACCGGCCGACATCGGATCGCCGGGAATCTCGGGGTGTGGCCACCGACCGACTAGTCGGCCCACTCCCCGGGTTTTCAAGCGCCGGTCAAACGGTTCGGCTCACCAGAGCGACGCCGGGTTGGGTGCGTCGGGGTCCAAGTCGTAGCGGCGGACGGCGTCGTCGATCACGCCCGAGTCGAGTTCTCCGGCTCGAACCAGCGCCGACAGGGTGGCGAACACCACGTGGCCGGTGTCGGTCTCGAAGAAGCGCCGGAGCGCCGTGCGGGAATCCGAGCGTCCGAACCCGTCGGTGCCTAGCACCACGTAGTCCCGCGGGACCCAACGCCCGACCTGATCCGGCACGGCCTTCATGAAGTCGGTGACCGCAACGACCGGTCCCTCTCCGTCTTGGAGCGTGCGAGTGACGAACGGCACTCGCGGCTCGGAGGTGGGATGGAGTCGGTTCCAGCGCTCCACTTCGAGTGCCTCCTCGCGCAGTCGCTTGTAGGAGGTGACCGACCAGAGGTCGGCGGAGACGCCGTAGTGCTCGTGCAACTCACGCTGTGCCTCGCGGGCGGCGAGGTTGGCCGTGCCGGAGAACAGGATCGACGCCCGTGCCCGTCCCTCCGCGGGGGCTTCCTGGAAGCGGTAGATGCCGTCGATGATCCCCTGCTCCACGCCGGCCGGGCGCGGCGGCTGGTGGTAGTTCTCGTTGTAGAGAGTGATGTAGTAGTAGATGTCCTCGGGGTTGCTGCCGTACATGCGGCGGATGCCGTCCTCGACGATCGTGCCCACCTCGTAGGCGAATGCCGGGTCGTAGGCTTGGCACACCGGTACCACCGAGAACAGGACGTGGCTGTGGCCGTCCTGGTGCTGGAGACCTTCGCCTTGGAGGGTCGTCCGTCCTGCCGTGCCGCCCAGGAGGAACCCTCGCGCCCGGGCGTCGGCGGCCGCCCAGAGCAGGTCACCCGTCCGCTGGTACCCGAACATCGAATAGAAGATGTAGAAGGGGACCATGGGGATCCCCCGGGTGGCGTAGGAGGTGGCGGCGGCGATCCACGACGCCGTCGACCCCGCCTCGGTGATGCCTTCCTCGAGGATCTGGCCGTCTTTCGACTCGTGGTAGGAGAGCAGCATCGCGTGGTCGACCGGCTCGTAGAGCTGGCCTTGCGAGGCGTAGATGCCCAGCTCCCGGAACAGGGAATCCATGCCGAACGTGCGGGCTTCGTCGGGCACGATGGGAACCACCCGCGGCCCGAACTCCTCGTGGCGAGTCAGGTTCCGCAACAGGCGCACGAACGCCGTCGTGGTCGAGGCCTCGACCTTGCCGGACCCCGAGTAGATCTCCTGGAAGGGCTCGGGACCGGGCAGGGTGAGCTTGGAGCGGACCTGGACGGAACGGGAGGGCAGGAACCCGCCCAATTCCTGGCGGCGCGCCATCAGGTACTCGTACTCCGGCGTGCCCGGGTCGGGCCGGTAGTACGGCGGCACGTTGTCGCCGTGCAGGGATTCCTCGGGGATGACGTCCTCTAGATGGAGCCGGCTGCGGAGCAGCATCAGCTGCTTGTTCGTGAGTTCCTTGATCTGGTGGGTGGCGTTGCGTCCCTCCACATCGGGCCCGAGAGTCCAACCCTTGATCGTCTTGGCGAGGATCACGGTGGGCCGGTCGGTGGTCTCGGTGGCGGCTTTGTAGGCGGCATAGATCTTGCGGTAGTCCAGGCCGCCGCGGCGCAGTGCCCAGATCTCGTCGTCGGTCCAGTCGGCCACCAACGCCGCCGCCCGGGGGTCCTTGCCGAAGAAGTGCTCGCGCACGTAGGCGCCGTCTTCGGCCTTGTAGCGCTGGTACTCGCCGTCGACGGTCTCGTTCATCACGTTGAGGAGCGCCCCGTCGACGTCCTTTGCCAACAGGGCGTCCCACCCCGATCCCCAGATCACCTTGATGACGTTCCAGCCGGCGCCCCGGAACACGGCCTCCAGCTCCTGGATGATCTTGCTGTTGCCGCGTACCGGTCCATCGAGCCGCTGCAGATTGCAGTTGACGACCCAGATCAGGTTGCCGAGGTTCTCCCGCGCGGCGAGGGAGATGGCTCCGAGCGTCTCCGGCTCGTCGACTTCGCCGTCGCCGACGAAGCACCACACCCGCGAGTCTGCTGCGTCGTCGATGCCGCGATGCTCCAGGTACCGGTTGAACCGGGCGTGGTAGATGGAGGAGATCGGGCCGAGGCCCATCGACACGGTGGGGAACTCCCAGAAGTCCGGCATGAGCCGGGGATGCGGATAAGAAGACAGCCCACCGCCCACTTCGAAGCGGAAGCGGTCGAGGTCCTCTTCGTCCAAGCGTCGTTCGAGGAACGCCCGGGCGTACATGCCGGGGGCGGCGTGGCCCTGGAAGTAGACATGGTCGCCGGGATGGTTCTCGGTCCGGCCCCGGAAGAAGTGGTTGTATCCCACCTCGTACAAGGTGGCCGACGAGGCGAAGGTCGACAGATGGCCGCCGATGCCCTTCTCGACATGGTTGGCCTTGACGACCATCACCGCGGCGTTCCACCGGATGAAGCGGCGGATGCGGCGTTCGAGGTCCCCGTCACCCGGATATTCCGGCTCCTCCTCGACGGGGATCGTGTTTATGTACGGGGTGGTTATGGGCGAGGGGACACCCAGGTCGATCTCGTGGGCTCGTTCGAGCAGCTTGGCGAGGAGGTATCGCGCTCGGCCCGCCCCGCGTTCGGCGGCGACGGCATCGAGAGACTCCTGCCATTCCCGGGTCTCTTGGGGGTCCAAGTCGGGCAGCTGATGGACGAATTCGTCGGCCAGGGTCCGTGCCAGATCGGGGGGGAGTGCCATGCCACTGAGCCTACCGCCTGCCGTGGTCAACGGCGTGGGGCAAGATCGGAGAAACTGCCACAAAGTACTTTACAGAGCAAAGTCAATGACGTATGCTGCCGTTCGTGAACACGAACCTCCTCCGCCCCGAGGACGCCCGGCTGCTGCTCGCCGAGATCGAGCGAGCCCGCCGCGCCACGCGTTACCGGATCGGCGAGTACAGCTGGATCTCGTTCGCGGTGTGGGCGGGTGTGTTCGGTGGGGCGGCGATCGTCGGCCCTCGCACCGTCTGGTACTGGGTGGCGGCCGTGCCGGTGGCCCTGGTTTCCACGGCGATCGTCGACAAGCGGCTGTCCGGCCTTCGGACGGCCCGGCGCGCAGATTGGCGTTATTGGGCGGTCGGCGGCGCCATCGCCGTTGCCAGCTTCGGTGGGGGGTGGTTCTTGCCCATTCCTTTCCTGGCGGGATGGACATGGTTCGTCCTGGGGATGGGCTTCGCCGGGTTCGCGTGGCTCGACCACCATCGGCGGGCGGCGCTCGTGCTCTGGGCGCTGGCGTGCCTCGCCCTGCTGGCGTTGGGTCTCGATGCCGACCCCGAGCTCGTCTACAGGGGTCTGGCTGCGGTCTTCGCCGTCGGGACGGCGGCCACGGCGTGGGGGATGAAGCCGTGACCGAGAGATCGTCGACCCACCCCACCGCCCAGCTCGACGAGGTCGTACACCAGCGCGTGCGGCTGGGGATCCTGGCAGTGCTGGCGGAAGCCGAGAAGGTCGACTTCACTCACCTGCGGGACGTCCTCGGCGTGACCGACGGGAACCTGAGCCGCCACCTGTCCGTCCTCGACGAGGCGGGCTTCGTCGAGACCCACAAGACGTTCGAGGGCCGGAGACCGCGCACCTGGATCGTCGCCACGAGGAGCGGCCGTCGCGCCCTGGCTGACCACCTGGCGGCCCTCCGAGAGCTGATCGCACAGGTAGGTGATCCATGACCGATGTCCTCGTAGTCGAAGACCTGGCCCGGTCGTTCGGCGACTTGGTCGCCGTCGATGGGGTCGGGTTCGCCATCAGCGAAGGCGAGACGTACGGGCTCCTGGGCCCGAACGGCGCCGGCAAGACCACCTCGATCTCGATGATCGCCGGGTTGCTGCGGCCCGACCGCGGACGCATCGAGGTGCTGGGGCGCCGGATGGGAGCGGGGGCGCTCGAAGCGAAGTCGATCGTGGGTTTGGTGCCTCAGGAGCTGGCGATCTACCCCGACCTCACCGCCGAGGAGAACCTGCGATTCTTCGGCCGCCTGTACGGCATGAGCGGAGCCGACCTGACCAAGCGCATCGACGAGGTGCTCCAGACCGTCGGCTTGGACGCCCGGAGGGGCGACAAGACGTCCGAGTACTCGGGGGGCATGAAGCGGAGGCTCAACATCGCCATCGGTCTCCTCCACCGACCGCAACTCCTCATCCTCGACGAGCCGACAGTCGGAGTGGATCCCCAGTCGCGCAACTCGATCCTCGAAGCGGTCGAAGCGCTGGCCGACGAGGGGATGTCAGTTCTCTACACCACGCACTACATGGAAGAGGCCGAGCGCCTGTGCGACCGGGTGGGGATCATCGACGAGGGTCGGATCGTCGCCGAGGGCACCCGCCGCGAGCTCGTCGCCCAGATCGGCCAGATGGATCGCATCGAGCTGAGAGGCCGTGACCGAATCGACGTCGCAGCCGAAGCGGTGCGCACGGTCGAGGGCGTGCGGGAGGCAGCGGTGAGCGACAGCTCCCTCAGCGTCCTCGTTCCCGAGGCATCCTCTGTGCTGCCCGCGCTGCTGGCCGCCGCCGGCTCGGCGGGCATGACGGTGACCGGCGTGGAGGTCCAGGAGCCGGATCTCGAAGCCGTCTTCCTCCATCTCACCGGGAAGGCGTTGCGCGACTGATGAGAGCTGCCTGGCGGATCACTGGCAAAGACCTGCGTCTCCGCATTCGCGACCGCTCGGCGTTGATCCTCGGCGTGATCGCCCCCCTGGCGCTGGCGTTCATCTTCAACGTCGTTTTCGGGGGTGCGTTCGGCGAGGAGTCGATAGCCACCATCGGCTTCGTCGACGAAGACGGCGGCGAGATCGCCATCGGCTTCGGCGATGTCATGACCGCCCTCGCACAGGAGGGCATCATCGACGTGGAAGAGATCGACGACGCCGACACCCTCCGGTCCCGCGTGGACGACGGCGACCTCGGGGCGGGCGTCGTCCTGCCGCGAGGGCTCACCCAGAGCGTCCTCGCCGGCCAGCCGGCGACCGTCACCGTCGTGGGATCGGTCGATGCTCCCACGGTCACCGCGATCGCCGAGGGAATCGCCACCGCGTTCGCCACGAGCGTCGGCGACACCCAGCGGGCGGTGGCAGCCGTGCTGGCGGGCGGAGGAGGCGACCCGAACGTGATCTCGGCGATAACGGAGGCAGCCGGGCAGATCGAGCCACTCGTCACCGTCGGGCCCATCGAGGCGGTGACCCGGGTGCTCGATCCCGCCACGTTCTTCTCTGCCTCGATGGCCGTCTTCTTCCTCTTCTTTCTGGTCCAGTTCGGGGTGATGGGCCTGCTCGAGGAGGAACAGGACGGCACTCTCTTCCGGCTCGAGGCGGCGCCGATACCCCGGTGGGCGATCCCCTTGGGCAAAGCCCAGTCCAGTTTCATGTTGGGGTTGATCGCGCTCGCCGTCCTGGCTACCGCGACCACGGTTCTCATGGGCGCCAACTGGGGCGACCCTCTGGCGCTGGCTGTGCTGTTCATCGCCGTCGTGTTGGCGGCGACGTCCCTCGTGGGTGTCGTCGCCGGATTCGCCCGCACGCCGGACGCCGCGGGAAACCTGGTGTCGATCATCGCCGTGGCCATGGGACTCGTCGGAGGCAGCTTCTTTCCCGTGGCCGGGGGCAACCGGGCAATGGAGGTGGCTTCGCTCGCCACTCCCCACTCTTGGTTCATGCGTGGAGTGGGCGACCTCCAAGCCGGTGGCGGGCTGGAATCCATCCTCCCTTCGATCGGCGCCCTCGCGGCATTCTCGGTCGTGGGCAGCGTGCTCACGGTCCTGGCCCTCCGAAGGCGGTTCGGATGAAGGTGCTCCACATCGGCCTGGTCGGGCTGCGGCGCATGCTGCGCGACCGGTCCAACATCTTCTTCGTGTTCATCTTCCCCCTCGCCATCATCCTCCTCGTCGGCGCTCAGTTCGGATCGGGAGCGGGGCCGGCCGTGGTGGTCAGCCACGACGGTGGGCCCCTCGCCGCGGCGATCGTGGAACGGCTCACCGATTCGGTGGACATCAGGGAAGTCGTATCCGAAGCCGAGGTCGTGGACGCGGTGGAGAGGGGAGCCGCCTCGGCAGGAATCGTCTTCCCCTCGGGGTTCGACACCGCCGTGGCGGAGGGTCGGTCGACCCAGATCGGATTCGTCAACCGGCCCGACCAGGCCGGGACCCTCCAGCCGATCCTGCAGGCTGCCGTCGCCGAGGTGACCGCCGACCATCGTGTCGCCGCCATCGTTGCCGCCCACACCGGTGACCCGTTCTCGGCCGCTCTCGAGGCGGTGGCACCCGTGGAGGCGGCGGGGATCGAGATCCGAACCGAGAGGGTCGGGGAGGAACTGTTCCCCGACGTCGGCCAGTTCGAGATCGGAGCTGCCGGGATGCTGGTCATGTTCGTCTTCCTCACGGCGCTGACCGGCTCGGCGGTGCTCATCCAGAATCGGCAGCTCGGGTTGACCTCCAGGATGGTGTCGACACCGACTCCGATCACCTCCGTGATCGCCGGCGAAGGCATGGCCCGGTTCCTCGTCGGCCTGTTCCAGGGCCTGTACATCGTCGTCTTCAGCCTGATCCTCTTCCAGGTCGACTGGGGCGACCCTCTCGGATGGATCCTCGTCCTGGTGCCTCTCGCCGCCGCCGGCGCCGGGGCGGCGATGCTCGTCGGGACGCTGTTCCGCAACCCCGAGCAGGCTGCGGGCATCTCGATCATCGCCAGCATCGGGCTGGCCGCCCTGGGAGGCTGCATGCTTCCCTTGGAGCTGTTCTCGCCGACCCTGAAGAGAGTGGCCCACGTGACGCCGCACGCCTGGGCGCTCGACGGTTTCGCCGACCTGATCTACCGCGGCGGTTCGGCGGTGAACGTCCTCCCCGAAGCGGGGGTGCTGAGCCTCTACGCCGCGGCGCTGATCCTCCTGGCGAGCTGGCGCCTGCGGGCCGTGATCACGTCCTGAGGCGCACGGGTCCGACGGCGAGCTCCGACGCGCAGGCGGCCAGCCGCAGGCGCTCGACCTCACGGGCGAACGCTTCGCGCCGTTCGGCCACACCCTCTCCGTCCTCCCAGAGATCGCGGTTGCGAGCGAGCAGTACGGCCCCCTCGTAGAGGGCCTGGGAGACGCTCTCGTCGCAGAGGATCCGCCGCTCGAGGCGGTAGAGCGTCCCCCGGTCGAGGCAGGCGGCGAGGAGCGGCTTCTGGTCGGGGGTGCCGTCGGTGGCCATGAGCTGGTCGGCGACGACCTGGTACGCCTCGAGGAAGGGGAGCAGCGCGAAGTCGACGACCGACGGCGACAGTCGGATCGGGCGTCCGGTTCCGATGCGTTCCCGCCAGTCAGGCACGTCAGCGTCGAGTTCGTCCGTCAACGCCTTCTCGAACTCCTCCCTGGCGGCGAAGTAGAACTCGAATTTGAGGAGGTCTCGAAGGGCCCAGACGTCGTTCCAGAAGCTGTCGAGGTCCCGCGCGCCGAGAGCCACCTCGGCTATGCCCCGGGGCACGAAGTAGTGCACGACCGTGTTGGCGTAGTACGACGACCGCATCATCTGCTCGGGATCCATCCAGTAGACGAGACGGTTGCCGACCTGCAGCCGGGTCACGAGCTTGTGGTCGGCCATGAGGCCGAGCGTCGCCTCCACATCCTCCTCGGTGGAGGGGAGAGCAGGAACGGTGGTCGGGAGCTTCCGCTCGTCGATGTAGCGCACCAGCGAGCGGCAGTCTCCGGCGATGCTCGGCAGATCGCGGGCTGCTCCGCGGGCGGCGAGGAGGACCGTTGCCACGAGGGAGGTGGGCGTCACCGGTGTCGCCATGCTGATGCGATACATCACCTCGAACGCCAGCTTCTGCACGTCGATCTGGTCGCCGGAGCCGATGGACTGGGCGACCGAAACCGGCTCGGCGAAGCGGATGTGGATGTCTCCGTAGCGGCGCCTGAGGCCCCGGTAGAACTTCCAGGCCCAGCCGAAGCTCTCCTTCTCTTTCGTGCCCCCGGTCGCTTCGGCGACGTAGGCGCCGACCTCGTGGATGTGGTCGTATGCGATCGAGACCGGGATCAGATACACGTCATCAGCTCTCTGCCGGGAGAAGGCTTCGACCACCCACGACAGGAGCCCGTACCGGGGAGGTCGGAGCTTCCCGGTACGGGAGCGACCGCCCTCCATGTACCACTCGAGGGGGAAGCGACGCTCCACGAGGTAGTCGATGTACGAGGTGATGACGAACTTGTAGAGGTCGTTGCCCTTGAAGGTGCGACGGATGAAGAAGACCCCGGTCCGTCGGACCAGAGGGCCGACGGGGAAGAAGTTCATGTTGATCCCCCCGGCGGTGTGGTTGGGGGGAAGGTCGTTCTTCCAGAGGATGAACTGGAGCGAGAGGCGATCGAAGTTGGACTTGTGTGAAGGCAGGAACACCAGCGGATGGTCGCGACCCAACTGGGCGATCTCTCTGATCGAGCGGGTGTCGTAGTGGATCGCCCCGTATCCGCGGCGGATCACCCAGTGGATCAGGTTGGCGATCAGGTCGATGAGGAAAGGGCTGTGAGTGGCGGCTATCTCCGAGAGGTAGTACCGGGCCCGGGCGAGGGCACGGCGGGGAGAGAGGCCGCGACGCCCGCCCAGCTCCACTGCCCGGCCCTGGAAGGTGGGATCGCCGAGGATGTCTTCGGCGAGGAACCGGGGGATCTTGTAGCGATCCCCGCGTTCCGCCCGCTCGGCGCGGTCGAGGGCCAGCCATGCCCGCCGGGTCACGAACTGGTCGAGGGGCCGGTGGTCGCCCGCGTGGGCGGCGACGAGCGATTCGCCGGATGCCCCCTCGCCGACCACGATGCGGACGCGGTCGGGGAAGAGGTTGAGGATCAGGTAGTCCCGGAACCACCGCGGGTCACGAGGATCTCCCAGCTTGAGGAGGTCGACCCACGACACGGTGCGCTCTCCCTGACGCTCCGCCGGCATCCACACGACCCGTAACGGCACGAACCAGGCCTCAGGGTCGTCGCGGACCTGGGAGGCGAGACGCGGGTCGGTGTGACGGCGGCGGCGGATTCGGGAGGACTCCACGTGGAGGACGTCGGCGTGAGGCCCGTCCGTCCGATGGACCCATCCGGTCAGGAGTTGGGTCTCGAGCGCTGTGGATGCATCCAGTAGGTAGACGACGTGGTGGCCGGGGGGCGGGTCGGGTCGCGGCGGTTCTGCGGGCAGCCTCACACGTGAGATCCCGAGCGTGTCCGCCAAGAACTGCATCGGGGTGATCGTACCGGTGGCTCCGGGGGCGAGGTAGCCGGGTGTCGCCCCCTAGCCGAGATGCCGAGAGGTCTTAGCATGCCCTCCATGCGTGCGGTCGTTCAGCGAGTCTCACGAGCCGAGGTACGAGTCGACGGCCGGCCCGTGGGTGCGGTCGGCTCGGGCCTGGTGGTCCTCGTCGGGGTGACCTTCGGCGACACGGAGGCGGATGCGATGGCGTTGGCTGACAAGATCGCCGGCTTGCGGATCTTCGCCGACGAGAAGGGGGCGATGAACCTCTCGGTCAGCGAGGTCGGCGGATCGGCCCTCGTCGTCAGCCAGTTCACCCTGTATGCCGACGCCCGGAAGGGCCGACGGCCGTCGTTCACCGCCGCGGCGTCGCCTGAAGTCGCTCGAGCCCTGATCGACGTGGTAGTCAGCCGGCTCGAGGAGGCGGGTCTCGTGGTCGCGACGGGCGAATTCGGGGCTCTCATGGAAGTGGATCTCGTGAACCACGGGCCGGTGACGATCATCCTCGAGACTCGGGACGGGCGAGTGGTCTGAGGGCGTCGGCCACGTGCTTGGGCGCCATCGCTGCGCACTGTCCGACGGCCATGGCCACCACCCACCCCGGATGGTCGACCAAACCTCCCCCGAGCGCCGACCTCCCCAATGTCGCCAGGCCGATGTAGCAGGCAAGAGCGACGAGTGCCGCCGGGCCGGACCGACGGAAGATGGCGACGCCCACTCCGATGACCGCGACGAGGACGAGGAGCCCCGCCGGCCAGGCGAGGGCGAGAGTGCCGGCGGTGATCGCCAGGCCCTTGCCTCCCCGGAATCGACGCCAGGGGTTGTAGACGTTGGCGGCAGTGGCTCCGATCCCGCCGAGCGCTGCCCCCGCCACGCCGGCCAAGGCCTGGCCGGCAGCCACCGCCGCGGCCCCTTTCGCGAGCTCGGCGGCGAGGACAGCGGCGGCGAGGGTCGGGCCGCCGGTTCGCAGCGCGTTGTTGGTTCCCGGGTTGCCGCTCCCGCGGGAGCGCAGGTCGATGCCGCGGGAGCGGGCGAGCCAGTCGGCGGTCGGGAGGCCGCCGACGAGGATGCCCAGCAAGAGGGCGGCGAGCGTCAAGGCTGGGCCTCCAGCCATGCGGCACCGACCGGGCAGAAACGCACGAACTCGCACGACCGGCAGGCAGGGGACGGGTGAGGCTCGAATCGGCCCTCCGCGATCGAGGAAGCGATCGACTCGATCGTCGCCTCGGCGTCGGAGAACCACTCCTCGTCGACCTCCCGGCGCTTCACCTCCCACCCGTCGCCCAGGTACACGAAGGTGACCGTGAGCCGCTCCGGGGGCCCGATGCCGAAATCGACCCTGCGGGCGGCGACGGCGTAAGCCTGCAACTGGACGTCGAGCCATGGGTCGGAACGGGGACGACCGGTCTTGAAGTCGACGATCTCCCAGCCGTCGCCGTCGGCGTATACGGCGTCGATCCGGCCCCGCACGGCCACGCCCGACACGGTGTCGAACTGGAAACCGGCTTCGACGAGAGTCGGCCGCCGCTCGGCATAGGGGGAAGCGAGGTAGGCGGCGTAGGGATCGGAGCCGGCGACGCGGTCGGGCTCTTCGGGGATGTCGTATGCATCGAGATCGAGGTCTTGGATCGGCACGTGACCCAACCCGTGGAGCTCGATCCGGCGGTGGATCTCCACGCCTCGGCGAGCGGCCGGAGACGGACGTCGGGGCAGGCGGTCGACTTCGGTCCAATAGTGGCGCCGAGGGCACGCCGCGTACGTCACGAGACCGCTCACCGATGTGGCGCGCCGTTCCGTTGCCGCGCTGTCTTCGGTGACTTCAGCCAACTCGAAGAGGCGCTCCTGGAACTCCTCGGCACGGCGTACGAACTCCTTCTCCACGCCGAGCTCCCGGGCGGTGGCGGTGAGGGTGCCGGGATCATCGACCGCCCGTCTGAGAGCCGCCTCCCATCCTTCGACGAACAGGGGATCCGGGGCGGGCGTGGATTGGGGTGCGCGCAGCACTTCGGGGCGCTCCGGTACGGGATCGCGTCCCAGGTCCTCAACGCCGTCGGTTGAGGCCACCAGCTCGAACAGCGCCGATGGCTCCGACGGCCGCTGAGTGGGGGCTGGACTGCCGTACCAATGGGCGCCGCTGAAGTAGAGGCGTCGCCGGGCCCGGGTCGCGGCGACGTAGGCGGTACGCCATTCCTGGCGGAGGTTCTCCTCCCGCAGAACCGCTTTCGCCTCGTCGGGTGACATCTGGGCGTCGAGGGGCGGCGGGGTGTCGCGCCTCCACTCGTGGGGGAGGAACTGAGGTCTCCTGTACGGGTCGGGATACACCCGAGGTGTGGCCGGGAAGTCCTTCTTGGTGACGGCGGGAACGAACACCACGTCCCATTCGAGGCCCTTCGCCCGGTGGACCGTGAGGATCGCCAGCGCATCCTCTCCCGAGAGGCGGGCGGCGTCGAGCTCGTCCGCCGGATTCTCTTCCATGAGATCGAGGTGAGCCAGGAATGCCGCCAGTGACGGCTTTCCTTCGAGAGGGCTCCATTCTTCCGCGAGGTCTAGGAAGCGGTACAGGTTCAGGCGGGCGGAGAGCCGGGCGGAGGCACTCAACGCCTCCACCTCCTGCCATGTTCCCGTCACGTCGAGGATGGTGCGAGCCAGCTCGACCAAGCTGGCGCCCTGGGCGACCGTGAGGAGCCGCCGGTACTCGTTCCGGAACCGGGAGAGAGCGTCCCGGGCACGTGCCTCGAGCTCTGTGATGTCGTCCAGGTGCTCGATCGCCTCGAGCATCGTGTGAGCGGGGAGACGCTCGTGGTCGAGGTCCGCTTCGTCCTCCGCCGCGGCATGCGGTGCCCTTCGGGACCAGGCGGAGAGATGGGACAGGTCGCCGAGACCGAGCCGATACCGAGGGCCGAGCAGGATCCGCAAGAGGGCGGGACCGTCTTCGGGCGAATGGAGGATGCGCATCCAGGCCCGCAGGTCGGCTACCTCGGGGACCGAAAGGAGTCCCCCGAGGTTGGCGACTTCGACAGGGATCCCTCGCTGCACCAGAGCGTCGTGGACGAGTGCGATGTGACGGTTCTTGCGGAACAACACGGCCATGTCCCGCCAAGCGACGCCCTGCTCGTGCAGTCGCACAGCTTCATCGGCGATCCAGTCGGCCTCGGCGACGGCGTCGGTGGCCCACCGGACTCCGACGAACCCGTCGCCGGCGTCGGGGCGGGCGACGAGGGGGTGGGTGTCCCCTCCGATCTGCGCCCGGATCCTGTTGGCCAATTCGACGATGGAGCGGTCGGAGCGACGGTTCAGGGTCAGCTTCCGATCGGTGGCGGGGGAGCCGTCGCTCTTGGGGAAGTGGGCGGAGAAGGCGGCGAAGTTGTCGGGTGTCGCCCCGCGCCACTCGTAGATGGTCTGGTCGCTGTCGCCGACGGCGATGACGGGGAATCCGGCGCCGAAGATCTTCTGGAGGAGGATCCGCTGCGCGGGGTTCGTGTCCTGGTACTCGTCGAGCAACACCGCCGAGTACCGGGCCCGCACCCGGGCAGCCACGCCGGGATGGTCGGCCAACTCGACCGCCGAGCTGATCAGGTCGGCATAGTCGACGACTCCCAGGCGACGCTTCTCGGCCTGGTATTCCTGCCATGCCGCCAGCAGCTCCAATCGGGCGGGCCACGGGTCCGCGCCTCCGGCGGAGCTGATGAGCGCCTCGGTGTCCACCAGGTGATCACCCAACGCGGAGCCGAGCCGCTGTACGGACTCCACGACACCGAGCCAAGTGGCGTCAACGTGCTCGAATCGGCGTCGTTGGAGGATCTCGTAGAGCAGCTGGCGGGAGAACGTCGGGGTGATGACAGACGCCCGGCGGTCGATGCCCACGAGGGCGCCGAACTCCCTCACTAGCTGGGCGGCGAAGCCGTGGTAGGTGTGTACCTCACCTTCGCGTCCGGGCCCGGCGGCCGCCGCCAGAGCCCGGATCCGGTCGGCCAGCTCGGCGGCGGCCTTCTGGGTGAAGGTAAGCCCGAGGATCTCCTCGGGAGCCACACCCCGCTCGGTGATGAGCTCGTGGACCAGCAGGGCAATGGTGGTGGTCTTGCCGGTGCCGGCTCCGGCGGCGATCCGCATGGGCTGGAGAGGGGCGGCCAGGATCGCCTGCTGCTCCAGGCTGGGCTGGATCGGCGGAAGGGGAAGGGCACTCATCCGAACGCCTCTCTGCCTTCGGGCCAGGCGGGGCACACCTGGCGGAACGGGCAGCGTTCGCAGTGGGAGCCGATGCGCGGTTCCCAGTTCTCGGCCCGGATCTCTCGGGAGATCTCGACGAGCCTTTCGCGGACGTCGTCGAGGTTGTCCATGTCGAAAGCGAACACCTTCCTCCGGTCGGCGAGGGGATACCACAACTCGGCTGCGACCGGCGGCCCGTAGGCCCGGAGTTGCGGGTGCTCGCGGGCGGCGAGGAGGTAGAAGCCCAGCTGGAGCGAGGCGGCTGCTTCTTTCAAGGTCGGCGGGCTCTTCGAGGTCTTGTAGTCGACGACCTTGATGCCCCCGTCGGCGATGTCCACGCGGTCGGCTCTGCCCACCCAACGGACTCCGTCGATCGTGAGTTCGAGATCGATCTCCAGGGCCGCCGCCGGCCGGTCACCGCCCGGCCACTCGGCGTACATCCGCTCCAGCAACGTGACCGCCCGCCGCTTCCAGGCGTCGTCCCACTCGGGGGGTCCGAACGGGGGGTGTTGTGCCCACACCCGCTCGAGCTCGTCGAGGGCGCTCTCGAGGTCGGCGTGCCCCAAACCGGCCTGCTGTGCCTTGCGCTCTGCCTCCTCGAGAGTGGCATGGACGATGGAACCGAACAGGGCGTAGGGCGAGACGATGTGGACGGCGCCCAGCCGCCGCTCCAGCACGTAGAGGCGAGGGCATCTCGCGTACAGGTCCGCTTGGCTGGGGGAGAGGCGGATCTCGGAGCCGATCACGCCGGTGTCGGGACCGGGCGCGGGGACCCCGGCGAAGGTCCGTGGATCCCAGGCTGGGTGAGTGGCGAGACCGAAGACCGCAGCCAGGCGGTCGACAGGGCCCCGGGCGGGGTCGACGGCGATTCGTCGCAGAGCCGCTTGGGCCTGGGTCGGCGTCAGAGGATCGAACTCGGCTCCATCCTTCGTCGCCGGAGGCCCGACTTGGTCGAAGGAGGTGGCTCCGGTCGCCGCGAGGATGAACCGGGAGGGTCGTTTCTCCCCCTCGTCGATGCTGGCGGTCGTGGCGGTCCACACGACCCTCCGGCGGGCGCGCGTCGTGGCGACGTAGGCGAGGCGGCGCTCCTCCTCGAGTCGGAATCGGGCCTGTGCTGCCGGGTCGGTGGTCAGCTCCGGCGAGAGGAGGTGCGGCTGGAGGAGCCCGGCGGTGCGCCGGTTGTCGGGGAAGGTTCCTTCGGTGGCGTCGGCGATGAAAACGACGTCGAACTCGAGGCCTTTCGCCTGGTGGAGGGTGGTGACCACCAGGCGGTCGGCAGTGGGGGAGAGGTGGCGGAGTTGAGGCGACGCTTCGAAGTCGCCGGTGTAGGTGGCGGCGAGTGAATCGGCGAGTGTGATGCTCGGGTCGCGCTCCGCTTGCCGCTCCAGCATCCGAGAGAAGGTGCTCCATGCCTCGCGGTAGGTGGCGAACTCGGATCCCGTCGCCAGTCGCTCGAGGCCGGGGAGGCGATCCCAGAGATGCCAGAAGCCTTCGACGGCCGCGCCGTTGGTCGCCCACGACGAGTCCTCCAACAGTTCGGCGAGCGAGGCGGCGGCCGGCACCTCGCGGCGGATGAGGTCCGTCCACGGCTCTCTGCGGCGCTGACGCGATCGTTGCAGCTGGCGCTCGGTCGAGAGAGGCAAGGCGACGAGCGGGCCGAGGAGCAGCCGGCGGACGGCCATGTCGCGACCGGCCGATCCCTCTGGCGACAGCGCCGCCTCGACGACGTCGGCAACGATCCGGATGGCGGGATGGTCGACCAGACGCGTGTCGGGGCGGTCGTGCGGAATGCGACGGCGGTCCAAGGCCCGGGAGAGCTCCGGGAGGAGGTTGCGGGTCGATCGGACCAGCACCGCCAGCTTCGACAGGGGTGTCCCCTCGGTGAGGTGCAGCCGCTCTACCTCGGACGCGATCCACTCGGCCTCGGCGGAGCGCTGATCGAACGTGTATGCCTCCACGGTACCCGGGTGGGGGGCGGGGAGGACGTCGAACCGCGGCAGCCGGTGGAGCCTGTTGGGTCCCACCAGGCGCTGTGCCGATTCGAGGATCTGGGCCGGGACGCGTTGCGACCGGTTGAGCGCCACGTAGCGGACCTCGTGACCCCGCTCCTCCATCGACCGGGGGAACTGCTCCACGTTGGCGAGCTCGGCGCCTCGGAACGAGTAGATGGACTGGTGCGGGTCGGCCGCGACGGTCAGATTGCAGGCGGCTCCGGCAGCGAGCTCGGCGAGTCGGGCCTGAGCCGGCGAGGTGTCCTGGTACTCGTCCACCACGACGTAGTCGTATGGCCCGGCGGAGTCTTCCCCGAGGTCGGCCAGGATCTCGACGGCGTCGGCGATCAGGGAGCCGTAGTCGATCTTGTTCTCTTCGCGCAGGCGGTGCCGATAGCGGCGGAGGAAGCTGGGCAGGGCGCGCCAGTCGGATCGTTCCGCGGCCAGACGGGCGAGAGCCGCCGAGTCCAGCAGCCGCTCGTGGCAACGCATGACGAAATCCGCCACCTCTTCGGCGAGGGTGGGTGTGGACAGGAGAGGGCGGAAGGTGACCGGCCAGTCGGCTGGGTCCTCGGCCGCGAGGAGGCGGCCGACGAGTCGCACCTGCTCCGGGCCGGTGAGGAGTACCGGCATCGGCTCGCCACGGCGGTGGTGGTGGGCTTCGACGAGCCGGTGGGCGAAGGAGTGGAAGGTGGAGGCGTTGGCACCGCTCACCGGCCGGGGGAGGAAGGCCGATATCCGGGCTTCCAACTCGGCGGCTGCCCGGCGGGAGAACGTGAGCACGAGGAGGCGGGTCGCCGGCACCCCCGAACCGAGGAGGTGGGCGACGCGCCGGGCCAAGAACTCCGTTTTGCCGGTGCCAGGCCCGGCGAGGATCAGCTGGGGTCCCGCGACGTCGGCGACAGCCTCTTGCCAGTCGGCGGGATGGGAGAGGACGAGGGCGTCGGCAGGGACGGACACTCGCGGCGATGTTAGGTACGGATGCGGCCGGGCAGACACCTCGACGCAACCTAGAGGGAGGGTAGGACATACCGGCTCCGGAGAGGAGCGTTGGTTACGGTTGGGAACGGTGAGAGGAGCGAGGAGATGACGTCTTCCGATCGCAACATGCTGGAGTGGGAATCGCCGATGTACCGGGAGGCGGTGGGTCAGTTCGACCAGGTGGCCCGCCTGATGGGACTCGATGAGAACGTGGCCGACCGGCTGCGGTTCCCACAGAAGGCCACCGTCGTCACCTTTCCCTTCCGACGCGACACCTACGAGGACGTGGAGACGCTGTTCGGGTACCGCGTCCAACACCTGACGACGATGGGCCCCACCAAAGGGGGGATCCGGTTCGCGCCCGACGTGAACCTCGGCGAGGTGGCGGCTCTGGCCATGCTCATGACGTGGAAGTGCGCCATCGTCGGCGTGCCGTTCGGGGGAGCCAAAGGTGGCGTACGGGTCGACCCGATGGAGCTCTCTCGGGCGGAACTGCAGCGGGTGACCCGTCGGTTCACCATGGAGATCATCAACGTGATCGGGCCGGACACCGACATCCCTGCTCCCGACATGGGCACCAACGAGCAGGTGATGGCGTGGCTGATGGACACGTACTCCCAGCACGTCGGGCATGCGGTCCCGGCCGTCGTCACGGGCAAGCCACCCGCCCTCGGCGGATCGGTCGCCCGGCGCGAGGCCACGGGACGGGGACTCATGTTCCTCCTGCCCCAGGCGGCTCACTACGTCGGATTCGATCCCACCGGAGCGCGAGTCGCCATCCACGGCTTCGGGAACGTGGGCCGCTACGCAGCCGTGGCCGCGACCGAGATGGGTTGTCGGGTCGTGGCGGTCTCCGACATCTCCGGAGCGATCCATCGGGAGGACGGGCTCGACGTGGCGTCGGTCGCCAAGTGGGTCGACGAGCACCGACTGCTCGAGGGTTACCCCGACGCCGACCACATCCCGGGTTCGGACCTGTTCCTCGTGCCTTGCGACGTCTTGGTTCCCGCTGCTGTGCAGGGGGCGATAACCCGCGAGAACGCGCCTCTCATCCAGGCGAAGGTCGTCATCGAAGGCGCCAACAACCCGACGAACCTGGACGCCGACGGGATCCTTCGGGAGCGCGGCGTGTTCATCGTCCCCGACATCCTCGCCAACGCCGGCGGCGTCACCGTGAGCTACTTCGAGTGGGTCCAGGACGTCCAGAAGTACTTCTGGTCGGAGAACGAGATAATCGGCCGCCTCCGCGAGATCATAACGCGGGCGTTCGACGACGTCCTCTCCATCGCCACCTCGGAGGGTGTGACATGAGAACCGCGGCCCTGATCAAGGGCATTCGCCGGGTCGCCGATGCGAAGCTCGTGCGGGGGATCTTTCCCTGAGCTTCAGTTGAAGGCGGGGCAGCGGTCGCGGAACGCGCAGAAGTCGCACAGTCGGCCGGGTCGCGGCGGAAACTGCTCGGCGCGGAGGGACGTCTCGATGCGATCCCACAAGGCCCGCAGCTGTCGTTCCATGGCGTCGAGCTGGCGGTCGTCCACCTCGCAGCGGTAGAGCACCGGCCCGTTGAGGTACAGCAAACGGACTTCGGCGGGTGTCTCGCCCTCGATCCGGCGGATGAGGAGGGCGTAGATCTTCAACGCGAAGAAGGCACCGAGTGCGTATCGCTCCGGCGGGGCCTTTCCGGTCTTGTAGTCGGTGATGACGAGCCGCCCCTCTTCGTCACGGTCGATCCGGTCGAGGATTCCCCGGATGACGATCCCGTCGAGATCCTCGCACATGTCGTACTCGCGGTTGACCGGCTCGACGCGGGACGGATCCTCCAACCCGAAGTAGTTGGCGAGGAGACCCAGAGATTCGATGCCCCATCGCCGCTCCTCCTCGACGCTGGGGAAGAGCCGCCGGTACTCCTCCTCGCTCCGCAGCTCGGTCCATGCCTCACGGAAAAGGTCGAAGAGACGCTCCGGCGTCCTCTGTCCGCCGGGCAGGTCGAACAGCCGATGCAGCGCCAGGTGGGCGGCCGTCCCGCGGGCCTGATGGGGGGTGACTGGCTCCGGCAAGCGGTCGACGGCCCGGAACTTGAACAAGAGGGGACACGTCTTGAAGTCACCGGCCCGGCTGGGGGACAGCGTCTCGAGGAGTGGGGCTGCCTCGACGGTCATGAGGCCGAACCATAGCCCCGGGGAATGACACGAATGTAGTTTCACCCCGCCGCGCCCGGCAGCGGCGTGGTCGGGATGGAAGCGGTAGCT
>Ga0079224_100000876_pt1 | contig 32366 bp, 29 predicted proteins | sample Stecom2015_FD_80414 | JGI IMG/M metagenome (GOLD analysis project Ga0079224, IMG submission 80414) | Agricultural soil microbial communities from Utah to study Nitrogen management - Steer compost 2015 | ecosystem: Environmental > Terrestrial > Soil > Agricultural land | place: USA: Utah... | reverse complement strand
GCGACCGCGCCGCTGACTGATCCGGCGGAGATCACGACGCTTGCGGCGCGCATGCTGCGGCAACACCTGGAGGCGGATCGTTGCGCCTATGCCCAGTTCGATGCCGACGAGGACGCCTTCGTCGTGGTGGGCGACCGCACGCAGCGCGAAGACGGTGCGGTGGGGCGTTATCGCCTGCGCGACTTCGGCGAGCAGTTCGGGCGAGCATTGCATGCGGGTCAAACCTTTGCCAGCGCGGACCTTCGTCAGAGCGATCCGACATCGGCGGACAACGCTTTCGACCGGTTGGGGATCAGGGCCATCGTCTGCGCGCCGCTGGTCAAGCAGGGGAGGCTGGTCGCCGCACTGGCGCTCCATCAGATGCAGCCGCGCGCATGGACTCGCGACGAAATCGAACTCGTCCGTCTGGTCGCTTCGCGCTGCTGGGAAGCGATCGAGCGCGCGCGCGTCGCGCGCAATCTGCGCGACAGCGAAGCGCGCTTTCGCGCCGTGGTCGAGACGACCCCGGAGTTCGTCAAGATCATCCGGCGGGACGGCACCATCGAGTACATCAACAATGCGGGCCTGGCCATGCTGGGCGCGGAATCGCTGGATGCGGTGCGCGGGCAGCCGCTGGTGAATTTCATCGTGCCGCGGCGCCGGGCGACGTGGCAGACGAACCACGAACGCGTCTGCGCCGGGGAGCAGTTGGTGTGGCAGTTCGAGATCGTCGGCCTGGACGGCACGCGCTATTGGATGGAAACCCATGCCGTGCCGATCACCATGGCCGACGAGGGTCTCGCGCATCTGGGCGTCACGCGCGACATCACCGATGCCAAGCGCATCGAGCGCGAACGCGAACAGATCATCAATGCCGAGCGTGCTGCGCGTGCAGAGGCCGAGCGCGTGGTGCGCATGAAGGACGAGTTCCTCGCCACGCTCAGCCACGAACTGCGCACGCCGCTGAGTGCGGTGCTGGGCTGGGCGCAACTGCTGCGCCGGCGGGTCATGAATGCGGCGGATACGGCCGCCGCGCTCGAGGCCATCGAGCGGAACACCAAGGCGCAGCAGCAGTTGATCGAGGATCTGCTGGACATGAGTCGCATCGTCTCCGGCAAGGTGCGACTGGAAATCCAGCCGGTGCGGCTGCCCGAGGTGGTCGATGCCGCGCTGGACGTGGTACGGCCGATGGCGGATGCCAAGCACGTCCGCCTGGCGCTGGAAGTCGAGCGCGACGTGCCTGCCGTAAATGCCGATCCCAATCGTCTGCAGCAGGTGCTGTGGAATCTGTTGACCAATGCCATCAAATTTACGCCGTCGGGCGGCGAAGTCACCGTGCGGCTGGGTCGTGCCGATAGCGCACTGATGCTGCAGGTCGCGGACAACGGCGTGGGCATGTCGGCGGAGTTCCTGCCGCAGGTGTTCGACCGCTTCCGGCAGCGCGACAGTTCGACCACGCGCGCGCACGGCGGGCTCGGCCTGGGTCTGTCCATCGTCAAGAGCCTGGTGGAGCTGCACGGCGGCTCGATTCGTGCGGAGAGTCCCGGCGAAGGGCAGGGCGCAACGTTCACCGTGCTGCTGCCGATTCCCGCCGTCGCGGCCATGCCCCCGGAGATCGCGGCGGACGACGGCGCCGGTGCCACCGAAGCGGATGTCCCGTCGCCGGATGCGCCTTCACTGTCCGGCCTGAAAATACTGGTGGTGGACGACGAACCGGATGCGCGTGAACTGTTGCGCCGCATGCTGTCGGAGTACGACGCGGAGGTGAGTGTTGCGGCCAGCGCCGACGAGGCGATGGCGTGTCTGGCGCAGGAGCGCTACGCCCTCATCATCAGCGACATCGGCATGCCGAACACCGACGGCTATGCGCTGATGCGCCGGATCCGCGAGTTGCGGCCTGAGCTGGGCGGGCGTACGCCGGCGATTGCGCTGACCGCTTTCGCGCGCGCGGACGATCGCTACCGGGCGCTGTCTGCGGGCTTCCAGATGCACATCGCCAAGCCCGTGGATCCCGTGACGCTGGCATTGGCCTGCGCGCGCATGGCTGAAGTGGCGGGCAGGGGCGTCGAGCAAGCCTGAAACACGGAGACCATCGAAGAGCGCGGACAACACGAAGAAAGCATTGGAACTGGGGGTTTCTCTGTGCCATATGGTGCGAGATTTTTTGAAGGAAGCCTCGCCCGGATTCTCCCGCTCTCGACTCTCAGCTCTCGACTGTTTCTTCTTAAACCATTCCCTCCATTACCTGCACGCTGACCAGATCGCCCGGCTGCACATTGCCGCGATCGTGTTCCAGTACGATGAAGCAGTTGGCTTCCGACATGGAGCGCAGCACGCCCGAGCCCTGTGCGCCGCTCACCGCGACCTGCCACTGGCCTTGGGCGTCGCGCGAGAGAATGCCGCGCTGGAATTCCGTGCGGCCCGGACGCTTTCTCATCGCCGTGGTACAGGGCACGCGCAGCAGGGGCAGTTCCGTCTCGCCGGTCCGGCCGGAGAGGAACAGCAGGGCATTGCGCACGAACTGATAGAAAGTGACCATCACCGCCACCGGGTTGCCCGGCAGGCCGAAGAAGTACGCGTTATCGATCTTGCCGAAGGCCATGGGGCGGCCCGGTTTCATGGCGATCTTCCAGAACAGCACTTCGCCGATGCGGCCGAGCAGATCGCGCGTGTAATCCGCTTCGCCCACCGATACGCCGCCGGAAGTGATGATCACGTCGGCATTCGCGGCAGCTTCGCGGAAGGCGCGTTCGAGGCTGTCGGGATCGTCGCGCACCACGCCCATGTCGAGCAGATCGCAACCCATGCGTTGGAGCATGCCGTACAGGGTGTAGCGGTTGGAGTCGTACACCTCGCCTTCCTTGAGCACCGAGCCGACCGAGGCGAGCTCGTCGCCGGTGGAGAAGAAGGCCACCCGCAGGCGGCGATAGACGACGACTTCCGCCATGCCGAGCGAAGCCATCAGACCCAGTTCGGCCGGACGCACCTGCTGTCCGGCGCGTAGCACCGGTTTGCCCTCGCTGAGGTCTTCGCCGGCCATGCGCACGTTCTGTCCCGGCTTTTCGCCGGGCGGGACGATGATGCTGTCACCCTCGCTGCGCACCACTTCCTGGATGACCACCGTGTCCGCACCTTCGGGCATGACCGCGCCGGTCATGATGCGTACGCATTCGCCCTGCTTGACGGTGCCGGCATAGGCGCGGCCCGCATAGGCGACGCCCACTTCGCGCAGACGCGTCTCGCCGTCGGCGACCAGGTCGGCGCCGCGCAGCGCCCAGCCGTCCATCGCCGAGTTGTTATGCGCGGGTACGTTGATGGGCGAGATGATGTCCTCCGCCAGCACGCGGCCGAGGCTTGCGCGGACGTTGACGCGTTCGGCACCGCTGATCGGCTTGAGACAGGCGCGGATCGCCTCGTGGGCCTTCGGTACGACGAGCGCGTCCGGATCGTAGTCGTCCATGCAGCTGATGATTTTCTTGATGTCGTTCATGGCTCGGTCCATTGAAGCGCTGTTCAGGCGCGCTGTTCGTGCGCGCGCAACTCGTCGCGCGTATTGATGTTGCTGAAGGCGTCGGCTTCGTCGTCGAAGGGCACTTCCACGACCTTGAGCGTGGCATACCACGCGTCGATCTTGCGGCCGCCGCCTTGCAGAAAGGCTTCCAGATGCGGCAGCACCCGGGTGCGCACCAGCGCGAACACCGGATGCGCCTGATCGCCCGTTTTCGCCACGGCGAGATCGGCATCCGCCGCCTGCGAGGCGGCATACAGGCGCGCATGCAGATCGTGCGGGAGGAAAGGCGAATCGCAGGGCACGGTCAGCACGAACGCGCGCGAGGTGCTTTTCAATCCTGCGTGCAATCCCGCGAGCGGGCCGGCGAAACCGCCGATCTCGTCGCCCGCCACCGGATGTCCGTAGCGCGCGTAAAGATCGCGATTCTGGTTGGCGTTGATGATGACGTCGGCGACCTGCGGCTGCAGGCGTTCGAGCACCCATTCCACCATCGGCCGGTCGCGCAGCGGTTGCAGGCCCTTGTCCACCCCACCCATGCGACGCCCCTGGCCGCCGGCCAGGATGAGACCGGTGGTGTCGTTCGCGGCACTCATGCCAGCATGGTCGGCATGCTCGTCTTGACGAAGCGGTGCTTGCCGGTGAAGAGCAGATAGCGCTTGTTGTAGGCGCGGCCGAACATGGTCATGCCCACCTGCGTCGCCACCTGATGCCCCATTTGCGTGAGCCCCGAGCGCGAGACCAGGAAGGGAATGCGCATCTGCGCCGCCTTGATCACCATTTCCGACGTGAGGCGGCCGGTGGTGTAGAAGATCTTGTCGGAGCCGTCGATGTCATCCAGCCACATCTGACCGGCGATGGCGTCCACGGCGTTGTGGCGGCCCACGTCTTCCACGAAGTGGATGACTTCGCTCGCGCCGTCCTCGTTGGTCAGCAGTGCGCAGCCGTGCACGGCGCCCGCTGCCTTGTAGACGGTTTCGCGCCTGCGCACGGCGTCGAGCGCGGCCCACAGTGTGTCCTCGCGCAACTGCACGTCGTCGCGCAAACGGATGGTGTCGATCTCTTCCATCAGATCGCCGAATACCGTGCCCTGACCGCAGCCGGTGGTGACGGTGCGCTTTTCCATCTTGCTGTCGAGGTCGGCGACGCCTTGGCGGGTGGTGATCGCGACCGAGTCGGTTTCCCAGTCCACCTGCACGCTGGCGATTTCGTCGATGGATCGCACCAGTCGTTGATTGCGCAGATAACCGATGGCCAGCGCTTCGGGTGCCTGCCCCAGCGTCATGAGCGTAAGGATTTCGCGCTTGTCCAGATAGAGCGTCAGCGGATTTTCGCCGGCGATGGGCGTCGGCAGCACTTCGCCCAATTCGTTGGTCGCTTCGACCGTGAAGGTCAGCGGCCGGCTGGTTCGGGTGATTTCGGGTTTCATAGTCCTCGACTCTCCACTCAACCGCCGATGTACGACATCTCGATTTTTTTCCCGCGGGCGGTCTCGGCGGTGCGGATTTCGGAGTAGCGGTCGGCGCGCGCGCCCCACACCCCGGCGATGGCGTCGGCGATGGCTTCGTCGCTTGCGCCGTCGCGCACCAGCGCGCGCAAATCGAAGCCGGCGTTGGCGAACAGACAGGTGTAGAGCTTTCCTTCGGTGGACAGGCGTGCGCGCGTGCAACTGCTGCAAAACGCCTGCGTCACCGAGGAGATCACGCCGATTTCACCGCTGCCGTCGACATAGCGCCAACGCTGCGCCACTTCGCCGGGATAGTTCGGGCCGACGGGTTCGAGCGGCATTTCGGCATCGATGCGGCGGATCACTTCGGCCGAGGGGACCACGTCGTCCATGCGCCAGCCGTTCGTAGCGCCGACGTCCATGAATTCGATGAAGCGCACGATATGGCCGCTGCCTTTGAAATGCCGCGCCATGTCGACGATCGAATGATCGTTGACGCCGCGCTTTACCACCACGTTCACCTTGAGCGGGGTGAGCCCCGCACGTGCGGCGGCGTCGATGCCTTCCAGCACTTTCGCCACCGGAAACTTCACGTCGTTCATCGACTGGAAGATCGCGTCGTCCAGCGAGTCGAGACTCACCGTCACGCGATCGAGCCCCGCATCCTTGAGCGCCTGCGCCTTGCGCGCGAGCAGGGACCCGTTGGTGGTCAGCGTCAGTTCCAGGCCGCCGATGCCGGCCAGCATTTCGATGAGGCGTTCGACGTTGCGGCGGATCAGCGGTTCGCCGCCGGTGAGACGGATCTTCTCCACGCCGTGCGCCTTGAATACGCGCGCGAGGCGGGTGATTTCCTCGAACGTGAGCAGCGCGGCGTGTTCGAGAAACTGGTAGTCCTTGCCGAACACGTCCTTGGGCATGCAATAGGTGCAGCGGAAATTGCAACGGTCCGTGACGGAAATGCGCAGATCGCGCAGCGGGCGCGAGCGCGTGTCGAGCAGGGCCTTGCCCGCGGTGTGCGCCTCGTCCGGGCGCGTCGGGATGCGTCCGGCGTCGGTGATGGGAATGATCCGTTCGTTCATTGGCGCTGTGACAGGCTCGCTGATTTCGAATAGGGTTGCTGGGTCGATGACGTTGCGAGTGCGTGTTGCCCAAGCGCTTGCATTGTCCTCGCTCGTACCGCTTTGCGCACTCGCGGATCTCCTCGACACGGATCGGGCATTCCTGCATTGGACTGTCCGATGTGCGCAGCCGTTCGGCTTGCTTCGTCCTTACGGCTGGGGGATCATGGGTCGCAGACGCTATTTTAAGCCACGGGCATGCACAGAACGAGCTTCACGGTCGGCGTAATGATGGAGCGGCGGCTGCTGGCCAACCGCTGGCAAAGCGTTCAATGGACGCCGATCGCCGTCGATCCGGACGCCGGGCCGGCCGATTCGCCGCAACTGCACTACAGCGACGCGCAGATCGAGCGCTGGTTGCATGCCGGTTTCGAATTGCGTCTATATCCAGATGAGGCCGAGGGCTATTTTCTCAACTGCACCACGGCCGAGCCGGCCGTCTTTGTCGCCTGGCGCCTGGAAGGCGACGTGGCCGTGCCCTGGGCAGTCACTGCCAGTTACAACGAGGCGGCGCGCCTGCTGGATTCCGGCGAGGAAGTGCAGGGTGTGCCGATGCCGAAGGAAATCCTGCGCGAGGTGTCGGCTTTCGTCAGTCTGCACTACAAGCCGGGCCCCAAGAAGCGCAGCCGGCCACCTTCATTCAAAGGGGCGCAGCGCGACGAATGAGCGACGAAGAACACTTCCTTTCACGCTGGATGCGGCGCAAGGCTGCTGCGCGACAGGCCGCCGAAGCGCAGCCCGCGGTGCAGACGGAATCGATACCGGATGTGCCTGCAGCGCCACCGCCTGCGGCCGCCGAGGCGGATGGTGGGCCTGCTATTGAGGCGCATGTGCCCGTCGATGCGCATGTGCCCGCCGCCGAGCCGCCTGCGCAGGGACACGACGCCGATGAATTGCCGTCCCTCGACAGCCTGCAAGGCATTGCATCCGATTACTCTGCGTTCATGCGTGCGGGCGTGGACGAACGGACGCGCGGGGCCGCATTGAAGAAACTGTTCAGCGATCCGCATTTTCACTTCGAGCAGATGGACAAGCTGGACATCTATATCGACGACTACGGTATCCCCGACCCCATTCCGCCCGCCATGTTGGCCGGACTGGAACAAGCGCGGTCCCTGCTTTTTTCCGAACCGGCGACCGCCCAAGAGGGTGAGCCGTCCACATCCGAAGCCGCCCCAGTGGGAGGTGACGATAGTTCGTCGATGCCGGCTGAAACGCCGGAGGAAGCCTCAAAAAATGAGGCGGTTGACGACAGTGTGGAAGATGCAGACGAAATGTCCGGGGAGGAACCGAAGCAAGCCTGATCACCTTGGGCACGATTTTTGCGAGTGAGCCCAAAACCGACAGCACTTGCTCTGACATGCGAAAGCGCTATGCTGTGTACGACATAGCACTTAAGCGGGACGGTCAATGCAACAGGTCCATCGGCTGAAGCTGTGCAACTGTAATGGCACCATGCGCCTCGATCCGGAGGCGTTGAGGAGCGCCCTACGGACCGAGTCTCCGCTCACCGTCCATGATCAGTTGTGTCGTCGCGAAATCGGTGCATTCCAGAAGGATGCGGGCAGCGATTGCCTGGTCGCTTGCACGCAGGAAGCGCGGCTGTTCGCTGAAGTCGCCGATGCAGCCGAAAGCAAAGCCGATCTTCGTTTCGTCAACATTCGCGAAAGCGCCGGGTGGTCGGTCGAAGGCGAACAGGCCACTCCGAAAATCGCCGCGCTCCTTGCCGCGGCGCAATTGCCGGCCCCCGAGCCGGTTCCCAATGTCGCTTATCAGTCCGCCGGTCGCACGCTGATTGTCGGTCCGGCTGTAGCTGCGTTGCCGTGGGCCGAGCAACTCGCCGACCAACTCGATGTAAGCGTGCTGCTCACCGATGCGCAGGGTGCGGAGTTGCCGGTCGAGCGCCGCTATGCCATCTGGTCCGGTGAAGTGAGGCGCCTGTCCGGCTATCTGGGCGCGTTCAAGTTGAAGTGGCAGCCGCGCAATCCCATCGACCTCGATCTCTGTACGCGCTGCAACGCGTGTGTCGCCGCCTGTCCCGAGCAGGCCATCGACTACAGCTACCAGATCGATCTGAACAAATGCACGGGCCACCGCGAATGCGTCAAAGCCTGCGGCGCGGTGCGGGCCATCGACTTCGATCGTGCGCCGACCGTTCGTACGGCGGATTTCGATCTGGTGTTCGATCTCAATGCTGCGCCGCTCATCAAGATTCCGCATAAGCCCCAGGGCTACTTCGCACCCGGCGGAGACGCCATCGCGCAGGGGCGGGCGGCCGCGCAACTCGCGCACCTGGTGGGCGAGTTCGACAAACCCAAGTTCTTCGTGCTCGACGAACGGATCTGCGCGCACAGCCGCTCGAAGAAGACCGGCTGCAGCAATTGCATGGACGTCTGTTCGACCTGGGCCATTTCGAGCAAGGGCGATTCCATCCAGGTGGAGCCGCATCTTTGCGCCGGCTGCGGCGGCTGTACGACAGTCTGCCCGACCGGTGCGATCCGCTATGCCTATCCGTCGGTAAGCGATACCGGTGCGCGGCTCAAGACCATGCTGAGCGTTTACCGCGCAGCGGGGGGCAAGGCCGCAGCGATCCTGTTCCACGACGGCAGCACGGGGCGCGACCACATCGGGCGCCTGGCGCGGCAGGGGCGCGGGTTGCCCGCGCGCATCATTCCGATGGAGCAGTGGCATCCGGCGTCGATCGGGATCGACCTGCTGCTCGGCGCCATCGCCTACGGCGCGCATCAGGTGATGCTGCTGCTCTCGCCGCAGCAGATGGACGAATACGGCGAAGCGCTCGAACGGCAATTGGCTTATGCGCAAAGCATTCTGCACGGCCTCGGCTATGAAGGACGGCACTTCGGCCTGTTGCGTGCCGAGGGCGTGCCTGCGCTGGAGCAGGCGCTGTGGGCGCTCGAGCCCGCGGCGGGCGTTGCGCAGACCGCCACCTTCAATCTCGCCAACAACAAGCGCAACGCACTCGACTTCATCTTCGAACATCTGCTGAAGCATGCGCCGCAGCCAGCGGAGGAAATCGCCCTGGCGGCCGGTGCACCGTTCGGCCGGGTCAATGTGAACAAGGACAAGTGCACGCTGTGTCTGGCCTGCGTGGGCGCCTGTCCGTCGTCGGCGCTGGTGGACGGCCGCGATACGCCGGCGTTGCGCTTCATCGAACGCAACTGCGTGCAATGCGGTCTGTGCGTGAACACCTGTCCGGAAGACGCGTTGTCGCTCACGCCGCGTCTCGTGCTTGCCGACTACGCGAAGAAGGAAGTCACGCTGAACGAGGCGCAGCCTTTCCACTGCATCCGTTGCCACACTCCCTTCGGCACGAAGCAGGTGGTCGAAACCATGCTGGGTCGGCTGACCAACCATTCCATGTTCGTCGACGGTCCGGCGCTGCGCCGGCTGCAGATGTGCGCGGATTGCCGCGTGATCGACATGATGGAAGCGGCGGAGAACGCCGAGATGGCGGTGAAGGAATGATGCGATGAATACCGGCCTCGATCGCGTGCAGAACCTCAACCTGAATCCCGAAGCGCAGGCGCGGGCGGATTGGTACGCCTTCCTTGCGCGCATCTGGTATGCGCCGCCGGACGAAGCGCTGTTGCGCGTCATGGCCGATGCGCCCGCGTCGGGCGACGAAGCGGCGGCGCCGCTGGATCGCGCGTGGGCGCAGTTGGCACGCGCCGCCCGCGAGACGGACCTGCAAAGCGCGAAACTCGAGTACGACCTGGTGTTCATCGGCACGGGCAAGGCCGAGGTCACCCCGTACATGGCGCACTGGCTGCCCGGCACGACGGGCAAGGATCGGCAGTTGCTTCGTTTACGCAACCTGCTCGACGAGTGGGGGCTGGCGCGCGCGGAGTCGGCGCACGAACCGGAGGATCATCTCGCGGCGCTATGCGAGGTGATGCGTCATCTGATTCTGGCGGGCGGCGCGGAGGAGAACTCAATCTCGCGCCAGGCGGAATTGTTCAACACCTATCTCGCACCGGGCTATCGGGGCTTCGTCGCCGCGGCGCGCGATTCGCAACAGACTCATTTCTATAAGAGCGTCGCTTTGTGCACGGAGGCGTTCTTCAGCATCGAGGAGCAATCGTTCCAGATGCTGTGAATCCATCGCAAGAGGAGGTAGTCATGGCCAAACCGAAGCTGAGTCGCAGGAAGTTCATGCTGTCCGTCGGGGCGGGAACGGCCGCTGCCGCAGCGGCGGCCGTTGCAGGCAACGCCGCGTCAGCGGCGACCTCGAAACAGGAGCAAGCGCCCGAACGCAAGGGTTATGAACTGAGCGAGCACGTGCGCAAGTACTACCGCACCACTCTCGTCTAAAGGAGGCGGCCATGTTACTCACTAAAAGAAGCGGCACCGCTACGACAGCCGGCGCACGTGCCGGGATAGCGCATGGGCTTGCTGCGGCGCTGACCGAAACCATCGACCGGCGCACCTTCCTCAAGCGTTCGGGCGTCACGGTCGGCGCCGGCGCGCTCGCCACGCAACTGCCGTTCAACGTGATCACTGAGGCCAAGGCGCAGGACAAACCCGCGAACGCGCCGAAGGTCGAGGTCAAGCGCACGGTCTGTACGCACTGTTCGGTCGGCTGCGCCATCGACGCGGTGGTGGAGAACGGCGTGTGGGTGCGGCAGGAACCGGTGTTCGATTCTCCGCTCAACCTGGGCGCGCACTGCGCCAAGGGCGCGTCGGTGCGCGAACACGGCATGACCGATCACTCGCACCGGCTGAAGTATCCGATGAAGCTGGTGAACGGCAAGTATCAGCGCATCAGCTGGGACGAGGCGCTCGATGCAATCAGCAAGAAGATGCTGCAGATCCGCGAAGAGTCCGGCCCGGACGCGATGTACTACATCGGCTCGTCGAAGCACAATAACGAGCAAGCCTACCTGATGTGCAAGTGGGTGCGCCTGTGGGGCACCAACAACACCGACCACCAGGCGCGGATCTGTCACTCCACCACGGTCTCGGGTGTGGCGAATACCTGGGGTTACGGTGCGATGACGAACTCCTACAACGACATGCACAACTCCAAGGCGATGTTCTACATCGGCTCGAACGCCGCGGAGGCGCATCCGGTGTCGATGCTGCATTCGCTGCATGCGAAGGAGTCCGGCGCGAAGATCATCGTCTGCGATCCGCGCTTCACGCGGACGGCGGCCAAGGCCGACCAGTACATCCGCTTCCGCTCCGGCACAGACGTGCCGGTGCTGTTCGGTCTGCTCTGGCACATCTTCAATAACGGCTGGGAAGACAAGGAATACATCAACGCGCGCGTCTACGGCATGGACAAGGTGCGCGAAGAAGTGTTGAAGACCTGGACGCCGGCGGAAGTGGAGCGTGTGAGCGGCGTGCCCGAGGCGGCGCTGTATAAAGCGGCCGAAACGATGGCGAAGAACCGGCCCTCGACGCTGGTATGGTGCATGGGCCAGACGCAGCACTCCATCGGCAACGCCATGGTGCGTGCCTCCTGCATCGTACAACTGGCACTCGGCAACATCGGTGTCCCGGGCGGCGGCGCCAACATCTTCCGCGGCCACGACAACGTGCAGGGTGCGACAGACATCGGCCCGAACCCGGATTCGTTGCCCGGCTATTACGGCGTATCTCCCGGTGCGTTCAAGCATTGGGCGGAAGTGTGGAACGTCGATCTGGATTGGCTGACGAAGCGCTACGTTCCGGGGATGATGAACAAGCCCGGAATTACCGTCTCGCGCTGGTGCGACGGTGTGCTCGAGAAGAACGAGTACATCGATCAGGGGCCGAACATCCGTGGCGTCTTCTACTGGGGCCATGCGCCCAACTCGCAGTCGCGCGGTCTGGACTTCAAGCGCGCGATGGACCGGCTCGATCTGCTGGTGGTGGTCGATCCCGATCCGTCCGCGACGGCGGCCATGGCGGCGATGCCCGGCAACAAGGAGGACCACAACCCGAATCGCGAGGTCTATCTGCTGCCGGCGGCAACGCAGTTCGAAACCTCCGGTTCCGTGACGGCATCGAACCGCTCGATCCAGTGGCGCGAGAAAGTCATCGACCCGGTGTTCGAGGCGAAGCCCGACCACACCATCATGTATCTGCTTGCCAAGAAGCTGGGCTTTGCCGACGAACTGGTGGGCAAGCGCAACGGCAAGCAGAACATCCAGGTGGTCAACGACGAGCCGGTGATCGAGGACATCACGCTGGAGTTCAACCGGGGTTCATGGACTATCGGTTACACCGGCCAGTCGCCGGATCGGCTGAAGGCGCATATGCGCAACATGCACGTATTCGACGTGAAGACCCTGCGCGCCAAGGGCGGCGTGGACAAGGAAACCGGTTATGTGCTCGACGGCGACTACTTCGGTCTGCCGTGGCCCTGCTACGGTACCGCGGCGATCAAGCACCCGGGCTCGCCGGTGCTCTACAACAACAGCCTGCCGATGATGGACGGGGGCGGCTGCTTCCGCGCCAACTTCGGTGTGGAGCGGGAAGGCGTCAACCTGCTGGCCGAGGATGGCTCTCATCCCAAGGGCGACGAGATCACCACCGGCTATCCGGAGTTCGACCACGTGCTGCTGAAGAAACTCGGCTGGTGGGATGACCTCACGCCGGAGGAGAAGCAGGCTGCCGAGGGCAAGAACTGGAAGACCGACCTCTCGGGTGGCATCCAGCGCGTCGCCATGAAGCACGGCTCGCATCCCTGGGGCAATGCGAAGGCGCGCGCCGTGGTATGGAACTTCCCCGATCCGGTGCCGCTGCACCGCGAGCCGATCTACAGCCCGCGACCGGATCTGGTGGACGACTACCCGACCCACGACGACAAGAAGGCGTTCTGGCGGCTGCCCACGCTGTACAAAACCGTGCAGCAGAAGAACCGCGACATCAGCAAGAAGTTTCCGATCGTGCTCACGAGCGGCCGCATCGTGGAATACGAGGGTGGCGGCGAAGAGACGCGCTCCAACCCGTGGTTGGCCGAGCTGCAACAGAATATGTACGTGGAGATCAATCCTCGGGCAGCCAACGATCGCGGCATTCGCAACGGCGAATACGTATGGGTGAGCACGCCGGAGGGGGCGCGGTTGAAAGTCATGGCGAAGGTCACTGAGCGCGTCGATGCGAACCTTGCATTCATGCCGTTCGCGTTCTCGGGCTGGTGGTTGGGCAAGGATCTGCTGGAGTACTACCCGGAAGGCGCTGCGCCGATTGTCCGTGGTGAGGCGGCCAATACCGCCACGACCTACGGTTACGACTCGGTGACCATGATGCAGGAGACGAAAACCACCGTTTGCCAGATCGAGAAAGCGTAAACGAACGCCATCAACGAGGGACGGCCCGCGCGATGCGCGGGTCGAATCCCGGAGGAGATAGACAATGGCTCGAATGAAATTCCTCTGCGACGCGGAACGCTGCATTGAGTGCAACGGCTGCGTGACCGCGTGCAAGAACGTCAACGAAGTGCCCTGGGGCGTCAATCGGCGGCGAGTGGTGACGATGAATCAGGGCGTGCCGGGCGAGAAATCCATTTCCGTCGCATGCATGCACTGCTCGGATGCGCCCTGTATGGCGGTATGCCCGGTCGACTGCTTCTATCAGACCAGCGAAGGCGTGGTGCTGCACGACAAGGACATGTGCATCGGCTGCGGTTACTGCTTCTACGCCTGTCCTTTCGGCGCGCCGCAGTTTCCGCAAACGGGCGCCTTCGGCATGCGCGGCAAGATGGACAAGTGCACGTTCTGCGCGGGCGGGCCCGAGCAGACGGGCAGTGCCGAAGAGTTTGCCAAGTACGGCTCGAACCGTCTGGCCGAAGGCAAGCTGCCGGCATGTGCCGAAATGTGCTCCACCAAGGCACTGATCGGCGGCGACGGCGATGTGCTGTCGGACATCTTCCGCCAGCGCGTCACCATGCGCGGCAAGGGCGTGGAGATGGTGGGCTGGCAGACCGCTTACGGCCGGCCCGAGAAAACGGCGCAGGCTGCTGACGCCGGTCGTGAAACGGTGAAATGAGGAGGCCTATGAGAACGCTAATGATCGCCGTCGCAAGTGCGCTGGTGCTGGCCGGCTGTTCGGAGCCCGATCAATCCGCAACCTATAACGAAACCGATCGCAGCTATTCCGGCAAGACTGACAGCCGGCCATGGGAGGCGGCGCCCTATGATGGCGATCAGGCGAAGTGGGAACGCGAACTGGCGCAACGCGCCGCCAACCTGAACGAATATAGCCGCACGCGATAGTGCGGCAATGGAGGCGCTCTGAATGGGGCTGATAGGGACGTGTCGGATCGGACAGGCGGCTGATCACCTGTTTGTACTGGTGCAGCAGAGTGCACTGGCGGCCGTCCCCAAAGCTTTTTCAGGCTTTGCCCAAAGGAGTTCGACATGAGGCAGCAAACCATAGGCTGGATACTGTGCTGCGGGCTCGCTCTGATGCTGCTCGCATCGGGTGGCGCCTGGGCGCAGGCGGATCGCACGGCAGAACAGGTTCAGCGGCAGACGACGCAACCCTTTAACAACGCACCGTACTGGCGCGGAGTGCGCTCCGGCGAAGCGGGCGTGTCGACGGTACAGGGGCGCGAAACCGGTGTGCTCATCCAGAGCGAAGGCGAGACGTGGCGTCAGGTCCGCAACGGGCCGCTGACGCAGATCAGCGGCTGGGCACTCGCGCTCGCGTTCGTCGGCGCGCTGGTGTTCTTCGCGTTCAAGGGCGGTATCGGTCTTCGGGAACCCGAAACCGGACGACGCATCGTGCGCTTCACCTTATGGGAACGCGTGCTGCACTGGACCACCGCCATCAGTTTTCTCATCCTGGCGTTCACCGGGCTGGCGATTCTGTTCGGCCGCTACGTGCTCGTGCCGATCATGGGCCACAGCGCCTTCAGCTTCATCGCGGCCGGCGCGAAGCTGCTGCATAACTTCGTCGGGCCGCTGTTCATCGTCTGCACGCTGGCGATGTTCTTCACCTTCGTGAAGGACAACATCTGGCGCGACTACGATAGAGAGTGGCTCAGACGCTTTGGCGGTTTGTTTTCCAGAGGCCATAACGAGCCCAAGTCGCATCGCTTCAACGCCGGCGAGAAGGCCTGGTTCTGGGGCGGGTTGTCGCTGCTCGGTCTGGTGGTCGGCATTAGCGGACTGGTGCTTGATTTCCCCAACTTCGATCAGACGCGTCAGACCATGCAGACGGCCAACATGGTCCACCTCATCGGCGCCACGCTGTTCATGGTCGGCGCCATCGGCCACATCTACATGGGCACCATCGGCATGAAAGGCGCGTTCAATGCGATGGCCACCGGCGAGGTGGACGAGACCTGGGCCAAGGAGCATCACTATTACTGGTATGAGGACGTGAAGGCGGGCCGCATTCCTTCTGCAGGGGTTCCGCCCACCGTTACGCCGGAAGTGCCGCCCTCGGCACGCGGCCCGGCGCCTGGCACACAGACCTGACGCGAAGGAGACGACGATGCGAGCTGTCATCCTGTTCATGATGCTGTCGTTCGCCATGCCGGTGTTGGCCAAGCTGCCGCCGCCTACGCCGGAGGAGGCCGCCGCGGCTGCCGCCAAGAAGGCGAAGGCCGACGAAGCGGCGAAGCAGGCCGCCGAATTGCTAGCCAAGGCGCAGGATCGCGCGGTAGAGAACTACAGGCGCAACCAGCAGGCTGGCGGCGGGGCGACGCCGAACGCATCGACGTCTTCCGCGCAGGGGCAACCCGCACAATAGCGTCCGGCCTGCTTCCTCCACTCTATCGATGGAAGGAGCGGCATGAGGACAGGATGGACGATTGCGGTGGCGGCGCTCGCGCTGACGGCGTGCGCCACCGCCCAACGGGACGTGCCCACGGCACGTGCCGAACTGGTGCCGACCGCCGGCAACCAGGCGAAGGGCACGGTCAACTTCGCGCAGTATCGCGACAAGGTCCGGGTCAGCGGCAAGATCACCGGACTCGTTCCCAACAGTCAGCACGGTTTCCATGTGCATGAGAAGGGCGACTGCAGCGCGCCCGATGCCACCAGCGCGGGTGGCCACTTCAATCCACTGAACAAGGCGCACGGCCATGCCGTGCCGGGCGGCCGCCACGCCGGCGACATGCCCAACCTGCGTGCGGACGGCGCCGGTCAGGCGACCTTCAGCTTCGATCTGAGCGGTATGAGCGTGAACGAAGGCGAGACAAATGTCGTGGGCCGCAGCGTCATCGTGCATGCAAAACCGGACGATTATCGCACTCAGCCGACGGGCGACGCCGGGGCGCGGCTTGCATGTGGTGTAATCGAAAAGCGTTGAAAGCTTGAGGCAGCGCGAACCGATTTTCGGGCACAGGGCGCTGCGGCGCCCTTGTTTTTTGGATCGATCGAGGAGGAGAAGCAGGGAAGATTCGATCGAAGACGGGAGTGATCGCGAATGCGCGGATGCTCGCCACGAGTATCGATCGAACGATCTTGACCAGAGCCTGTATAGACGACCGCAGGAAGCCGGAAGAAGGATAAACGCACATGCGCCGGCATCGAAGCCGGCGGCGTGGGTGATCGCGCGGAGGGAAAGTGCACGGCTCTACTGGGCACCGGGCAATCGAGGCGAAGGCGCAACGCTTCGCCCTGTTGGCTGGACGGCTGGCGCCGCCCTGGCTGGTATTGCTGCTGTCGCTTTTCGTTACCCTCGTCGTCTGGCAACTGGTCGCCACACAGAATCGGGAAAGCGCGAAGCTGCGCTTCGACTACGAAGTGCAGCAGGCGGTGCAAGGCATCGACGAGCGCATCAATCTGCATGCAAGCGTACTGCGTGGTGCGCGTGGCCTGCTGGCCGGCAGTGCGTTCGTCACCCAGGCGGACTGGCAGCGCTATCTGCAGGACATCAACGTCGAGCAGGGTTACGAGGGACTCGATGCGGTTGGCCTTGCTCTGCGTGTTGCCGAGGCCGACAAGGCGCTCTATCTGGAGGCCATGCGCGCGCTGGGGCGTGAAGATTACGACATCCAGCCGCCCGGCGAGCGCCCGTTCTACTTCCCGGTGACCTACTACGATTCCGCGTCGATGCCCAACAGCATGGCGGTCGGCTTCGACATGTGGTCCGACCCGATGCGCCGCGCCGCCATGCGGCGGGCAGCGCGTGCAGGCCGCCTGGCCGTCACCTCGACCATCCCCCTGCTTAACGGGGGCGTCGGTCAGCGGGGATTCACCATGTATCTGCCGGTCTATGCCGGCGGTGGCGTGCCGGAGACGGTGGATCAGCGCGAAGCGCGCCTCACGGCCTTCGTATTCAGTTCCTACCTCATGTCGCAGTTTCTGGATGGCCTGTTCGGTCCGGGCAGTGCGAAGCTCCTCACCTTGCGCGTGTACGATGGCATCCGCCGCCTGCCCGAAACGCTGCTGTACGACAGTGGCGTGTACTTCGAGTCGTTGCGGCCCGATGAGCCGCCGCGCTTCGAGCACTTGCGGACGATCGAAGTGGGCGGCGCGGAATGGACGCTGCACTTTGCCGCGACCGACGCCTTCGACAGGGCGCTCGACCGTGGCGACGAGGTGGCCGTCTGGTTGATCGGGGGGCCGATCAGCCTGATCCTGTTCATCATGATGCGCGCGCTCGCCGCCTCGCGGATGAGTGCGATTGACGCGGCGGACCGCGCCGCCGAACGCATGCGCGCCTCGCAGGCGCATTTCACCGCCGCCGCCGACAACGCCTACGATGCGATCGTCTCGGCCGATCAGCAGGGCAACATCATCTACTTCAATCCGGCGGCCGAGCGTCTCTACGGCTACCGCGCCGAAGAGGCGATCGGGCAATCCTTGATGATGCTCGCGTCGCCCGAACTGCAGGCGACGTACGCCGAGCGCTATGCGCAATGGATGCAGCGGCCGCCGGGAGGCGACGATCAGAACGTGCACGAGGCGATCGCCGTGCGCAAGGACGGCAGCCGGGTGCCGGTGGAAATCACCACGGCGCGCTGGCAGACGGAGACCGGCGATTTCGTCACCATCGTCGTGCGCGACGTGACGGCGCGCAAGCAGGTAGAGGAGGAGACGCGGCGCATGAGTTCGGAACTCGAACGCCGCGTGTCGGAGCGCACTGCCGAACTCCAACGCACGCTGGAGGAATACGAGCGTGCCGATCAGTTCCGCCGCTCGGTAATGGAAAGCGCGGTCGTCGGGCTGGTGACCTTCGATCCGCGTGGTCGCATCACCTCCGCCAACAAAGTGTTCTGCAAGCTGCTGGGTTATGGCGAGGACGAGTTGCGCGGTCAGCACTGGTCTCTCCTCACCAGCCCGGCGGACGCCGAACGACTGACGCCAGAACTGAAGCGCATCGTCACGGAGCGGGAGTCCATCATCAACAGGGAGGTCGAACTGATCCGGCAGGACGGGCGCGTCGTCTGCGTCGCGTTTGGCACCAACCCGCTCATCGTGCGCGGCGAAGTGCTCGGCTCCGTTGCCGCGGTGATGGACATCACCGAGCGCAAGCATGCCGAAGCGCGCATGCGCACCTTCAATGCCGAACTGGAGCGGCGCGTGGCCGAACGGACCGCCGAACTCAAAACCGCCAATGAGGAAATGGAATCCTTCACCTATTCGGTGTCGCACGATCTGCGTGCGCCGCTGCGGCATATCGACGGGCATGTGCAGATGCTGCTGGAGGAATTCCGCGGCGAATTGGACGCCGCCAAGCGGCAACGGCTGGAGCGGATTACGTCCGCGGCGCTGCACATGGCGCAGCTCATCGACGACCTGCTGCGCTTCTCGCGCATGGGCAAGAGCGCGCTGCATAAAGCGCCGGTCGAAATGGGCCACCTCGTGGCGCGTGTTTGCCAGAGTCTCGAGGAGGAAAAACAGGCCCCCGCTGTCGAATGGCGCATCGGCGAACTGCCGACCGTGGAGTGCGACGAACATCTCATGACGCAGGTCTGGGCCAACCTGCTCTCCAATGCGCTCAAGTACTCCAGCACACGCGATGTCGCTGTCATCACGGTGGAGGCGCGGCGCGAAGCCGACCACTGGATCTTCTCCGTCAGCGACAACGGCGTGGGTTTCGACATGCGCTATGCCGACAAGCTCTTCAAGGTATTCGAACGCCTGCATACCGGCGATTTCCCCGGCACGGGGATCGGTCTGGCGACGGTGCAGCGCATCGTCTCGCGTCACGGCGGACGCTGCTGGGCAGAGGGCCGGCCGGACGAAGGCGCGACCTTCTACTTCAGTTTGCCGGCGTGAGGCGCTTGCCTTTCGCTGCGGGCTATCCTACTTTCCGGTCATTGTTTACAGGAGTGCCCGCATGGCGACTATCAAGCAGGACGACTTCATTCAAAGCATCGCCGATGCGTTTCAGTTCATTTCCTATTACCACCCGGAGGATTTCATCCGCGCCATGAGCGCAGCCTACGAGCGGGAGGAATCGCCGGCGGCGAAGGACGCCATGACGCAGATCCTGGTGAACTCGCGCATGTGCGCCGAAGGACATCGGCCCATCTGTCAGGACACGGGCATCGCCATGGTCTTTCTCAAGATCGGCATGGACGTACGCTGGGACGCCAACATGTCGGTGGAGGACATGGTGAATGAAGGGGTGCGACGCGCCTATCTCGCCCCCGATAACGTGCTGCGCGCATCGGTGCTCGCCGAGCCCGCCTTCGGACGCAAGAACACGCGCGACAACACACCGGCGGTCATCCATATGAGCGTCGTTCCGGGCGACAAAGTGGAGGTGACGGTCGCCGCGAAAGGCGGTGGCTCGGAAAACAAGGCCAAGTTCAAGATGCTCGTACCGGCCGACGATCTGGTCGAGTTCATCCTCCAGCAGGTGCCGGAAATGGGCGCGGGCTGGTGTCCGCCCGGCATGCTGGGCATCGGTATCGGCGGCACGGCGGAGAAGGCGATGCTGCTGGCCAAGGAAGCGCTGATGGACCCGATCGATATGCAGGAACTCAAGGCGCGCGGGCCGCGCAACAAGACCGAGGAACTGCGCATCGAACTGCACGACCGGATCAACGCGCTGGGCATCGGTGCACAGGGGCTGGGCGGCCTGACCACAGTGCTCGATGTGAAGGTTCGAGAGTATCCGACGCATGCGGCGTCCAAACCGGTTGCGATCATTCCGAACTGCGCGGCGACGCGCCACGCGCACTTCGTGCTCGACGGCAGCGGGCCGGCGCAGTTGCAGCCGCCGAGTCTGGATCTGTGGCCCAAGCTCGATTACGCGGCGCCCGAAGGGGCGCGACGCGTGAATCTGGACGCCATCACCCGTGAGGAAATCGCAAGTTGGAAATCGGGCGATCGGCTGCTGTTGTCCGGCAAGCTGCTGACCGGCCGCGACGCGGCGCATCGCCGTTTGACGGAAATGCTAGCGCGCGGGGAAAAACTGCCGGTCGATTTCCGCAACCGCTTCATCTATTACGTCGGCCCGGTCGATCCGGTGCGTGACGAAGCCGTTGGTCCGGCCGGCCCGACCACCTCCACGCGCATGGACAAATACACCGAAGCCATGCTCGCGCAGACCGGACTGATCGGCATGGTCGGCAAGGCGGAACGTGGCCCCGCCGCCATCGAAGCCATCAAACGTCACAAGGCCGTTTATTGCATCGCCGTGGGCGGGGCGGCTTATCTGGTCTCGAAAGCGATACGCACTGCGCGTGTCCTCGCCTTCGAAGATCTCGGCATGGAAGCGATCTACGAATTCGAGGTGCGGGACATGCCTGTGACCGTCGCTGTCGACGCGGAAGGCGTTTCCGTGCACGACAGCGGGCCGCGCCAATGGCGGCGGGAGATCCCCATACGCGCGGCTTGAAGCCCGGCATTAGCGGCACGGGCCTTGCAGTCGAATGAATGGAACCGATCTTCCATTCAACGATTCTGCACAGGACCGCAACGATGTTTGAAGACGACGTACACATCGCAGGCATACTCGTCCACGCGCGGCCGGAGCTCATCGAGCGCGTGCAGGAAAACATCCAGTCGCTGGACGGGGCCGAAGTGCTGACCGCCACGCAGTCGGGCAAGATCGTCGTGACGCTTGAGGCGGAATCCTCTTCGGGGATTTCCGAAACAATGGCGGCCATCGGCGACGTCTACGGCGTGGTGTCCACCGCGCTGGTCTACGAGCACCACGAGGCTGCGGAAATCCGTCTGGAGGATTACAACGCCGGCGCGGTGCAGCTGCACTGACCGGTCCATCCCTCGTCGGCCTCGCTGCCTTTTCGGTCGTTCGAGTCCGTCGCAGCCCAACCTGTACGCCGCGCGTAGGCGACGGTTGCCGCTGCACACGTGGATTCCAAGCAGTTCAGAGCGGTTTCCGCCAGCCGTAAGGTCGGTGCCGTCGGGCAGGTTCATCGGCCTGCATCAGATATTGCCCTGGTGAAAAGCAAGACATATGTGCTTGAAAGGCTTAGGACATATGTCGAACTGATCATATTGTCCCGGGCAGCACATTTACCTAAGCTCCCAGCCTTTCTGCCGGCCTGCCGGCCACCCCTCTACGCGGGAGCATTTAGTTGAACGAAATCTCGCAGGCCTTCGGCCAAGCGGTAGCGCTCATCGCCCAGTTTGATCAGACTTTGCTGGAAATCGTGCTGCTCAGTCTGCGGGTCAGCCTGACCGCCGTACTGATTGCGACGCTGATCGGCTTACCGCTGGGTGCGACGATCGCCGTCGCCCGTTTCCCCGGGCGCAATGCCGTCATCGTCGGCCTCAATGCGCTGATGGGCCTGCCGCCGGTCGTGGCCGGCCTGCTGATCTACCTGCTGCTTTCGCGCGCGGGTCCATTGGGGGAGTTCGGCCTGCTGTTCACGCCGGCCGCAATGATTATTGCGCAAGCCTTTTTGATCACGCCGATCGTGGCGGCGCTGGCGCGCCAGGCCATCGAGGACGCATGGATCGAATATCGGGACCAGTTGCGCTCGCTCGGCGCAAGCAACCTGTCGGCCTCGTTCACTTTGCTTTGGGACACGCGCTTTTCGCTGCTGACCGCCGTGCTTGCCGGCTTCGGCCGAGCGGCAGCAGAGGTGGGTGCGGTGATGATCGTCGGCGGCAATATCGACGGCGTCACGCGCGTCATGACCACCGCCATCGCGCTGGAGACGAGCAAGGGCGATTTGCCGTTGGCATTGGGTCTGGGCGTCATTCTGATGACCCTGGTCATTACGCTCAACGCGGCGGTGTATCTCACCAAGGAGGCGGCGCAGCGACGCTATGGATAAGCAGCCGCCCGCTTCCCTGTCGCCCTCCATCCTGCCGCTCGCCCTCGAGGAGGTGAGCTTCGCAGTCAACGGCCACACCATCATCGACCGCATTTCGGTCGTGTTCGATGCCGGCCTGCGGACCATCATCGTCGGTCCGAACGGCGCAGGGAAGAGCGTCTTCATGCGCTTGTGTCACGGCCTGTTGAAACCGACCGGCGGCATTGTGCGTTGGAACGTGGAGACGGGTGCGCGCGGTCGTCAGGCCATGGTGCTGCAGCGACCGGTAATGCTGCGCCGCTCCGCGCTTGCCAACATCGAATACGCCTTGAAACTGCAGGGTGTCTCCGGCCCAGAGCGACGCGAGCGCGCCCTCGAGGCGCTGGAGGTCGTGGGCCTGCGCGATCTTGCCGCACGATCGGCACGCGTCATGTCCGGCGGCGAACAGCAGCGTGTTGCGCTTGCGCGTGCCTGGGCGCTGCGTCCCGAAGTCCTGTTCCTCGACGAGCCTACGGCCAGCCTCGATCCGACGGCGAGCGCGGAAGTCGAGCGCATCGTGCAGACCATTCACGCCGCGGGAACGAAGATCGTCATGTCCACGCACAACCTGGGTCAAGCGCGCCGGCTTGGCGACGAGGTGCTGTTCATTTACGGCGGCCGGCTGGTGGAGCGCGCGCCGGTCGACCAGTTTTTCAAGCAACCGGCGACGGCGGAAGCCGCCGCTTTCTTAAAGGGAGAATTGCCATGGACCTGAAGCGCAGAAAGTTGTTCGCAGTCGCGATTGCGGCTGCGGCAATGCTGTCACTGCCTGCGCAGGCGCAGGATAAATTCATCACTGTCGCTTCGACGACCTCGACCGAGAACTCCGGTCTGTTCAAGCACATCCTGCCCATCTTCGAGAAGGAGACGGGCATCCAGGTGCGCGTTATCGCGCAGGGCACGGGACAGGCGCTCGATACGGCGCGTCGCGGCGACGCCGACGTGGTGTTCGTGCATGCCCGGGCGGCCGAAGAGAAGTTCATCTCCGAAGGGCACGGCGTGAAGCGCCATCCGGTGATGTACAACGACTTCGTGCTGATCGGACCGAAAAGCGATCCGGCCAAGGTCAAGGGCATGAAGGACATCACCGCTGCGCTGCAGAAGATCAAGGACGCGAACACGCCTTTCGTTTCGCGCGGCGACAAGAGCGGCACGCACATGGCTGAAGTGAAGCTGTGGAACGTTGCCGGCATCGATATCGCCAAGGACAAGGGCGCCTGGTATCGCGAGACGGGGCAGGGCATGGGCCCGGCGCTGAACGCGGCCGCCTCCATGAACGGCTACATTCTGGCCGACCGCGGCACCTGGATTTCCTTCAAGAACCGCGGCGACCTGGAGATTCTGGTCGAGGGCGACAAGCGTCTGTTCAACCAGTACGGCGTGATCCTGGTGAATCCGGAGAAGCACTCGCACGTGAAGAAGGACGCCGGCCAGAAGTTCATCGACTGGATCATCTCGGATGACGGCCAGAAAGCCATCGCCGAGTACAAGATCGGCGGCGAACAGTTGTTCTTCCCGAACGCCAACGAGTCGGGTGTATGAAACCGCGTTTGATCGTTGCACTGGTCGCCGCCATGGCGTTCACGAGCGCGGTCAATGCCGAGGAAGCCGTGCGGCTTTATGCCGCAGGCAGCCTCAAGGCGGTGATGACGGACATCGGCGCGGCGTACACCAAGGCGCACGGCGTCGCGGTGAAGGGCGAGTTCGGCCCCTCCGGTCTACTGCGCAAGCGGCTGGCCGAGGGCGAGCCGGCCGACGTGTTCGCCTCGGCGAACATGGCGCACCCGCAAGCTCTGCACAAGGCCGGCAAGAGCGGGCCGGTGACGATGTTCGCGCGCAACCGCCTGTGCGCGCTGACATCGCCGAAGGTTGAAGTCACGACCGAGACGCTGCTCGAGCGCATGCTCGATCCGCAGGTGAAGCTCGGCATGTCCACGCCCAAGGCCGATCCTTCCGGCGATTACGCCATGGCGCTGTACGACAAGGCCGAAGCGCTTGAACCCGGCGCCGCGAAGGCGTTGTCGGACAAGGCGCTGCGTCTCACCGGCGGTCCGGATTCGCCGCCGCCGCCCAAGGACCGTGTGGTGTACGGCGTGCTGGTGGACGAAGGCGAGGCGGATATCTTCCTGACCTACTGCACCAACGCGCTGCTGGCGCAAAAGGAGGTGCCGTCGCTCAAGATCGTGCAAGTGCCCGAGGCGCTGGCCGTGGGTGCGGATTACGGTCTGACGGTCGCGAGCGATCGTGCCGAGGCGCACAAGTTCGCCGACTATATCCTGTCCGACAAAGGGCAGGCGCTGCTCAAGCAGCACGGTTTCGCGCCGCCCGCGCCCTGAGCCTTTATGATGCGGGCCCCGGCCTCTGGTGCCCACATCGCTCTTCTTCATGTCCAGACCTGATATTCCCATGCCGCGCAGCGAGTCCTTTCACGGACGACGCCTGCGCTTCTCCCGTACGGAGTTCGCCGGTGCGTTCGGCGACATCGGCACGCTGATTCCCTTTCTGGCGGCGTACATCGTTGTGGCCGGCGTGCCGGCGATGGGGATCCTGTTGTCCTTCGGCGTGGCGCTGATCGCCGTGGGCCTGTACTACCGCACGCCTTTCCCCGTGCAGCCCATGAAAGCGGCTGGGGCGGTCGTCGCCACGCAGGCTGGCCAGCTGGCGATCACCGCGCAGGTGGTCTATTGCGCATCGATGCTGACCGGCTTCGTCTGGCTGCTGCTCGCGGTGACCGGCTTGGCCAAGCGCATCACCGCGCTCGTCAGCCGGCCGGTCGTGCTTGGCATCGTGCTGGGGCTGGGCATCGGTTTCATGCTGGAAGGCGCGCGCATGATCACCGACGGCTGGCTGGTCGGCGCGATCGCCCTGTTCGGTGCGTTGCTGCTGCTCGAGAACCGCTATGTGCCGGTGATGTTCCTGCTGCTGCTGTTCGGTGCGGCGGTCGCGCTCTTTCAGGACCCCGCGATGTTGGAGGAACTGCGCGAACTGCGGCCCGGTTTCGTCTGGCCGGAATTCGCGCTGCGGGACACGACCTGGAGCGACTGGTCGGTGGCGCTGCTGTTTCTGGTGCTCCCGCAATTGCCGCTCACGCTGGGTAATGCCGTGATCGCGATCACGGAAGAGAACAACCGTCTGTTCCCCGACCGTCCGGTGACGGAGCAGCGGGTTTCGCGCTCCACGGGGCTGATGAACATTTTCGGCGGTCTGTTCGGCGGCGTGCCCATGTGCCACGGCGCCGGCGGTCTTGCCGGACACATCCGCTTCGGCGCGCGCACGGGCGGCGCGCCCGTCATGTTCGGCGTGTTGCTACTGGTGCTCGCGCTGTTCTTCAGCGCCTCGATCGACGTGCTGCTGCGGCTCTTCCCCGTGCCGGTGCTCGGCGCGATCCTCTTTCTCACCGGTGCGCAGTTGGCGCTCGGCTCCTGCGATTTCAGCCGCGACAAGGGTGAGCGTTTCGTCACCGTCACCACGACCGCGCTGGCGATCTGGAATGTCGGCGTGGCCTTCCTGTTCGGCCTGATCGCGGCCGCATTCCTCAAGCGCGGCTGGCTGAAGTTCTAGACAAGCGATTTGATACGGCGCTTTGCTCATCGCTGCGCGCGCCGTTAAGCTCTTCCGTTGCCGGGCGGCGTCCGCAGCACCGCCCTGAAGCAACACCTTGGAGGAGGAGAGCATGCAAATCGGCCAGATCTGTAACCCCGTGGTGGTGGTCGCGCGTAAGGAAATGAGCGTCGCGGATGCCGCGCGCCTGATGTGCGAAGAGAACGTGGGATCGCTGGTGGTGGTGGAGGACGGCGTCGAGGGCCGCAAGGTGACGGGCATCCTGACCGACCGCGACATCGTGTTGTCCGTGGTCGCGCGCGATCTCGACGCGCGCACGGTCAAGGTGGGCGAGGTGATGGAGGCGAATCCCGTTTCCGTGACCACAACGCACTCCGTTGCCGACGCGCTGCACCGCATGCGACAGCACGGCGTACGCCGCATCCCCGTGCTGTCGCCGAACGGTGTGCTGGAAGGCATCGTCACAGTTGACGACGTGCTGGCGATCATTGCCGAGGAGTTGAACGACCTCGTCAGCACCATCAATCGTCAGCAGGAGCGCGAAGGCGCGGCGCGCAAATAGCCGCTGCTACAGCGGCAGCAGGCGCACCAGCGAGGGTATGGCGAAGGCGTAGAGCAATCCGGTGCAGATCATGCCGACGGTCGCATAGGCCGCGGCAAGAGAGCTGATTTCCAGCGCGCGGGCGATGCCCAGCGCGTGCGCGGTAATGCCCAGTACCAGCCCCAAATGGCGCGGGTCGGTGATGCCCATGCGATGCAGGATGGGCTCCACCACCACGACGCTCACGAAGCCGGTGATGAACACACCCAGCATCGCCAGATCGACCGAGATGGCGTTCTGTTCGGCCACCGCGATGGCGATCGGGTTGGTGACCGAACGCAGGCTGAAGGCGGCAATGGACGCCGCGTCGATGCCTGCGACATAACAAAGCGCCAGTGTCGAGGAGGCGATGAAGGCGCCGGCCGCCAGCACGACGAAGGCAAGGCCGATCAGATCGCGCAGCACCACGCGCACGTTGTCCACCAGCGGTATGGCAAAAGCGACCACTGCGACCATCAGCAGATCGAGCAGCAGGCCGTTGTGCGCGAGATAGTCTTCCGTGGCGGGCGCGTCCAGAAGGGCCAGCACGGCCACCACCACGAACATCCCCAGCAGGATCGGCTGCATGTACGGCTTGGAGCCGGTGCGGCGCTGGAGCCACACGCCCGCCACATAGCCCAGCACACTGAGTGCAAGGGCGGCCAGTACGCTCACCGGCCCGCCTCCTTGCGCAGCAGCAGACGCGCGAAGATGCCGGTGGCCGCCACGCCGATGAGGCAGGCAAAGCCCAGCACGGCGATGGCGCGCCAGGTGGCCGGATTGCCGAAGTCGATGCGCACGGCCATGCGCACCGTGATCGGCACCAGAAACAGCGGCACCAGCACGAGCATCAGTGCCGCGCCGGGGCGCAGACACTGCGTGGCTCTCGGCATGGCGAGCATTGCGGCCGCGCAGCCCAGCAGTCCGTAGATCGAGCCGGGAATGGCCGAATCGAGCGCCGCCGCCAGTTGGGCGCCGGCAAGATAGATGGCGGTGAGCAGCAGCACACCGAGAAGCTGTGAAACGTACACACGAATGCCCGGTCGATGAGTCGCTTGATTCTATCCGGCGTCGCGCGTGCCCGCGCGAGCGGATTCAGGGCGATGTGCGCCTGGCGCGATCGATGATGGCCTGCCAGTGGTGTCGCTGGGCATGCAGGAAACGCTCGAATTCCGCAGGGGTGTTGGCGACGACCTCGAAGCCGGCTCGGGTCAGATGGCGCCGGACCTCGGGCGCATCCAGACTGGCCACGAGCGCTTTGTGCAGTCGGGTCTTGACGGCCGGCGGCAGGCCTTTCGGCGCGGCGATCCCCTGCCAGGAATAGGTCTCGATGCCGGGCACGCCGAGTTCGGTCAGGGTCGGCGTCGACACGATCGCGGAGGAGCGGTCCGATCCGGTCACGGCCAGCGCCCGCAATTGCGCGTTTTCGATATAGGGCAGGGCGACGCTGAGGTTCTGGATCGATGCCTGCACGCGTCCTGCCGCCACGTCCGCCACTGCGGGTGCGGAGCCCTTGCGATGGACGAATACGCCGCGCGTGCCGGTCCGCTGCCAGAACAACTGCATGGAAAGTTGATCCTGGCCGCCGGCGCCGCTGGTGGAGAAGCGGACCTGGTCGGGATGGCGTTTGAGATAGTCCACGAATTCCGCGACCGTCTGCGCAGGCACATCGGGATGCACGACGAGGACGTTCGGGACATGCACTGCGACGGTGAGCAGGTCGAAGTCGCGTGCGCTATCGTAGTTCACCGCGGTGTTGGACAGTGGACCGGCCACGTAGGTGGTGAGCGACGCCACCATGATGGTGTGCCCGTCGGGCGCCGCGTGTTTCAGGCGCATGGCGCCCACCGCACCGGCGCCGCCCGCGACATAGTCGATCGTCACCTGCTGTTTCAGGTTTTCCGCGAGGCGGGTGCGCAACGCGTGGGCGACGGCGTCGCTGGTGCCGCCGGGCGGGAACGGCACGATGAGGGTGATCGGCTGGCTGGGATAAGCGGCAAGGCACGGCGCTGCCATGCCGAGCCACAGCAACAGCGCCGCGACCAGGCATTTCCGTCGTGTCATATCGGGCTCGGCATCGTCGTCGCGATGCGCAGCGATTGGCGAAGGTCCATCCTCGCCAACTTGAGAGCGATTGAGAACTGCACGGCACCGCAGACGTGAAGTAATTCGCATTCACGGTACGTATGCCATACATATCCCTCGCGATGAGTCGATCCTATGACATAGGGAGGAATTGTGAACGGCCCCGCGCGGTCGTCGTTCTGATTCACGGGGGGAGTTTTGCTCAAGACGCTCAAGGGCAGGACGGCGCTGGCGGCAGCGGGCTTGGCCGCGATCGGCATCATTACCGTCACCAACCTGCATTCCGATCTGTCGGAGCACACCGTGCTCGCGTCCGGTGTCGCCCAGCACATAAGCTACACGCAGCGCGTGGCCGTCGATATCGATCGGCAGCTTCGTCTGGCACGCGCGGCGTTGAGCGAGTTCGCGGCGAACATCGATCGCAGCCACTTTCACAATCCGATTACGCTCCATCGCTTCCTCAACATGGCGGTCGGCCTGCAGGAACGCTTCGAAGCGGTGAGCGTGTTCGATGCGGAGGGGCGGCTGCTCGCCTCGCGCCCGGCGACGGAAGTGCGTTCGGTGCATGAGGAAGCGTGGTTCCGCGACACCATCGCCAATAACGGCGTGCCGCGCATTCACCGGCCTTTCCTCAGTCCACTGAGCCGCAAGCCGGTTACGCTGCTCACTTATCCGGTGCACGATGAGTCCGGCCGGTTGCAGGCGGTAGTCGTCGGTGCTTTTGCGCTGACGCAGGACGAGTTGTGGATCGCCAAGCCGAGCACGGACATGCGCGGCGAGTCGGCTTTTATCGTGGTCACCGACGACCGCTACATCGGTCTGCATGCGGATATCGGGCTCGTCGGTCAGCCACTCGATGCGCTCGGAAAAGTTGCGCAGACGATCGAGCGGGGCATGGCGAAAGAGGTTGCTTCGGTCATCGACGAAGATCATCGCGGCGTGTCGGGGCTGTATGCCTTCCGCGAGATCTCATCGGCCGGATGGACGCTGGTCGGCGTAGGGACGAACGAAGCGGCATATGCCTCGCTCGCCGAGTTGTCCAACCGCATGCTGCTCGCAGGGGCGGTGCTTGCGATGCTGCTGTTTCCGTTGATGTGGCTGTTGGTCTCGCGCATGTTGCAGCCGCTCGACCATCTGCGCAGCGAAATGCGGCGCATGCGTACCGGCGAATCCGGCGCGCCGGAAGTGCATGCGATGCGTGCGACGACAGAGCTGAGCGATCTGGCGAACGAGTTCGCGCAGGTGGCCGCCGCCTGGCGCACGGCGGAGGGCGCCTTGCAGCGCGAGAAGGAGCGCGCCGAGGTGATTGTCGAATCCATCGGCGAGGGCGTCATCGCAACCGATCGCCATGGCGTGATCGCGGCCATGAACGGCGCGGCCGAATCGATCATCGGCTGGCGCGACGAAGAAGTGGTCGGCCGCCCGTTTGTCGAAGTGTTCGTGGTGAAGGACGAGAAGCACGGCGTGGATCTCGGCGACATCGCGCAGCTTGCCATGCAGCAAAGCAGCAGCGCGTGCATTCCGAATGCACTCCTGCGTCTGCGTAACGGCGAGTACATTCCCATCCACAATTCTGCCGCGCCCATTCGCAACGCGGAAGGAGAGATCGACGGCGCGGTGATCGTGTTCCGTAATATCGCCGCAGAACGAGCCGCGGCGCAGCAGCTCGAATGGCGTGCGACGCACGATGCGATGACCGGCCTGGTCAACCGCCATGCCTATGAGCAGGCGCTGAGGCGACTGTGCGCATCCGTACGGCCGCATGAATCCCACGCGCTGCTCGTGCTCGACCTGGATCAGTTCAAGCTGGTCAACGACACCTGCGGTCATGCGGCAGGCGATGCGCTGTTGAAGGAGCTGGCCGATCTGTTCGTCCGGCGTTCGCGTCGCTCCGACCTGGTCGCCCGGCTGGGCGGCGACGAATTTGCGGTGGTGATGTACGGCTGCACGAGCGAGCAGGCGGTGCGGCTGGCCGAGACGCTGCTCAAGGCGGTGGCCGGGCATCGCTTCGAGTGGGACGGGCGTCTGTTTGCGGTGGGCGCAAGTATCGGCGTAGTGGAAATCAACGCCGACTTCTGCGACCCGTCCGAAGTGGTGAGAGCGGCCGACATGGCGGCGTACATGGCCAAGCGCAGCGGCGGCACCCGCATCTGCAACCACTCCGGCTCGGACGAGGCACTGAACGCCATGCGCCTCGAAATGGCTGCCGTCTCGACCATCCGTGCGGCGATCGAGGCCGATCGTCTGCAACTGTATGCTCAAGCCATCCATCCCGTCGCGCATGACGGCGACGGACTTTATTTCGAAATCCTGGTGCGCATGCTGGACGAAAACGGCGCACTGCTGCCGCCTGCGGTGTTCATGCCTGCCGCCGAACGCTACGGCCTCATGCGCCAGATCGACCGCTGGGTGATCGAACATGCGGCGCGCGCGCTGGCCGAGAACTTCGGGCCGGATGGCTGGCATCGGCTCGATACGGCGTCGATCAATCTCTCGGCGATTACGCTGAAGGATGGGGAAATCGGCGCCTATATTCTCGAACACCTGGAACGTCATGGAATCCCCTTCGAGCGCATCTGTTTCGAAATCACCGAAAGCGCCGCCATCGAAAATCTCGCCGCAGCGCGCGAACTCATGCAGACCTTAAGGCGACGCGGCCTGCGCTTTGCGCTCGACGACTTTGGCGTGGGCATGACCTCCCTGTCGCAATTGCGCGACCTGCCCATCGATGTGCTCAAGATCGACGGGAGCTTCATCTGCGGCATCGACCGCGACGACGTCAACGGCCCGCTGGTCGACGCCATCCAGACCATCGCGCGCAAGTTCTCCATGACCACCGTCGCCGAGCGGGTGGAGACGCCGGCGGAACTGGCTTATCTGCGTCGGCTCGGCATCGAGTATGCGCAAGGTTATCTGTTGGCGCGGCCGGTGCCGCTGCAGCAGATGATCGACAGCGTCGCGACAACGGTCTGAGTCGCCGCGTCGGCCGGCATGCGGCTAACGCGCATGCGCGCTGACGTCAAGCCATTCGCGCAGTGTGACGGGGCTTGCATTGTGCAAAACTAGCCCCTGTCTTCCGTAACGAACTCATCCTTCATGCAGGCTTCGACCTTTCCATCGATCGGCCAGACCGCACTGCGGCAACTGGGCGAACTGCTTGCCTCGCTGCCTTCAGGGCGCGCGATGAATGTCCCGACGCTGGACGGCTTTTTTGCGGCGCTGGCAGCCGGGCCGGACGTCGTGCCGGAGAGCGAATATCTGCCGGTGGTGTGCGGCATTGCCGATGCCGAGGATCTGCAGGCGCTGGAGCGTTTCGACGGCGTCGAAAGCCTGGTCGCGCTGCTCGCGCAGTTGATGGAAGGCATTCGCGCCGCATTGGACGCCGGCCTGCGGGAGAACAGCGTCTATCTGCCCAATTTCGATACCGATGCGAACGGGCGTGCGCTCGGCAACGACTGGGCCAATGGTTTTCTGCGCGGTCTGCGCCTGCGCGGGAAATCGTGGTCGGCGCTGCTGAATGACCCGCGCGAGGTGCACCTCATGGTCCCGATCTTCACGCTCGCGCACGAACACAATGCGGATGCCCAGTTGCGCGCCGCACCGATTTCCGACGCAGAGCGCGGCGACCTCATCCGTCGTGCGACCGCCTACCTCACGTTGATCCATCGCTATTTCGAACCTTTGCGCGCGAATGCAAACGCTGCACGCGAGCGGGGCAGGGTCGGGCGGAACGATCCCTGCCCGTGCGGGAGCGGAAAGAAATACAAGCAGTGCTGCGGTAACCCGCAGCATCTGCATTGAGCCGCGTCGCCGTCAGGGCGAGCACGACAACAACGACAAGTCCGGGAGACGACCATGAAGTTTGTGGAAAACCCCCTCAATGAAGCCGAACTCGACGAACTCTCTGC
>Ga0079224_100000875_pt1 | contig 32370 bp, 25 predicted proteins | sample Stecom2015_FD_80414 | JGI IMG/M metagenome (GOLD analysis project Ga0079224, IMG submission 80414) | Agricultural soil microbial communities from Utah to study Nitrogen management - Steer compost 2015 | ecosystem: Environmental > Terrestrial > Soil > Agricultural land | place: USA: Utah... | reverse complement strand
TCGCCGCGACCGGCGACATCTACTTCGGCCTCTGGTACCCGGTCGTCGTCACGGCCTTCGGCGTGCTCGTGCTTGCGTTCCTGCTGCCGGAGACGCGGCGGCGCGACATCAACCGCCTCTAGCGAGAGCCGGCATCACGCCTTTCCTTTTTGCGTCCGGGAAGGGACAGGCGCGACGCCGTTCCCGTCCGGTTGGTGCCGATCTTGCAGCGCGAGCGTCCTCGCGATTTCGAGGAGACGGCCATGCCGACCAGACAGCGAGCCGAGGAGACCGAGATTCCCGCCACGATCATGCGCTCGGACAAGCACGCGCAGCGTCTCTGGAAGAAGGCGCACGACAGCGCCGTCGACACGTACGGCGAGGGCGGCCGCGCGCATCGGGTCGCGTACGCGGCGCTCAAGCACGTGTACGAGAAGCGCGGCAACAAGTGGGTCAGGAAGGATCACAAGGGTCCGTCGGACCCGCAGGCGGCGCGGGGACCGACGACGAAGCGCAAGTCCACCGATTCGCCGGCCGCGCCGACGGCCGGCGGCAAGGTCGCGAAGAGCGGGCAGGACGCGAAGCGGAAGGCGAAGGCGGCGCGCAGGGAAGACGCGCGGGCGCGCCGCAAGCACTGACGGACCGCCCTCTACCCCGCCTCCTCGTACCGGCCGTCGATGTAGCGCGCGTGCCGGCCGGCGTCCGCCGGCAGCACGTGGTCGTCGCTCGGCCAGGGCCAGCCGCCGAACTGCGTCGCCTGATAGTCGAAGAACGCCTGCTGAAGCTCGGCCTGCGTGTTCATGACGAACGGGCCGTACTGCGCGACGGGCTCGCCGATCGGGCGGCCTTGCAGCAACAGCAGCTCGCCGGGTCCCATGCCGTTGACGAGCGTGACCTCCCGATCCGGCCGCAGCTGCAGCACGGTGTTCACGGACACCGGCTCCCCGTCCACCTGCATTGCGGAGCCGACGAAGAAGTAGAGCGCGCGAGTCGACCCGGGGGCGGCCGGCGGCAGCACCCACTGCGCGTCCGGGTCCATCCTGATCGTCCAGATCGCGACGTCGTTCGCCGGGTCCGCCGCCCATGACCTCGGCGGCGGCGCGAGCGGCGTCGCATCGCCGAGGCGCCCAGCGACGACCATCACCTCCGTGCGGCGCCCCCGCGCGTCCTCGAACGTGCAGCGCGGCACGGACTCGTTCCACATCATCAGGAAGTGCGGGTCCGCGAGCTTGTCGCGGCTCGGCAGGTTCAGCCAGATCTGAAACAGCTCGAGCGGGTTCGGGTTGTTCGGATCGAGCAGCGGGAACATCTCCGAGTGCACGATGCCCTTCCCGGCCGTGATCCACTGCACGTCGCCGGGACCAAAGCGCGCGGCGGCGCCGAGCGAGTCGGAGTGGTCGGTGAAGCCGCGGCGCATGATCGTGACCGTCTCGAAACCGCGATGCGGATGGCGCGGGAAGCCCGGCACGACCTCCCCGTGGTACATCCGCCAGCCGTCGCGGCCCTCGAAGTCCTGGCCGAGATGACGCCCCTCGAGCGATGCCGCCGGGCCGAGGCGCTCGTTGCCGGCCGGGTAGAAATCGTTGTGATAGGCGCAGAACAGAAACGGGTCGATGCACGGCCACGGAAACCCGAGGCGTCCGGCACCCAAGATCACGTCGCTCATCTCGAAACCTCCGATCGCGGAACCGGCCGGTCCCGCCAGAAGGCGCGTATCGTACCGCGCCGGCGCCGAAAAGGGTGCCGGAAAAGGGGGAAAAAGGAAAAAGGTGTCAGACACCTTTTCCAGAGAAATTGGTGTCTGACACCTTTTTCACCTTTTTCGGGGAATCGGGGTCAGGCGCCCTGTTCCGGCGGATCGCCGGGCGGCGTGCCTTCGGGCCGCTTCCGGCGCTTCCTCTTCGCGCCGACGATCTCGTCGTAGCCGGAGACGAGGCGGAACGCGCGCGTCAGGTTGTCCACGAACTCCGCCTGGCCCATGAAGATCGGCCCGGGCCGATTGATGATCGTGTTGTTGATGATGCCGAGCGCGAGCTGCACGGCGAAGCGCACGTTCATCTCCTCGGCCTTCGTGACGGCGCGTCCCGCCTCCTGCTCGATCCGCCGGACGCACAGCGTCGCGAACTCGTGCCCCTGCTCGCGGATCGGCTGCCAGAAATCCGTGTCGTGGATGCTGCGGATCAGCGCGGCCCGCCAGAAGCGGCGCCGCCGCCAGTAGTAGTTCACCGCCTCGGCGATCACGGCGCGAATCCATTCGTCCCCTTCGACGCTCGCGAACAGCCGCTCGCGGATACGCCGGCGGTCGTGCAGGTGGTGGGCGATCAGCGCGTCGAAGAACTCGTCCTTGCTCTTGAAGCGCGCGTAGAACGCACCGACCGAGTAACCCGCCTCCTGCGACAGCTCGGCGATCGTGATGGACTCGAACTCGCGGTGCGCGAGCAGCCGGAAGCCGGTCGAGATCAGCGCATCGTACGTCCTCTGCCCCCGCTTCTGCTTGATCCGCTCGCGTCCAGGGGCCGCGCTCGCTTGACTCATGAATAAGAACCCCTATTCTCTTTTCTGGCGAGGGCCGGCAGCGTGCCCGGCATTGTATACCGGCTGAGCCGCCGCGAAAGCGCGCGTCCGGCAACAACGAGCGAACGAGGTGCAGCGTGATCCCGATGCGATGGTCCATGGTCTCCCTCGTCGCCTTGCTGCTCGCCGCGGGCTGCACCGGCGGCGACTCCACCGCGCAGCGCGGAGCACCGGCCGCTGAAGACGCACGAGGCGACGCGGCGAGCGCCGCGCGCTCCGACGAGCGGCCGAACATCGTGCTCATCGTCGCGGACGATCTCGGCTATTCCGATCTCGGCCTCTTCGGCAGCGAGATCCCGACGCCGAACCTCGACGCGCTCGCGAACGCGGGCATGGTGCTCACCCAGTTCTACACGAACATGACCTGCTCGCCGACGCGGGCGATGCTGCTCTCGGGCACCGACAGCCACATCGCCGGCCTCGGCGTGATGGGCAGGCCGAGGAACGCCGCGCAGCAGGGCCAGCCCGGCTACGAGGGCTACCTGAACTTCCAGGTCGCGAGCCTCGCCGAGCTGCTCCGCGAGGCAGGCTACCGCACGTACATGACCGGCAAATGGCACCTCGGCACGGAGGTCGAGACGGGCCCGGCCGCGCGCGGCTTCGACCGCTCGTTCGTGTCGCTCGACGGCGCCGCCCATCTCGGCGGGCTGTCGTGGAACGGCCCGGGCCTCGCGCCGTATCGGGACGGCGAGGCGCTAGTCAACGTCGGCGAGGACTTCTACACGACCCGCTTCTACACGGAGCGGATGATCGAGTACATCGAGAGCGACCGCGCAGACGACGCGCCGTTCTTCGCCTACCTCGCCTACACGGCGCCGCACTGGCCGCTGCAGGCGCCCCCCGAGTCGATCGCGAAGTTCGCCGGATGGTACGACGAGGGCTACGAGGCGCTGTATCGCGATCGCCTCGAGCGGGCGCGGGCGCTCGGCCTCGTGCCGGCGGACTTCGCCGGCATCCCGCCCGTCGCCGGCCAGCCGCGCTGGGAGGAGCTTTCCGACGAGGAGCGCCGCATCGAGGCGCGCAAGATGGAGATCTACGCCGCGATGGTCAGCGATCTCGACGAATACGTCGGCCGCTTCATCGCGTACCTCGAATCGATCGGCGAGCTCGACGACACGTTCATCTTCTTCATGTCCGACAACGGCCCCGAAGGCCTGCGCCGGGACCTCGGCGCCCCGCTCCGCGACTGGGTCGCCGAGTGCTGCGACAACTCGTACGAGAACCTCGGCGCCGGCGACTCGTACGTGATGTACGGCCCGAACTGGGCGCGCGCGGGCACTGTGCCGTTCCGCGACGCGAAGGCCTCCGCATTCGAGGGCGGCATCCGCGTCCCGGCCTTCGCGGTCTCGCCGGGCGTCGTGCCCGCCGGCGCGCGCAGCGACGCGTTCGGCACCGTGATGGATCTGCTGCCGACGTTCCTCGAGCTCGCCGGGACCTCGCATCCCGGCGAAGCCTACCGCGGGCAGCCGGTCGCGCCGCCGCGGGGCGCATCGATGCTGCCGCTGCTCAGCGGCGACGCCGACGCCGTCCACGGCCCGGACTACTGGGTCGGCTGGGAGCTCTACGGCCACCGCGCGATCCGCCGCGGCGACTGGAAGATCGTGTGGGATCCGCGCGAGGGCGAGGACGCGGCGTGGAAGCTGTTCAACCTCGCCGAGGACCCCGGCGAGCAGCGGGATCTCGCGGCCTCGGCGCCCGAGCGGCTCGCCGAGCTCGAGGACCTCTGGCGGCGGTACGTGCAAGAGACCGGCTTGATCCTCGTCGACTGAGCGCTCGCGCCGCCGGTTCCGGCCCGGCGCCGTCACCTTTCGTCATTTTTCGGGCTCTGCGCCGGCCGCCCGACGTCGTATGCTCAGCGGTGACCCAGCACGACGCGAGGTGACCGATGCCGAACGGGACGACGGCCAGGCCCCCAAGGATCCAACGCGCAGACGGACGCGCGGCCGCACGGCGGCTTGCGCTCTTCTTCCTCATGAGCCTGCCGATCGCCTGCGCCGTTGCGCAGCCGGAAGGACCGCTCCGCGTCACACGCATCACGCCCGCCGGCTCGAACGTGCCCGACACGCGCGAGATCGTCATCGAGTTCGATCGAGCGGTCGTGCCGCTCGGCCGGATGGATCGCAGCGCCGACGAGCTTCCGATCGAGATCACGCCGGACGCGGCGTGCCGCTGGCGCTGGCTCGACACGAGCACGCTCGCGTGCCGGCTCGGCGAGGACGACGCGCTCGCGCTCGCGACCCGCTACCGGATCGTCGTGAACCCCGGCCTCGTCGCGCTCGACGGCACGACGCTCGCGGCGCCCGTGCAGCACGAGCTCGAGACGGAGCGCCCGCGCATCGCCTACGCGTGGTTCGAGACGTGGCACGGCCCCGGCTCGCCGGTCGTCAGAACCGTGTTCAACCAGCCGGTCACGGCGCGGTCGGTCCGCGACCACCTTTATTTCGCGCACGACGGCGCGGCGCGCGGCCCGGTGGACGTCGAGCCCGATCCCGACGATCCGGAGCCGGCCGTGGAGACCGCCGACGGTGACGCGCGGCGCGTCTGGCTGGTGAGCCCGCGCGCGCCGCTGCCGTCGGACGCACGCGTGCGCCTGCGCGTGGAGCCGGGGCTCGCGTCGAGCGAAGGCGCGCTGCGCGGCGACGAGGCCCGAACCGTCGTCGAGTTCGACACGTTCCCGGACTTCCGCTTCGTCGGCGTCACCTGCGATACGAACGATCAGCGCCAGGTGCTGATCCGGCCCGGCGGAGGAACGGAGGCGTGCAACCCGCTCGGCGGCATCGGGCTGTCGTTCTCGACGCCCGTCGTCGTAAGCCAGGTCGCCGAGAGAATCGACTTCTCGCCCGACCTCGCCGGCGGACGGGACGACTACGACCCGTGGGCGAACCGCCGCGACTTCTCGCAGCTGTCGCAGCCGCATCGCCGCGGCCAGCTCTACACCGTCTGGCTGCCGACGCGTCTCGAGGCGGCCGAGACGTACCGCATCTCGTCACTGGCCGGCTCGCCGCCCGAGGACGAGTTCGGCCGCCCGCTCGCCGCGCCGATCGATCTGACGTTCCGCACGGATCATCGCCCGCCCGATTTCACGCTCGTGCATCCCGTCGGCGTGCTCGAGGCCGGCATCGATTCCGACGTGCCGCTGTACGTCACGAATCTCGACGAGGTCACGCTCGAGTACCGGACGCTGACGGGCGACGGCGCGCAGCAGAGCGCGTCGCGGACGATCGCCGTGCCGGACGTCGAGGACCTGTCGTTCGCGCTGCCGCTCAACGTGCGCGGCCTGATCGGCGCGCCGTCGGGCGCGCTGCACGGCCGCATCACATCGCGCCCGGCGATCGACAAGGGCCTCTGGGCCCGGCAGCTCTTCGCGCAGGTCACGCCGTATCAGGTGCACGTCAAGCTCGGCCATTTCAACTCGCTCATCTGGGTCGTCGACCTTGCGACCGGCGAGCCCGTCGCCGGGGCGCGGGTGTCCGTCTACACGGACCGGATCGCGGATCTGACGCCGCAGGTCGCGCCGATCGCGGAGGCCGAGACGGACGCGGACGGGGTCGCCGTGCTCGCCGGCAGCAGCACGCTCGATCCCGCGCTCGACCTCCTCGGCTACGGCTGCCGCGCGCAGCACCCGGACGAGTGCCCGCGCCTCTTCGTGCGCGTCGACGGGCCGGACGGCCTCGCGCTGCTCCCGCTCGACGACCGCTTCGAGGCGAGCGTGTATCGCGCGTCGAGCTACGCGTTCGGGCCACAGCCCGCGCCCGCGTTCGGCCATCTGGCCGCGTGGGGCACGACCGCGCAGGGCGTATACCGTGCGGGCGAGACGATGGCGTTCAAGCTCTACGTGCGGGATCAGAGCAACGAGCGCTTCGTCGCGCCGCCGCCGGGGCCGTACACGCTCGAGATCCTCGACCCGACGGGGCGCACGGTGCACACGGTCGACGACGTCGCGCTCTCGGCCTTCGGCGCCTTCGACGGCGAATGGCGCATCCCGGAAACGGCCGCCGTCGGCTGGTACCAGTTCAGGCTGACGGCCGGCTTCGACGCGCGGACGCCGCCCGGCGGCGCATCGAGCCAGCGCGCGCGCAATCCGGACGAGTGGGACCCGAACGCGATCGTGCGCTACCCGATGCGGGTGCTCGTCAGCGACTTCACGCCGTCGCCGTTCGGCGTGACGACCCGGCTCGACGGCGATCTGTTCGAGGCCGGCGAGCCGATCGGCGTCGAGACGCGCGCGGCACTCCATTCGGGCGGCGCGTATACGGACGCCGAGGCGCGCATCACCGCGCGCCTGTCGGCGCGCGCGTTCGAGCCCGCGGATCGGGTCGCGGCCGGGTTCCGCTTCGACGCGATCGACGCCACCGACGGCACGCCGCCGACCGTCACGGTCGCCCGGCACGTCGGCACGGTCGACGGGGACGGCCTCATCCGTCACACGTTCACCGTGCCCGCCGACGCAGCGCCGCGCATCTTCCGCGGCCGCCTGTCGGTCGAGGGCGCGGTGCGCGACGACCGCGGCCGCTACGTCGCATCGAGCGCGGCCGCGGACTTCGTCGCGGTCGACCGCTTCGTCGGGTTGAGAGCGCGCCAGTGGGTCTACCGTCAGGGCGAGCCGGCGGAGATCGACTACCTCGTCGTCGATCCGGCCGGCGTGCCGGCCGGCGACACCGACGTGCATATCGCGATCGAGCGGCTCGAGACTCGCGCGTCGCGCGTCAAGGGCGCCGGCGACGCATACCTCACGCGCTATGTCGACGAATGGGTCGCGGCCGGCGAGTGCACGGGCCGCCCTGCCGGCGCGCCCGAGGTCTGCCGCTTCACGCCGGATGCGCCGGGCGCGTACCGGCTGATCGCGTCGATCGAGGACACCGCGGGCCGCACGCACCGCACGACGCTCGAGACCTGGGTGACCGGCCGGGGCACGGTGGTCTGGCACGCCGGCAACGACGACGCGCTCGAGATCGTCCCCGAGTCGACCGAGCTCGCGATCGGCGACACGGCGCGCTATCTGATCCAGAACCCCTACCCCGGCGCACGCGCGCTCGTGACGATCGAGCGCTTCGGCGTGCTCGAGCAGTGGACCGAGACGCTCGAGGGCTCGACGCCGATCATCGAGTTCGAGGTGAAGCCCGACCACATGCCGGGCTTCTATCTTTCGGTGCTCGTGATCTCGCCGCGCGTGGACGCGCCGCCGCCCGAGCTCGGCGAGATCGATCTCGGCAAGCCGGCGTTCAAGCTCGGCTACGTGTCGGTGCCGGTCCGCGACCCGTACAAAACGCTCGACGTGACGATCGAGACGGACGCAGAGACGTACAAGCCCGGCGATCTCGTCCGCGCGCGGCTTCGTGCGGCGCCCCGCGCCGCGGCGAGCGGCGAGCCGATCGAGGCGGCCGTCGTCGTGCTCGACGAGGCCGTCCTCGACCTGATCCAGGACGGCACGTCGTACTTCGACCCGTACGCGGGCTTCTACGCGCACGCGCCGCTCGACGTGCGCAACTTCAGCCTGCTGACGCGGCTCGTCGGCCGGCAGGCCATCGAGCTCAAGGGCGCGAACCCCGGCGGCGACGGCGGCGCGGCGTTCGCGATGCGCTCGTCGTTCGACTACGTCGGCTACTTCGATCCGTCGGTCGTGCTCGACGAGCAGGGCCGGGCCGAGATCGAGTTCCGCCTGCCGGACAACCTGACCGGCTGGCGCGTGCTCGCGCTCGCGGTGACGCCGACCGATCGGATGGGACTCGGCGAGCATCGCTTCACCGCAAATCTGCCGACCGAGATCCGCCCGGCGATGCCGAATCAGGTCACGGAAGGCGACCGGTTCGACGCGGCGTTCACGGTCATGAACCGCACGGACGAGCCGCGCGAGCTGCGCGTCGCGATCCGCGCGGAAGGCGACCTCGCCGCGCCCGTCGAGCGCGGCGAGGTCGTCCGGCTCGAGCCGCACGCGCGCACGACCGTAGCCGCGCCGATCGAGGCCGGGCGCGTCCCGTTCGACGCAGCCGCCGGGGGCATCCGCTTCACGGTCACGGCCGAGGACGACGCCGACGGCGACGGGCTCGTGCACGAGCTGCCGGTGCGCAAGCGCATCGCGGCGGAGACGGCGGCGGTGCACGGCGTGCTCGACGCGGGCTCGGCCAGCGAGCCGCTCGAGCTGCCGGCCGACGCGCGGCCGGACGTCGGCGAGATCTCGGTCGTGCTGTCGCCGACCGTCGTCGGCGGCGTCGAAGGCGCGTTCCGCGCCGCGCGCGAGCGCGATTACCCGTCCTGGGAGCAGCGCCTGACGCGCGCGGTCATGGCGGCGCTCGCGCGCCGTCTCGAAGCGCGGCTGCCCGCCGGCTTCGAATGGCCGGACGCAGACGACGTCGTCGCCGACGTGCTCGCGCGCGCGGCCGATCATCAGGCACCGAACGGCGGGATGGCCCATTTCATCCCCGAGGATGCGTACGTCGATCCGTACCTCAGCGCGTACACGGCGCTCGCGTTCGGCTGGCTGCGCGGCGTCGGCCGGCCGATCCCGCAAGCCGTCGAGGAGCGCCTGCTCGGCTATCTCGACGCGCTGCTGAGGCGCGACGTCGCGCCCGACTTCTTCTCGCAAGGGATGACCGCGACGGTGCGCGCGGTCGCGCTCGCCGCGCTCGCGCAGCGCGGGCGCCTCGGAGTTGCCGACCTCGAGCGGTATCGCGACCACGCGGACCGCATGAGCCTGTTCGGCAAGGCGCACTTCCTCGCCGCGGCGCTCGCGGTCGACGGCGCGGAGCCGATCGCGGAAGCGCTCGTCGACAGCCTGCTCGCAGCGGCCGACCGCACGTCCGGATCGATCGCGTTCAACGAACGGCTCGACGCGAGCTACGCGCGGATCCTGTCGACGCCCGTGCGCTCGAACTGCGCGATCCTCGCCGCATTCTCCGCCGCGGGTCCGCTCGGCGAGCGGCTCGGGCTCGACGAGCTCGCCGCGGGTCTCGCGCGCTTCGTGTCCCGCGCGCGCGGCGCGCGCGATCAGTGGCGCAACGCGCAGGAGAACGTGTTCTGCACCGCGGCGCTCGCCGCGTATGCCGAGGCGCACGAGGCGCAGCCGCTTGACGCCGCGGTCACGGCCGCAATCGACGAAGAGCCGCTCGGCCGCGCGCGCTTCTCGTCCCCGGCCGACCCGGCCGCGGAGATCTCACGGCCGCTGCGCGCGGAGGACCTCGGCGCGCAGCGCGAGCTGCGGCTGACGCGCGAGGGCTCGGGGCGCGTCTACTACACCGCCCGCATCGAGCACGCGCCGGCCGGCGCCGCGGCGGCATCGATCGACGCCGGCGTCGACCTGCGCAAGGAGGTCCGCGTGCAGCGCGACGGCGAATGGGTGCTGCTCGAGTCGCCGCTGCGGGTCACCCGGGGCGAGCTGGTACGGGTCGATCTCTTCGTGTCCCTGCCCGCGGCGCGCAACTTCCTCGTCGTCGAGGACCCGGTGCCGGGCGGTCTCGAGCCGGTCAGCCGCGATCTCGCGACGGCGTCGGCGGTCGACGCCGATGCCGCCGCGCCGCCTCCCGGCGTCGATTCGTCCGGCTTCGTCGGCTACCGCGCGTCGCGCTGGAGCTTCCACCACCAGGAGCTGCGGCACGACGTGGTGCGCTTCTACTCGGATCACCTGCGGCCCGGCAACTATCGCTTGTCGTATACGGCGCAGGCCGTGGCCGCCGGCGAGTTCGCGGGCCTGCCGCCGCGCGCGCACGAGCTGTACGACCCCGCCGTGCACGGCACGGGCGAGGCGTTCGAGCTGATCGTGGAGGCGCCGTGATCGGAGCCCGGCCGAAGGGTGCCGCACGGCTCCGCGCCGCAGCCGTCCTCGCGGCCGCGGCGGCGCTCGGCGCGGCCGCGCTCGTCGGCGCGACGCTCGCCGCGCTCGAGCCGTTGCCCGCCTCGCTCGACGCTGTCGTCGCGGAGTCGCTCGATCTCGCCGGCCGGGAAGCGTCCCAAGGTGACGACCGCCGGCAGGTGCTCGACCGGCACGCGCTGCCCCTGAGCCGAACGTTCACGACCGACTGGAACGTCTACGACCGCGTCGCGCTGCACGACGTGCCGCGATTCCTGCGCGATGCGTTCGTCGCGGCGGAGGACCGGCGCTTCTACGAGCACGGCGGCGTCGACTGGCGCGCGCGCCTCGCCGCCGTCGTCGCGAACGTCCGGCACGGCGCCCCGATCCGCGGCGCGAGCACGATCACCGAGCAGGTCGTGCGGATCCTGCATCCGCGTCCGCGTACCGTGTGGAGCCGCTGGGTCGAGGGCTGGGAGGCGAGGCGCCTCGAGCGGGCGTTCGGCAAGCACGAGATCCTCGAGTTCTACCTGAACCAGGTGCCGTACGCGTCGAACCGGCGCGGGATCCGGCAGGCCGCGCGGCACTACTTCGACCGCGACCTCGGCACGCTGAGCCGCAAGGAGATGCTCGCGCTCGCCGTGCTCGTGCGCGCGCCGTCGCGTCTCGATCCGCGGCGCGCGCCGGGGGCGGCGGACGGCTCGATCGCGCGCCTCGCGGACGCGCTCGTCGAGCGCGGCGTGCTGCGCCCCGACGAGCGGGACGCCGTCGTCGCCGAGCCGCTCGAGCTCACCGAGCCGCGCCTGCCGGTGCATGCGCCGCACTTCGTGCGCCACGCGCGCCGCGAGGCGCAGCGCGCCGCGCCGCACGCGGCGAGGATCGTGACGACGCTCGACGGCGCGCTGCAGCGCAAGGTGCAGGCGATGCTCGACGAGCGCCTCGCCGACCTCGCGCCGCTCGGCGTCGCCGACGGCGCGGTGCTCGTCGCGGACCACGCGAGCGGCGAGATCCTCGCGTGGGCGGTCGCCGGCGGCGCCGACCCGTCGGGCCCCGCCACCCACATCGACGCCGTGACGACGCCGCGCCAGCCCGGCTCCGCGCTGAAGCCGCTGCTCTACGCGCTCGCGCTCGACTCGGGCTGGACCGCCGCCGAGGTCATCGTCGACGCGCCGCTGACCGAGTCGACGTCGTTCGGCCTGCACAGCTATCGCAACTACAGCCGCCGCCATTACGGCCCGGTGACCTTGCGCGACGCGCTCGGCAACTCGCTGAACGTGCCGGCGGTGAAGACGCTGCAGTTCGTCGGCGCCGCGCGCTTCATCGGCGTGCTGCACGACCTCGGCTTCGCCGGCCTCGACGCGCATCCCGATCACTACGGCGACGGCATCGCGCTCGGCACCGGCGAGGTCACGCTGCTCGAGCTCGTGCAGGCCTATGCCGCCGTCGCGAACGGCGGCGTGTTCCGGCCGCTCACGGCGCTGCTGCACGGCGGTGCGCCGCGGCCCGCGCGGCGCGTGTTCTCGACGGAAGCGGCGACGCTGATCGCGGACATCCTGTCCGATCCCGAGGCCCGCGCGCTCGAGTTCGGTCACGACAGCGTGCTGCGCATCCCCGTGCAGACGGCCGTGAAGACCGGCACGTCGAGCGACTTCCGCGATGCGTGGGCGGTCGGCTTCGACCATCGGCACGCGGTCGGCGTGTGGATCGGCAATCTCGACCGCTCACCTTCGACCGGCGTCAGCGGCTCGATCGGACCCGCCCTGCTCCTGCGCGCGATCTTCTCCGAGCTGAACCGCGGACGGCCCACGCGGCCGCTGCCGCTCGCCGCCGCGCTCGAGCGCCGCGAGGTGTGCGTGCCGGTGCCGCGCCTCGGCGGCGCCGACCGGGCGGCCGCAGGCTGCACGCCGCGTGACGAGTGGTTCGTGCCCGGCACCGCGCCGGAACGGCCGACGACCGCGGCCGAAGAAGGCCCCGCGCCGCTCCGGATCCGGCAGCCGACCGAGGGCCTGCGCCTCGCGTACGACCCGCGCATTCCCGCCGGCGCGCAGGCCTTCGAGTTCGTCATCGCGGGCGCCGAGCCTGGCGACGACGTGCGCTGGATCGTCGATGGCGTCGAGCAGGCCTCGCGTGGTCCGACCTTCCTGTGGCCCGTGACTCGCGGCACGCATCGTGCGGCGGCCGTCGTTTATCGGGACGGTGTGCGGCTCGCCGAGCTCGGCGAGGTCGAGTTCGTCGTCAACTAGCCGCGCAATCTCCGCGCGATCAAAAGATCGAGTTCAGGTAGAAGCGGATGCCGTCGCTGTGCTCCGAGAAGCGATACGCGATGCCGACCGCGTCGAACCCGAAGAACAGGAGGCTGAACCCGCCTTCGCGCTTCGCCGCGAGCCCGAGCTGCCACTCGGTCTCGACGTGCTCGAAGTCCTCGTCGCCGAATCCGAGCTCGCGCGGAGGCCGGTAGTACCAGTCGGCGAGGACATGCGGCATCAGCCGCATCGGGCGACCCTTGAACTCCCACCTCGGCACCGACACCTCGAACTCGAGCCCTTGCGTCAGGCGCATCAGCGAACGGCGCGGTCCCGCATCCGGAACGAAGCCGGCCAAGAGCAGGCCGTTGATCAGCGCGGGCCGTCCGGGTGCGTCCGGCCAGCCGAATCGGCTGCGCAAGCCGAGCGCGTAGAGCCTTGCCGACATCTCCTCGCCCTCGAGCTCCGTGCCCCAGCCCGCCTGCCCACGCACGCGGAGCGCGAAGCGCTCGGCCGGAAACTCGAGCTCGATGCCCGGCAGAAACGCGGCGTGCTCGACCTCGTCGTCGGGCCGGCCGGGCGGCAGCTGCTCGTCGTCGAGGTTCTGGATACCGATCGAGAACGGCAAAAGCAGACGGACGCCGACGTTGGGTCCGCGGCGCACCCGGGCCTCTCGAATTCGGACGGACGGCGAGAGGCGGAAGATCCGCGCCTCCGTCGCGTCCGTCTGCCGGTACGCGCCGCTGCCGAACATCGGCGCATAGCCCCAATGGAACGGATCGTAGTCGTCGGTCTCCTGCGCGTCGCCGACCCCGAGCGCTCCGCCGTGCAACAGCGCGCAGGCCAGCAGCGAACGAGCAAGGCGTCTGACACCGATCTTGGCCATCGGGACGAGGATGCAGCGTTCGGGCCATATGTTGCGACGCGCGCACGCGTTTTGCACTAGACTGCCGCCCTTTCGCCCACGAGCCCCGCCGCGATGAGCAGCGAGATTCCTGCCGATCCGACGCAGCGCACGGCCGCCCGCCTTTGGCGGAACGGCTGGTCGCTGCTGCGCGCGTCGCTTGCCGGCGGCGAGCGCGATTACACGCACGGCAGCATCGGCCGCGCCGTCGTGCTGCTCGCAATCCCGATGATGCTCGAGATGGCGATGGAGTCGATCTTCGCGATCGTCGACATCTTCTTCGTCGCCCGCCTCGGGCCGGCGGCCGTCGCCGCCGTCGGCCTCACCGAGGCCGTGCTCACGCTGCTGTATGCCGTCGCGGTGGGGCTCAGCCTCGGCGTGACGGCGCTCGTCGCGCGGCGCATCGGCGAGCGCGACCCGGAGGCTGCGGCGACGGTGGCGGGTCAGACCGTCTGGATCGGCCTCGCGGTCAGCGCCGTCGTCGGCGCCCTCGGCGTCGCCTATGCCCCCGAGCTTCTCGCGGCGATGGGCGCAGAGCCGGCCGTCGTCGCCGACGGCAGCGCGTACATGGCCTTCATGCTCGGCGGCTCCGCGACGATCCTGCTGCTCTTTCTCGTCACCGCGATCTTCCGCGGCGCCGGAAACGCCGCGATCGCGCTGCGCGTGCTGATCGTCGCGAATGCGGTCAACATCGTCCTCGATCCGTGCCTGATCTTCGGCCTCGGGCCGTTCCCCGAGCTCGGCGTCACCGGCGCCGCGATCGCGACCAACATCGGCCGCGGGATCGGGGCCGTTTATGGCTTCTACGTGCTCGCCGCCGGCAACGGCCGCTTCCTGCTCCGCGTCCGGCACCTCGCGCTCGTCCCGCGCGTGATGCTGCGCCTGCTGCGGGTGTCGGCCGGCGGCGTGCTGCAGATGATCATCGCGACGTCGAGCTACATCGTGCTGATGCGCATCGTCGCGGACTATGGCAGCACCGCGGTCGCGGGCTACACGATCGCGCTGCGCATCGTGCTGTTCACGCTGATGCCGAGCTGGGGGCTCTCGAACGCGGCCGCGACGCTCGTGGGCCAGAACCTCGGCGCCGGCCGGCCGGAGCGCGCCGAGCGCTCCGTCTGGTGGGCGGCGCGCTGCAATCTGCTATTCCTCGTCGCCATCGCGATCGTCTTCGTCGCGTTCGCTCGGCCGATCGTCGGCCTGTTCTCGGCCGAGCCCGACGTGCTCGACTACGGCGCGCAGTGCCTGCGCATCGTGAGCTACGGCTACGGCTTCTACGCGCTCGGCATGATCGTCATCCAGGCGTTCAACGGCGCCGGCGACACGGACACGCCGACGTGGATCAACTTCGCGTTCTTCTGGCTGCTGCAGCTGCCGCTCGCGTACGCGCTCGCGCATACGGCCGAGATGGGCCCGCAAGGCGTCTTCTGGGCGATCGCGATCGCCGAATCGTCGATGGCCGTCGCGAGCGTCGCGCTGTTCCGCCGCGGCCGCTGGAAGGCGAAAGCCGTCTGACGTCCGAACCCGAGCCCCCGACGTCGAAGAGGGCGCGCTACCTCGGCGCCCCCTTGGCACAAGACTTGCTCCGCAACGGTCGTCTGCAATTCGACACAAAGGAGTCCGCCATGGCCATCGCAAAGGTGATCGAGCTTTCGTCCTCTTCCCCGGAAAGCTTCGAGGACGCGATTCGCAAAGGCCTCGAGCGCGCGACGAAGACCGTCGAGAACATTCAGGGCATCTGGGTGAAAGAGCAGCACGCAAAAGTCGAGAACAACCAGATCACCGAGTGGCGCGTGAACATGATGGTCACGTTCGTGCTGAACGACTGACGAGCGGCGCGCACCGCCGGTCGGCCCCGGGGCTCCGGGCCGCCGGGGAAGCTCGCTCCGCCCCTTCCGGCGTTGGGATTTTAGGCTAGAATCGAAACGGGGGTATTCAAGAGCTTCCGGCGATTCTCAAGACATACTCGACAAAGGACGCTCCCCACGTCGCGAAAGCCACGTACTGGAGGGAGCTGCTCTCGAAGTACGTCGCACCGCTCGAGTTCACGCCGAGCGAGACGCTGCGCTTCGACGCGCAGTTTCGCATCGACTCGATCGGCCCGCTGTCGATCCGCAAGACTGTCTCGATGCCGGCCCGGATCGACATCACCGACCAGAGCGTCGCGAACGTCGCGGAGCGGCGCTTTTTTCTGATGATGCCGGTCGAGGGCCGAGTGCGCTTCTCGCATTACGGCCGCGAGGACGAGCTCGAACCCGGGGATTTCGTGCTGTTCGACGGGATCGCGACCGGCCGGATCGAGTTCGACGAGCCGAACACTTCCTTTCACGTCGTCGTGTCGCCGGACGAGCTGCGCGCCCGGCTGCCGAACCCGGAGACCCTGTGCGGGCTCAAGGGGTCGCGGGGCCGGGAGTTCGGCGCGGTCGTGCGCAGCCTGATCGAGGACGTGTGGCGGCAGGTCGAGCGAGGGTTTCCGCAGGAGCACGGGCCGACGATCGCGAAGAACATGCTCGACATCGTCGCGACGGCCTACTCGCTGCAGCACGGCAAACGGTTCGGAGAGTCCCTGTCGATCAGCGCCCGCCGCGCGCACATCAAGCGCTTCATCGAAGCGCGGCTGCGCGACCCTAACCTGAGCGCCGGCTTCGTCGCGGACTACTTCGGCGTCTCGACGCGCTACGTCAGCATGATTTTCGAGAAGGAGTACGAGCCGGTCTCCGCCTACATCCTGCGGCGCCGCCTCGAGGAATGCGCTCATCAGCTCGCGAGCCGCGAGTGGGAGCACTGCAGCGTCACCGAGATCGCCCAGGAGTGGCGCTTCGTGAACCGGGCTCACTTCTCGCGCGTGTTCAAGAAGCGCTTCGGCGTGAGCCCGCGGGAATACCGCCGGCAGCGGCTTGCCCGGCCGTCGGAGCCGGACGCCGGCCCGCGACGATCATGATCCCCTGACGTTGCCACCCGCGCGAGCCGTGCAGGCCCGCGACACTGCCACGGAGAGAACGATGACCCGTCCCCATTTCGCCGTTTGGCTCATCGCCGCGACTGTTCCCTGCGCCGCCCTCGCCCAGACCGACGGCTTCGTTCCGGTCACCGACGAGATGCTGCAGAACCCCGATCCGGCGGACTGGCTGATGTGGCGCCGCACGCTCGACAACTGGGGCTACAGTCCCCTCGACCAGATCAACCGGAACAACGTGCATCAGCTGCAGCTCGCATGGTCGCGCAGGCTCGCGGACGGCGACCAGGAAGGCACGGCGCTCGTCTACGACGGCGTCATGTACTTTCCAAACCCGTTCGACATCACGCAGGCGATCGACGCGGCGACAGGCGACCTGATCTGGGAGTATCGGCGGCGAGTGCCGGACGACGTCGGCGAGTACTTTCCCGCTCCCGGCACGAATCGCAATATCGCGATCTACGGGCATCTCATTCTCGACAACGGCGCAGACGGCTACGCCTACGCGATCGACGCGCGGACCGGCGAGCTCGCGTGGGAGAGCCTGATCCTCGACTACCGCGCCGGCGCGAAGAACAGCTCGGGCCCGATCATCGTCAACGGCAAGGTCGTCTCGGGGCGCAGCTGCGAGCCCGAGGGCGGACCGGAGGCCTGCGTGATCACCGCGTTCGACGCGCTGACCGGCGAGGAGCTCTGGCGCACGCGCACGATCCCAAAGCCCGGCGAGCCCGGCGACGAGACCTGGGGCGGCGTACCGTACGAGGAGCGCTTGCACGTCGGCATGTGGATGGTGCCGAGCTTCGACCCCGAGCTGAACCGCATCTACGTCGGCACGTCGGTGACGTCCCCGGCGCCGAAGTTCATGCTCGGGGGGACCCACGAGCAGCACCTCTACCACAACTCGACGCTCGCGCTCGATGGGGATACCGGCGAGATCGTCTGGCACTTCCAGCACGTCATCGACCATTGGGATCTCGATCACCCGTTCGAGCGCCTGCTGATCGAGACGGAGATCGCGCCGGATCCCGACGCGGTGCGGTGGATCAGCCCGCGCGTGCGGCCGGGTGAGCGGCGCAAGGTCATCACCGGCATCCCGGGCAAGCCGGGGCTCGTCTACACGCTCGACCGCGAGACCGGCGAGTTCCTGTGGGCCCGCGAGACGATCGAGCAGAACGTGATCGCGGACATCAACGTCGAGTCGGGCGCGTCGACCGTGAACCCGGAGACCATCTTCACGGCGCCGGGGCAGGAGAAGCTGATCTGCCCGAGCACGCAAGGCGGCAAGAACTATCCGTCCGGCACGTACAGCCCGCTCACGGGACTCATGTACTTCCCGCTGCAGAACACCTGCATGCGGTCGGTGTCGGCGACCGACGAGCAAAGCATCGAGTCGCTGTACGCCATCAGCAACCGCATCGAGGTCACGCCGGGCGAGGAGAACGTCGGCACGATCGAGGCGATTTCCGTCTCGACCGGCGAGACCGCGTGGAAGCACGCGCAACGGGCCGGCACGCTGTCGCTGATGTCGACGGCGGGCGGCCTGCTGTTCGGCGGGGACGTCGCGGGCCGTTTCCGCGCCTACGATCAGGAGACGGGCGAGATCCTGTGGGAAGTGAACCTCGGCTCGCCCGTCAACGGCTATCCCATCACGTACGCGGTGGACGGCAAGCAGTATGTCGCGGTCAGCACCGGCGGCTCCGGCCTCGCGTTCGGCCTCGCCCGCCTCGCGCCGGAGCTGCGGGTCGGCAGCGGCAATCAGCTCTACGTCTTCAAGCTGCCGGATTGACGCCGCGTCCGCAGCCGTTGCGGCGGCGGGGCAAGCCCGCCCGGCCGCGAGGCTCCGGAGCCCGCAGCTTTCTTGCGCTTCCCGCAGTGACGCTGCGGGAAGGTTCACTTATCATTCAGACAATCCGTCCAACAATGAGTAAACGGCAGAGGAACCGGGGGATGAGGATTTGTTTCATGGGGTGGCCGGCCGCGGCCGCCGTGGCGGCGCTCGGCCTGGCCTCCATCGGAGCCGACGCGCAGACCAGCCGTCCCGAGCGCATCAACGGGCACCCGAACCTGAACGGCATCTGGCAGGCGGCCGGCACGGCGTATTGGAACCTGGAGGCACACTCGGCCGAGGCGCTTCCCGATCTCTGGCGCCTCGGCGCATTCGGCGCGATCCCCGCGGGTCAAAGCGTCGTCGGCGGCGGCAAGATTCCGTACCGGCCCGAGATGCTCGAGCGGCGGGACGCGAACCGCGCCGGCTGGCCGAAGGCCGATCCCGCGGCCGCCTGCTACATGCCCGGCATCCCGCGCGCGAACTACATGCCGTTCCCGTTCCAGATCGTGCAGGGCGACGGCGACATCCTGTTCGTCTACTCGTTCGCGAAGGCGAACCGCGTCGTGCACATGAGCGATCACGTCGACATGGCACCGGTCGATCAGTGGATGGGATGGTCGAACGGCCGCTGGGAGGGCGACACGCTCGTCGTCACGGTCAACTCGCTCGACGATCGCACGTGGCTCGACCGAGCCGGCAACTTCCACAGCAGCCAAATGGTCGTCACCGAGCGCTTCACGCCGATCGGCGAGAACCATATGCGCTACGAGGCGACGATCGACGATCCGGTCGTGTTCACCGAGCCGTGGACGATCCGCCTGACGCTGTACAGGAATGTCGAGCCCAATGCGGAGCTTCTCGAATTCAACTGCGTCGAGTTTTCCGAGCTGCTCTTGTACGGCGAGTTCCTGAAGGATCCCGTCAAGTAGTCGCCGCGAGACCGACGCTCAAGACAAGCAGCGGACAGCAACGAGGAGTAAACCCGATGCGAATGAAACTTTCGAGCGCCGTCGCCGGCGCTCTGCTCGCGGCCGCCGCCGCGCCCGCCCTCGCCCATCACTCGTTTGCGGCGGAGTTCGACATTAACCGCCCGATCGTCCTCGAAGGCGTCGTCACGAGGATGGAGTTCAGCAACCCCCACTCGTGGCTGCACATCGAGGTCACGCTCGACAACGGCGAGAAGCAGCAGTGGGCCATCGAGGGCGGCGCGCCCAACGCGCTCGTGCGCCGCGGCTGGAACCGCAACTCGATCCCCGCCGGCACGCCGGTCCGCGTGGAGGGCTATCAGGCCCGTGATCGTTCGCACCGCGCGAACGGCCGCGAGGTCTATCTCCCGGACGGCTCGAGCCTGTTCATGGGCTCCGAGGGCGCCGGCGCCCCGAGCGCGGAGTAACCGCCCGGCCCGCCCGCGTCGGCGCGCCGCCGCGGGCGGGCGGCGCGCGCCGAAGCGGCCGCTGCGGCTCCGCCCGGGCGCGCGTCGGCGTCGGCGCGGATCAAAGCACGATGAACAGCTGCTGGCTGCCGCGCATCACGCGCAGCGCGACCGCGTCCCGCGGGCCCGCCGATCGAAGCAGCCGCGACAGATCGTTGACGGAGCGGACCGCGCTCCGGTTCACGCCGACGATCACGTCCCCTGCCGCGAGCCCCGCCCGCGCCGCGCGGCTCGACGGATCGACGCTGACGACCAGGACGCCTTCGACGTTGCCGTAGCGCGGGTCCGAGCGATCGACGTTGCGCAGCTCAACACCCTGCAGGCGCTCGATCGCGCCCGGACCGCCGCCCGCTCGCGCCGTCGTCTGCTGGCCGGGCGCGGCCCCGATTCTCGTCTCCACCGTGCGCCGCTCGCCGTCGCGAACGTATCCGATCCGCACCGGCGTGCCGACCCGCATCAGGCCGATCCTGAGGGTCAGGTCGTTAACGTCCCTCACCTCCGCGCCGTCCACCGCGATGATCACGTCGCCGGGCTGGAGCCCTGCCTCCTCGGCAGAGGAGCCCGGCTCGACCTGCGTGATCAGCGCGCCCCGCTCGACCTTCAGATCGAGCGCCTGCGCGAGCTGCGGGGTCACCGTCTGGATGTGCACGCCGAGCCTGCCCCGACTCACTTCCCCGTACTCGATCAGCTGCTCCATCACGGCGCGCGCCATGTTCGTCGGCACCGCGAAGCCGATGCCGACGTTGCCGCCGGCGGGCGAGACGATGGCCGTATTGATGCCGACGAGCAGACCGTCCATCGTGATCAGCGCGCCGCCCGAATTGCCGGGATTGATCGGCGCATCGGTCTGAATGAAGTCCTCGTAGCCCTCCCGGAGGATGTTCGTGCGCCGGCCCAGCGCGCTGACGATGCCGGACGTGACCGTTTGTCCGAGCCCGAACGGATTGCCGATCGCCACGACGAAGTCGCCGACCTCGAGCTGGCTCGAATCGCCCATCGGCACGTCCGTGAGACCGTCCGCTTCGATGCGCAGCAGCGCGATGTCCGTCGCCTCGTCGCTGCCGATCAGCTCCGCTTCGAGCTGGCGCTGATCGTGCAGCGTGACGATGATCGCGGTCGCGTTACTGACGACGTGATGGTTCGTCAGGATGTAGCCGTTCTCGGCATCGACGATAACGCCCGAGCCGACGCTCTGTCGCCTCCGCGTCTCGGGAATATCCGGGATGCCGAAGAAGCGCCGGAAGAACGGGTCTTCGAGCAGCGGGTTCGTTCGCACGGGTACGCGCGACTCGACCTGGATGTTGACGACCGCGGGCATGACCTCCTTCAGCATCGGCGCGATCGTCCACGCGTCGTTGCTCCGGGCGCCCAGGGGCAATTGGCCGAACGCCGCGGGAGAAGCCGCCGCGAGCGAGAAGAGGAGAAGCCCCAGAGCGCGGATCGCTGTCGTTCTCACGGTCCCTGCCTTTTGTCCGAAGGGAATGCGGACAGATTTACGAGCACGACGAGCGGATTTCAAGGCCGCGGACGCGCATCAGCCGGACGGTGACGTCTCCTCGAGCAGCCTGAACCGGCATGCGCGGCCGCCGCGCACCATGCATTCCGCGTGCTCGATCTCTCGGCCGAGCAGCGCGGCGATGAGCGCGAGATCGAGACGGCACACCTCGGGGTGCTCGGCAGCGAGATCGTGATAGACGCAGTTGCGCGCGTCGATCTCCGGCTTCCCGTCGACGCTGCTGACGCGGGCGGCATAGCCGAGCTCCTGCATGATGTCCGCGACGGCGCGCATGCGCTCCTCGTCGGTGCCGGCGCCGTCGAGCCGCTGCGCATAGCGCTTCGCGATGTCCGCGCCGAGCTCCTCGAGCACGCGCACGAGCCCGTCGCTGCCGAGCGTGCCCTTCATGCCGCGAATCATCAGCTCGGAGAAGAACGCGTACTGCTTCGGAAAGAGATGGACGCCTTTGTTCGTCAGCCGCCAGGCGTAGCCCGGCCTTCCGCCTTGCGAGGGTCGCATCAGCTTCTCGAGATAGCCGTCGCGCTCGAGCGCGGCGAGATGCTGATGCACCGCGCTCCTCGAGATCCCGAGCAACCCCGCGAGCTCGTCGGCGCTGCGCCCGTCCTTCCATTCGAGGAGCGAGGTCAGGAGCGCCCGCTGCCGGGTGCCCATCGCATCGATCGTGGCATGCATGCCGCGGATTGTCCTCCGGTCCCGAGTGGACGGCAACTTTATACAGTTGTTTCTTGACAAAGATTAGAAAGCGGCCTAGGTTCGATCGGTACCGGCAGAAAAAGGGAGGAACTCAGCCATGCTGACGGTTTCCGTCGTCGTCTTTGCCGCTGCTGCACTCGGCGGTTTGATCCTCGCGCTCCACGTCCTCAGGCAGAAGTTTCCGCCCTGGGCCCTGTCGATCCTGCACGCGCTGCTCGGCGCTGCCGGGCTCGTGCTGCTGCTCGTCGCCGTGCTCGACGGCACCACGGCGCCCGTCGCGACGTGGGCACTCGTGCTGTTCGCGATCGCCGCGCTCGGCGGCTTCTTCCTCGCGTCTTTCCATTATCGCAAGCAGCTTCCGGCAAAGGGGGTCGTCGTGCTCCACGCGGGAATCGCCGTCGTCGCGTTCGGGTTGCTGCTTTCCGCGCTGCTCGTCGCGTGACGAGGGGGACCGGGACGCGGTCGGCCGGCACGCCCGCCTCCCCGGCGCGGCGTGTCGGCGCGCGGCAACCGTCGCGCTGGCATCCTGCGTTCGCGCATTTCCCGCTGGCGTGCTGGATCCTCGCGACGCTGTTCGACGTTGCCGCGCTCGCCGGCGTCCCGCCCCTCCCGGCCGAATGGGGGCTGCCGGAGCTCACGGCCATCTCAACGCTCCTGCTCTGGCTCGGGCTCGCGGCGGCGCTGCCGGCGGTCGGCTTCGGGCTCGTCGACTACGCCCGGCTGCCCGCCGCGGCCCGGGACAGCCCGGAGATGCTGTACCACGTCGCGTGCATGGGCACGGCGGCGGCGGTTTTCCTGATCGCCGCCATCCTCCGCGTTGCCGAGAACGGGTTGGGCCCGGGCTGGCTCGCCGCGCTCGAGGCGGTCGGCGCGGTCTCCATCGTCGCGGGCGGGCATTTCGCCGGGATCGTCGTATTCGAGCGCCTGCCCGAGGCCATGGCGCCGATCCGCGGATCGGCCGTCGGGAGCGAGCGGACCTCGCCGGGAACCTGAGCCCGCGGGTCGCAGGCGGTCAGCCGCCGCCCGCCGCCGCGGCGCTGCCGCCTTCGGCGCCGCCGACGATGCCGGTGCGCCGCAGGAAGTCGCCGAACGGCTCGCCCGGCGCCCGGTTCTTCGCATAGTCACCGAGGAGCCGATCGAGCGTGGCGAGGATCTCCGCTTCGGGCAGGTTCTGCGCGTAGAGCTCGTTCAGGCGCTCGCCGGTCAGCCCGCCGCCGAGGAACAGGTTGTAGCGGCCCGGGGCCTTGCCGACCAGCGCAATCTCCGCGATGTACGGGCGCGCGCAGCCGTTCGGACAGCCGGTGATCCGCACGAGGATGTCCTCGTCGGCAAGCCCGTGCTTCTCGAGCACCGGCTCGAGCTTCGACAAGAACTCCGGCAGGTAGCGCTCGGATTCGGCCATCGCGAGCCCGCACGTCGGGAACGCGACGCACGAGATCGCGTTGCGGCGCAGCGGCTTTAGCGACGCATAGAAATCGAGCCCGTGCTCCGCGACGACCCGATCGATCTCGTCGACCTTCTCCGGCGCGACGCCCGCGATGATCACGTTCTGGTTCGCAGTCAGGCGGATGTCGCCTTCGTGGATCCGAGCGAGCGTGTTGATCCCGCTGCGGAAGCGGTGCTCGTCCGTGTCGACGACCCGGCCGGACGGCACGAACAGCGTGAGGTGCATCCGCCCGTCCTCGCCGCGCACCCAGCCGAGCCGGTCGCCGGTCGTCGTGAACTTCACCGGCTTCGGCGGCTCGAGCTCGAAGCCGAGCCGGCGGTCGAGCTCCGCCTTGATCCAGTCGATGCCGCGATCATCGATCGTGTACTTGAATCGGGCGTGCATCCGGTCGCTGCGGTCGCCGAAATCGCGCTGAATGCCGACGACGTGCTCGGCAACGGCAACGACGTCCTTCGCCTTGCAATAAGCGATCGTGGTCGCGAGCCGCGGATACGTCTTCGGATCGCCGTGCGTCATGCCGAGGCCGCCGCCGACGGCGACGTTGTATCCGGTGACCTTCGCGCCCTTCGCGATCGCGACGAAGCCGAGGTCCTGAGCGAAGATGTCGATGTCGTTCAGCGGCGGTACGACGAAGCCGACCTTGAACTTGCGCGGCAGATACACCTTGCCGTAGAGCGGCTCCTCGTCATCGCGCGGATCGGCCTTCGGCGCGCCGTGCCAGAGCTCGGCGTACGCGCCCGTCCTCGGCGTGAGATGCTCGACGACCTCGAGCGCCTGGTCGTACACGATGCGATGCAGCGCCGACTGCTCAGGCAGCGGCGTGATCACGACGTTGCGGCTCACGTCGCCGCACGCGGCGATCGTCGTCAGCCCCGCCTCCCCGATCGCGCGCATCGCGGGCTTCACGTTGCGCTTGACGACGCCGTGCAGCTGGATCGACTGACGCGTCGTCAGGCGCACGCTGCCGCTGCCGTAGGTGTTCGCGATCCGGTCGACGGCCAGCCACTGCTCGGGCGTCAGGATCCCGCCCGGCACGCGGATCCGGATCATGAAGATGTACGCGGGCTCGAGCTTCTGCTCCGCACGCTCCTGGCGGATGTCGCGATCGTCCTGCTGGTACATCCCGTGGAACTTCAGCAGCTGGCGGTCCTGCTCGGTCACAGCGCCGGTAACCGGATCCTCCAGCGTGGTCTCGATCGTGCCGCGCAGGAACCGGCTGTTGAGCTTGATGTGCTCGACTTCGGAAGGGGGTTTCTCGGTGCTCACTCGCTTTTCCGTGCTCGCCGGGCCTGCGACCGCCGCCGGCCGCGGCCCTCGTTGAAAATCGGGCCGGCCGCGTCAGTAGACGTCGCGCTGGTAGCGCTTCGCGGCCTTGAGGCCCTCGATGTACTCCTCGGCCGCCTCGGCCGACCTCCCGCCGATCTCGCGCACGACGTTCACGAGCGCCGCGTGCACGGCCGGCGCCATGTTCTCGGCCTCGCCGCACACGTAGACGTGCGCGCCGCGCTCGAGCCAGTCGTAAAGCTCCTTCGCTTCCTCGGCGATGCGGTTCTGCACGTAGATCTTGTGCGCCTGGTCGCGCGAGAACGCCACCGTCATGCGGGTCAGCAGCCCCTCCTTGCGGTAGCGCAGCCACTCGAGCTGGTAGAGAAAATCCGAGTGCATCGTCCGATCGCCGAAGATCAGCCAGCACGGCCCGCGCGCCCCGTGCACGTCCCGGTGCTGCATGAAGGCGCGATACGGCGCGATGCCCGTGCCCGCGCCGATCATGATCACCGGCACGTCGCCGTCCGCCGGCAGCCGGAAGTGATCGTTCGGCTCCACATAGACCCGCGCCTCGAGCGTCGGCCCGGCAAGGAAACCGGACGCCGCGCCCCAATGCTGACGGCCGAAGCGCTCGTACGCGACGACGCCGACGGTGAGGTGCGCCTCGTCCGGATTCGCATCGAGGCTCGACGCAACCGAATAAAGCCGCGGCGTCAGCTTGCGCAGCGCGTCGACGAACTGCTGCGGCGCGAGCTTCGCCGGGTGCTCCGCGACGACGTCGACGACCTGGCGCACGTTCAGATACGCGGCGGCCTCCGGCGTGCCGAGCAGCGTCTCGAGCGCCTTCGCGCCGGCCGCTTCCGCGTACGCCTTCGCGAAACCGCGGCTCGCGTTCGTGATCTCGAGGCGATGCGTCAGCGCATTCCGCAGGCTCTGCGGCTCGCCGCCGACGGTCACCTCGGCGTCCCCGTCCATGCCGAGCACGTCGAGCAGCGCGTCGACCGACTCGGCGCGGTTCTCCGGCCACACGCCGATCGCGTCGCCCGGCTGGTAGACGAGCCCCGAGCCCTCGAGCGACAGCTCGATGTGGCGCACATCCTTCGTCGAGCCGCGCCCGGTGATCTTCTGGTTGACCATCACCTCCGCGGGGAACGGATTCGCCCGGGAGTACGCCGCGGCACCCGCCGCGCCGCCGCGCACGACCTCGAGCTGCGCGACCCGGCGGGTCTCGGCGGCGCCCCGCTCGGCCTCGACCTTCGCGACGAACGCCGCCTGCCACGCCTCCGCGGCTTCCTCGAAATCGACGTCGCAGTCGACGCGCTCGTGGATCCGCTTAGCGCCGAGGGCCTCGAGCCGCGCATCGAGAGCCCGGCCGATCGAGCAGAAGTCCTCGTAGCTCGAATCGCCGAGGGCGAGCACGGAGTAGCGAAGCTGCTCGAGCTTCGGGGCACGGTCACCCATCCAGTGCTTGAAGAAGGCCTCCGTGCCCTCCGGGGGATCGCCGAGCCCGTGGGTCGCGACGATGAACGTCGCCTGCTCGACCCGCCGCAGGCCCTTCGGATCGTAATCGCGCAGGTCGACGAGCTGCGTGCTCGCGCCCGCTCGGCGCAGCCGCTCCTCGACGGACTGCGCGATGCGCCGGCTGTTGCCCGTTTCGGTCGCGTAGAAAACCATCCACGGCGCAGACGGCTCCTCCTGCTGCTGCGGGGCGGGCCCCGCCGCAGGCGCCGCCGACCGGCCGGCGGCAAGCCCGGCGAGGTAGCCGCTCGTCCAGATCAGTTGCTCGCGATCGAGATGGCTGACGACCTCGTCGAGCCGCCTGATCGTTTCCTGCGGGAGGGTGGGCGGAATGGCGTCCGCGCGAACTGCCGACATGTAACCGTTGTTCTCGCTGTGAGTGGCCGGGCCATACTATTTTCGGCACCGCGGTGCGTGAAGGGATAAAGAGGCATCCCGGTATATCCAAAGCGAATTTACGCAAAAAACCGGGCGTAGCAGGCCGAAAGCGGACGTTCGGCCGTCACGGTATCCGCGAATTCGAGCGCTCTTTTCCGTCGAATCGATGAGAATTGCGCTTTCTTTGCGCGGCCGCGAGGCGGGCAGCGCGCGGATTCCACGAGGTTGACTTGGCGCCTCGAACTGCCGAATCTGCGCCGCTCGAGGCCATCCCGTCGTCATGGATACCGAGCTCGCACGCACGTTCCTGTCGGTAGTCGCCGCCGGCAACTTCGTCAAGGCTGCGGAGCGGCTGTTCGTCACGCAATCGACCGTCAGCGCCCGCATCCAGTCCCTTGAGCAGCAGCTCGGCTGCCGGCTGTTCGAGCGCAACAAGGCGGGCACGACGCTGACGCCGGCGGGCCGCCTGTTCCAGAAGCACGCGACGGCGCTCCTGCGCACCGTCGAGCGTGCCCGTCAGGACGCGGGGGTCGCGCAGGGCTTCCGCGCGTCGTTGACGCTCGGCGGCCGGATCGGCGTCTGGGAAGGCCTGCTGCTCGGCTGTCTCGAAGATCTGCGCGCCGGCGCCCGGGACGTCGCGGTCCGCGCCGAGATCGGCTTCGAGGAGGAGCTGATGCAGGGCCTCGTCGAGGGCCGCGTCGACATCGCCGTCCTCTACTCGCCGCAGAGCCGCCCGGGGCTGGTCGTCGAGCGGCTCACGGACGAGGAGCTGCTGCTCGTGTCGACCCGGGCCGACGCGGCGGGCCCCGGCTGTCCGGGTTACGTCTACGTCGACTGGGGCCCCGAATTCTATGCGCGCCATCAGACGAGCTTCCCGGAGTTCGTCGGCGCGAGTCTCAGCGTGAACGTCGGCTGGCTCGGCCTGCAGCACGTGCGCGCGGCCGGGGGATCGGGCTATTTCCCGCGGCGGCTCGTCGCCGCGGACCTCGCGGCCGGGCGCCTCCACGTCTCGCGCGAAGCCCCGCAGCTGCGCCTGCCGATCTATCTCGTCTACCCGGAGGAACGCGAGCACGACGTGTTCGACCCCGTCCTCGAGGCGATTCGCCGCGCAGCCGACGCCCCGGACGCGATACCGGCCGCCGCGCCGCCCGAGGCCACCGGCTGAGCGACCCTGCGCCGCCGGATCGCCCGCGGCTGCGCGATCGTGCTCGCGGTCTTCCTCGGCGCCGGAACGTTCCCGTGAGCCGCGGGGAGCGGGCCTGGACCTGGGTCCGCCGCTCTTGAAAAAATCGACGGCGCCCCCAGTGGCACGAGCTCGCCGGGCGCGGCCGCGGCCGGCGAGCAAGCTAAGGAGACACCCATCCGTCGAACACCTGGGACAGGAGGTAGCGCATGAGAACGCCACACTCGACGCTGAACGCTGTCAAGGCCGGAGCTGCCGTGGGCTTCGGACTCCTCACGCTCTTCTCTTCGAGCCTGCTGTCAGCGGACGCGTCGCAAACGGAAACCTACACGTGGTCGGCCGAGCTGATCCAATTCGACGAGTCGAGCAACACGGCGACCGTCAAGGCGCGCATCGTCGGGCAACGCGACGACGTCGCGACCGGATCGTTGAGCGAAGGCGACGCGGCCATGCTGACGTGGTCCGGCATCACTTACGGCGTTGGCGTCCGCGCGCTCGAGCCTGGCGAGGACTCGAGCTACGACCGCATGAGCATGCCGATCGAGTTCGTGTCCGAGGAGGACGGCCATATCGTGTTCCGCGTCCAGGTGCCGGCGGACGACGCCGCGGCGATCGCCGGGCTCGAAGCCGGGCAGTGGGTCACGGCGACGTCTCCTCATCGACCCGAAGGGCAGGAGGCGGTCCTCTCGATGAGGCCGTACGGTCATGTGGAGTAGACGCGCTGCCCTCGCGGCGGCCGCATCGCTCGCCGCGGCGGGCCTCGTGTTCGCGCAGTCCGAGCTCCCGAGGATCGACCGCTTCACCGCAACGACGACCGGGATGACGCCGGCCGACATCGAGCTGCGCATCGACGTGCGCGAGTGGTCCGACGAGGCCGGCCGATCGGCCGTCGTCGCCGCGCTCGCGGCGGAGTCGGACGTCGCCGACGCCCTTCGCGAGCTGCCGACGCTCGGGTATGTCTGGCGCAGCGACTCGGGCGTCGGCTACGCCGTCAAGTACGCGCACCGCGTCGCGACCGAGCAGGGCGAGCGCGTCACGTTCGTGACCGATAAGCGTCTCGGCGCCTACGATTTCACGCCGTGGGCCGCCGACGGAGGCACCGGCGATGCGGAGCTTCAGTACTCCGTCATCGAGCTCGATCTGTCGGAAGACGGCAGCGGCGACGGCACGCTGTCGCTCGCCGCGAAGGTGAAGCTCGATCGGGAGAATCATCTCGTCCAGCTCGAGACGGCCGAGAGCACGCCGCGTCTTCTGACCGACGCGCAGCTCGAGCCTCAGCCCTACTGGGCGAAAGGCTCCTGACCGAGGCCGGGCAGGCGTCCGCGCCGCGCGCCCGGCCGCGGGCTTCGGGCGCCGCGCGGCCGCCGGCTTCGGTCTCGTATCGCCGGGGCGGGCGAGGTCCCCTATCCGCGCCGCCGGCCGATCACCTATAATCGGCGGCCTCGACCGGCCGAAAAAAGCAAGTCTCTCGCTACTTTACGGCCGCACCTCAACGGAGGATCTCCTTGTCGGCTGATTTACGCTCGCTTTGGCAGGGGCGGCGCGTACCGTCCTGGCTCGCTCTTTTCGCGCCGACGATCGTCGGCACGCTGCGCTCCGGCTACGACCTCGTCCGGCTGCGCGGAGACGTTTTCGGCGGCGTCACGGCCGCCGTGATCGCGCTGCCGCTCGCGCTCGCATTCGGCGTCGCGTCCGGGGCCGGCGCGATCGCCGGCCTGTACGGCGCGATCGCGCTCGGCTTCTTCGCGTCCGCGTTCGGCGGCACGCCTTCCCAGGTCTCGGGACCGACCGGCCCGATGACGGTCGTGATGGCCGCGGTCATCGCGACCCATGCGACGAGTCTGCCCGAGGCGTTCACGGTCGTGATCCTCGGCGGCCTGATCCAGATCGTGCTCGGCATGCTTCGCGTCGGCAAGTACATCGCGTACACGCCGTACTCCGTCGTTTCCGGCTTCATGACGGGGATCGGCGTGATCATCATCATCCTGCAGATCCTGCCGTTCATCGGCGAGCCCGCGTCCGCTCAGGGTGTGCTCGGCACGTTCGGCACCCTGAGCCGTCCGACCGAGCTCTCGTTCCATCCGGGAACGATCGCGCTCGCCGGCATCTGCCTCGCCGGCGTGATCTTCTGGCCTGCCGGGCTGCAAAAGGTCGTCCCGGCGTCACTCGCCGTGCTCGTGCTCGGCACGCTCGGGGCGACCTTCTTCGTCGACGGCACGCCGGTCATTGGCGAAGTGCCGACGGGCCTGCCGTCGCTGATCACGCCGACGCTCTCGGTCGATCGGTGGCCGCAGCTTCTGCAGGGCGGTTTCATCCTCGCGCTGCTCGGCTCGATCGACACGCTGCTGACGTCGCTCGTCGCCGACTCGATCACCCGCACGCAGCACGACTCCGACAAGGAGCTGGTCGGTCAGGGCATCGGCAACTGCATCGCCGGTCTGATCGGCGGCCTGCCCGGCGCCGGCGCAACGATGCGGACCGTCGTCAACATCCGCGCGGGCGGCCGCACGCCCGTCTCCGGCGTCGTGCACGCGCTGCTGTTGCTCGCGCTCGCGCTCGGGCTCGGCCCCGTCGTCGCGAACGTCCCGCATGCGGTGCTCGCCGCGATCCTGATGAAGGTCGGCTGGGATATCATCGATTGGGGCTACCTGAAGCGCGTCCGGCGCGCCCCGCGCGAGAAGCTCGCCGTCATGCTCGTCACGTTCGCGCTGACCGTGTTCGTCGATCTGATCATGGCGGTCGGCGTCGGCATCATCCTCGCGAGCTTCGTGAACTCGCGCTGGCTCGCCCAGGAGCAGCTCAAGGGCCTGCGTCAGACGGCGGGGGACGATGACGCCGACCACTTGACGGACGAGGAGAAGGCGCTGCTTCGGCCGACCAACGGCCGCGTCCTCGTCACCGTGCTGCACGGCACGTTCTCGTACGCGTCCGCCCGGGAGCTCGCGCGGCGCGCCAGCGCGAAGATCTCGGGTGTCGACGTGGCCGTGTACGATTTCTCGCAGGTCGCGTACGTCGACACGAGCGCTGCCCTCGCGATCGAGGAGATGCTCGTGCAGGCCCAGTCGCACGGGATGCACGTGCTCGTCGCAGGGCTGGCAGGCGCCGCCCGCGAGACGCTCGAGAACCTGGGCGTCCTGGATCGCGTGCCGGCGGGGCAGATCTTCCCGACCCGCAGCGCGGCGATCGCCGCCGCCGTCCGGCATTGCGAGAGCCTCGAACGGAACCGGCGCGCCGAGCCGGCGCCCGCATAGCGGCTCGGCCGGCCCGCCGGCCGCACGGGCTCAAAGCGCCTCGTCTCCCGTCTCGCCCGTGCGGATGCGCACCGCGTGCTCGAGGTCGGAGACGAACACCTTGCCGTCGCCGATCGAGCCGGTCGACGCGGCCGTGATGATCGCCTCGACCGCCTGCTCGACGAGATCGTCCGGCACGGCCGCCTCGATCTTCGTCTTCGGCACGAAATCGACCGAGTATTCCGCGCCGCGATAAAGCTCCGTGTGACCCTTCTGGCGTCCGAACCCTTTCACCTCCGTGACCGTCATCCCCTGAACGCCGGCCTCGCCCAAGGCCTGACGCACGTCCTCGAGCTTGAACGGCTTGATGATTGCCGTGACCCACTTCATGTGCTGTTACTCCTGCCGAGCCGATGCAAAGACGCCGCGCCCGTTGCAGGCTTCATGCCATGGGTGGGAATGCTTTGAATTCAGATAGTTGGCGATAGTGCACGCGGCCGCGCGCTCTGCGCTGGTGCGCGGCGCGCACCAACGCGGAGCAGCGGGGCCGTGAAGGCTGGCGTGGCCGCCCTGCAGGCGCTCGCGGGCGCCCTACCCGCCGGGCTTGCGGAACAGCAGCACGGCGCGGTCCGTGGCGCCGCGCGTGCCCGGCGCGAAAACCATCGCCGTGCGATCGTCCTCCGGATGCGCGAGCAGGTCGCTGTCGACTTCGAGCTCGAAGCCCGCGGCGGTCACCTCTTCGATGATCGTCTCGACGCCCATGCGATGGATCGTCCCCGCATCGCGCCAGCCGGAGCCGTCCTCGGCCTTGTGGTCGATGATCAGATACGCGCCGCCGGGCTTCAGCGCGTCGAAGATCTTGGCGTTCAGCCCGGCCGTATCGATGCCGTTCGGCTGCAGGTCGTGGTAGAAGAGCACGTTGAGGACGAGGTCCACGTCGGCCGGGAGCTCGACGGCGTCGTAGTCCTCGAGGTGATACGTCGCATTATCGTGCGCGGCGTCGAACGCGCGCGCCGCCTCGCCGCCGAATCGCTCCGTGAAAGGCGGGTCGTACATGTCGACATGCCCCGCAGAGCCGACCGCCTCGACCAGCATGGTGGTGTAGTAATGGCCGAACGACCCGAGCTCGATGACGTGGTGGCCCTCCTCGAGCCCGGCGAGGGTCAGCACCTCCGCCGGCTTACGGTTCGCGTCCCGCTCGCGGTGCTCGGCCGGGCGGGCCGTCGACTCCACGGCTCGGCGAATGTGCGCGGGCGTATCCGGCGGGATCGCGTAGCCCTCCTGCCCGGCCGCGCGGCCGCCGAAGCCCAGAGCAGCGGCCGCGGCCGCGACGAGAACGGATGCGGAGCGCACCCCTGCAAATGAACGCATGGTCTTCTCCGTGGCAGAGTCGCGGACTTTTATAAGCTCAAAGCGGCCTCGATACCAGCAGCGCGGCACCGG
>Ga0079224_100000874_pt1 | contig 32382 bp, 31 predicted proteins | sample Stecom2015_FD_80414 | JGI IMG/M metagenome (GOLD analysis project Ga0079224, IMG submission 80414) | Agricultural soil microbial communities from Utah to study Nitrogen management - Steer compost 2015 | ecosystem: Environmental > Terrestrial > Soil > Agricultural land | place: USA: Utah... | reverse complement strand
TGTCACTCCACCGGCTCGCCAAGGGTGCCCTTGGTGGACGGGATTGCATCCTGCTGCCGGGGATCTGGTTCGACTGCCTCGCGCAGCGCTCGGGCAAGCGCCTTGAAACAGGATTCGGCAATATGATGGTTGTTGTCGCCGTGCAGAGTCTCGATGTGTGCCGTTATGCCTGCATTGTGTACGAAGGCCTGAAACCACTCGCGAATGAGCTCGGTATCGTAGTCGCCGATCTTTGGCGCGCCGAACGTTACCCGCCATACGAGATAGGGTCGTCCGGATATGTCGATCGCCGCGCGCGTCAGCGCATCGTCCATCGGCAACAGCGAGCACGCGTACCGCCGGATCCCGGCCTTGTCGGCGAGGGCCTTGCGAAACGCCTGGCCGATGGCGATCCCCGTGTCCTCAGTCGTATGATGCATGTCGATATGGAGGTCACCCTCCGCCCTGACATTCAGGTCGATCAGCGAATGGCGCGACAACTGCTCGAGCATGTGGTCGAGAAAGCCGATCCCGGTCTTCACCTCGTATCGGCCGGTGCCGTCGAGATTTACGGTAACCGCTATTTCGGTTTCGCCCGTCTTGCGTTCAATGGTAGCCGTTCGCATGACTTCCGTTCCGTGACACCACGCTCGATTTCCGGCGATGCGGCGCACTCTTAACAGGTGTCGTCACCGCATGCCAGCGATCGCCGGTATTTCACCGTGAACGTGCTCACCTTTTCTTCCGGCGGCTAAGCGCATAAATCTGTAGCGCAGCGCGCCTGACGATAACCAGGGATGGCTTTGTGACATCGAACGACAGAAGTGCCGACACATGGCACGGTACGACCGTGCTCGGCGTACGGAAGGCTGGCAAGGCCGTCATCGCCGCCGATGGGCAGGTCAGCCTCGGCAACACCATCCTTAAGGGGAACGCGCGAAAGGTCCGCCCGCTGGCCAACGGCCAGGTCCTCGCCGGTTTTGCCGGGGCAACGGCAGACGCGATGACACTGTTCGAACGATTGGAAAACAAGCTCGAACAGTATCCCATGCAGTTGACCCGCGCGTGCGTCGAACTGGCGAAGGACTGGCGTTCGGACAAGTTTCTGCGTCGCCTCGAAGCGATGATGATCGTCGCTGACCGCTCCGTCAGCCTGGTACTCACCGGTACCGGCGACGTGCTGGAACCGGAGCACGGCGTCATCGGTATCGGATCGGGCGGCAACTTTGCCTATGCAGCCGCCCGCGCGCTGATGGACAGCGATCTCGATGCCGAGGAGATTGCCCGACGCGCCATGGCGATCGCGGCAGAGATCTGCGTCTTCACGAATGACAACCTCACGATCGAAGTCCTGGCCGATGCGTCGTGACGATCTGGAAGCGGCGGCGGCAGAAGGTCTGATCACCCGCGACCAGGCCCGGAGGCTGATTGAGTTCGTTGCCGAAACGAAGCGGGCGACGCCATCGGTATACCTTGCAGACGACGAGTCCGTTCATTTCGTCCGCGGCTTTCATGACGTGTTCCTGTCCATCGGCCTGATCCTGCTGCTGATCGGCGCGGGCTATGGCGGGCTGATCGTTGCCGGGGCGTCGGGAATCCTCCTCACGGCACTGGTTGCGTGGGGTCTCGCGGAAGTCGTTGCTCGAAAGTACCGCCTGGTTCTGCCGAGCATTGTGCTGGCGATCGCGTTCACGCTGACGGCGGGGATCGGTGCCGGCCCGGTGCTGTGGAGTACGCCACTCGCAACCCCGCAGTCGCTCATGAACGGGGTCTTCCCGCTGTCTCTCGGCAGTGTCGGACTGATTGCCAGCATCCTGTTCTACATCCGTTTTCGCCTGCCGTTCGCGCTCGGACTGGCGGCCGGTTCAACCATTCTCCTCATGCTGGCAGGCCGTCACGTGATCATCGGTCCGGGATATGCGCCCGACGCCACGACGATCGTGCTGATGTGCGGTGTGGCAACCTTTGTAGCCGCCATGGCTTATGACCTGAGCGATCCCGGCCGACGAACGCTTCGATCGGACAATGCCTTCTGGCTCCACCTGCTCAGCGCGCCATTGATCGTGCATTCCGTATTCTCGATCATGTTGCCGGAAGGCCGAACGGCAATGACTGCGGGTGACGCAACGGTGGTGATAGCGACAGTTGCCGCCCTTGGCCTGGTGGCAATCATCATCGACCGGCGCGCCCTGTTCGTCGCCGGCCTCGGCTATCTCGGATTTGCGGTGTCAACGTTGATCGGCGAGCACGAGGCGGGAAGCGGAGCGGTGTTCGCCGGGACGCTGCTTCTGCTCGGCTCGGTCATCGTTGCGCTCGGCTTCGGCTGGACCAATGTACGGCGCCTTTTGCTCAAGCCGTTGCAACATACCGGTGTTGCCCGCCGGCTGCCTCCCGTCGCATGGCCTGCCGGCCGCAATCGATAACCCCAGTCACGGATGATTGCATGAGCGATTTCTCTCCACGCGAGATCGTATCCGAACTCGACCGTTACATCATCGGACAGAGCGAGGCGAAGCGGGCGGTCGCGATCGCGCTCAGGAACCGGTGGCGCAGGCAACAGCTCGACGAGCAGCTGCGCGAAGAAGTGATGCCGAAGAACATCCTCATGATCGGCCCCACCGGTGTCGGAAAGACCGAAATCTCCAGGCGCCTGGCAAAACTCGCAAATGCGCCGTTCATCAAGGTCGAGGCCACCAAGTTCACCGAAGTTGGCTACGTCGGCCGGGACGTCGAACAGATTGTCCGTGACCTGATGGAAGTCGGTATCGGGCTGGTCAAGTCGGCCAAGCGCAAGGAAGTCGAGGCGGCAGCTCACCTGAAGGCCGAAGAAAGGGTGCTCAATGCCCTGGTCGGCGAGAACGCGAGCCCCGCAACCCGGGATTCCTTCCGTCGCAAGTTGCGTGCAGGCGAACTGGATGACAAGGAAATCGAGATCCAGATCTCCGACACCAGCCTTGGCATCCCGTCTTTCGAGATCCCGGGCATGCCGGGCGCCCACATGGGAATGATCAATCTCAACGAAATGCTGGGCAAGGCGCTTGGTGGGCGCACCAAGACGCGCCGGATGACCGTGCGCGACAGCTATGATGTGCTTATCGCGGAAGAATCCGAGAAACTTCTCGACCAGGACCAGCTGGTGGAGGAGGCGATCGACCTTGTCGAGAACAATGGCATCGTCTTTCTCGACGAGATCGACAAGGTCAGTGCGCGCTCGGAGCGTCAAGGCGCCGACGTGAGCCGGGAAGGCGTGCAACGGGACCTGTTGCCGCTTCTGGAAGGAACCACGGTCGCAACCAAGTACGGTCCCGTGAAGTCCGACCACATCCTGTTCATAGCTTCAGGAGCGTTTCACATTGCCAAGCCGTCCGATCTCCTGCCCGAACTGCAGGGGCGGCTTCCCATCCGGGTCGAGTTGCGCGCCCTGACCAAGGACGACTTCCGTCGCATCCTGAAGGAGCCGGAGGCGAGCCTCATCAAGCAGTACAAGGCTCTGCTTCAGACCGAAGGGGTGACGCTGGAGTTCACCGAAGACGGAATCGACGCGATCGCCGACATTGCGGCCGAGATCAATTCCGTGGTTGAGAACATCGGAGCCCGGCGGCTGCAGACGGTCATGGAGCGGGTCCTCGACGACATCAGCTTCTCCGCTACCGATCGCTCCGGCGAGACGGTCACCGTCGACCGCGCCTATGTGGATCGACACATCGGCGACCTGGCCCGCAACATCGACCTGTCGCGATTCATTCTCTGACGTCGCGTGCCTTGCGGTGGCGTCTCAGCCTGACATAGAAGGCGCCGCCGCCACCGTGCCGGGGATGCGCCGGCTGGAAGCCGATGACGTGCTCGCAGAACTCCGCTTCACCGAGCCAGCGTGGCAGTTCGTTCCTGAGTACGCTGCGGCGTTCGGGGGTCTCGAAATGCGTAGCCCCATGGAGCGTATGACGGGCGAACTCGGTGCGGCCCTTGCCGGTTATGACAAGAACGAGCCGTAACCCTCGTTGACGTGAGCGGACGAGAAAACCGAGGAGGTCTTCCCGCGCCGCTTCGCGCGTCGAACCGTGAAGGTCGAGCCGCGCCTCTACCCGCGCCAGTCCCCGCATGAGACGTCGTTCGGTACGGCGGTCGAGGCCGCCAGACGGCAGTCCGGCCCGTTCAATCGGTTGAGACGTACGCGGTACCTGCAGGGGCACGGTGCGATCGCTCCTCGGAGGCGTCGACTCCGCAGCGGCCATCCCCGCGTCCCGGCGGCCCGGCGGGACGCCGTTCCGATCATCGGGCTCAGCACAGGTCTCCTTCAACGGGTTCACCGAGGCGGTGACCCGTTCCCATAGCGCGCGATCCTCTGCGCTCAGGACCCCATCGGCGTGCCGTTTCGGCGGCTTTTGTGACATCGGTGGTTGCCCGAGTTGCGTGCATGCGGGCTAGCGCGATGACGGAACGAGGACGTACATCCTGCCGGGGTCCTTCATCAGACCCGCAATTTCCCCCGCCCGGTCACCAGAACCCCAGAACACGTCACCGCGGACTGCCCCGATGATCGCGCTGCCGGTATCCTGCGTCACCATCAGCCTCCTGAAGGGCTCGCGCGCGCCATTCGGTCCCGAGGGTGCCGTCGTTTCAACCCAGACCGGCAGTCCGTAGGCGTGGATCGCCTTGTCGACGGCAAGGCTGCGGCCGGGTGTCAACGGTACCTGCGCCGCGCCGACCGGACCCAGGTCCTCGTCGACCTCCGTTACCTCGCGAAAGAATATGTAGGAATCGTTCTGCCACATTACCTGGTCGGCACGGTCCGGATTTGCCGACAGCCATGCGCGGATGGTCTGCATCGACACGTCTTTCAATGCAATCTCGCCGGCATCGACGAGCACCTTGCCGATGGCCGTGTAGGGGTGGCCGTTCTTGGCGGCGAATCCGACGCGCATGACACCGCCTTCCGCGAGCCGGATGCGGGCCGACCCCTGAACGTGGGCAAAGAACGCGTCTATGGGGCTCTCGAGGTAGACAAGTTCCAACCCGCGGCCGGCAAGCGCGCCGTTGTCGATCTCGCGGCGGGTGAAGAAAGGCTTCGGGGTTCCGCTTGCCATGCTGGCATAGGTCATGGGTTCTCCGGACCTCGCCTTGAGACGGCCAGCGCCGATGTGGACGAGTTCGGGCGGTTTTCGCAACAGCGGAAAGATGTACTGCACGCTCGGTGTGCGTGCGCCCCGGTATTCAGGCTCGAAATAGCCCGTGAACAGACCATCGCGGCCGCGATCGTCACCAACGGCAAACGGTGTGAAATGCCGCTCGAAGAACGCGCGCGCTTCGGCGTCGGACGGGCTGTCGATCGTCGCTGCCTGACGGCAGACGGCGGACCAGGCCTCCGGCGAGATTGAAATCCCCGCGAACGTGGCCTTTCGAACCTTCGCCAGCGCCTGGCACGAGCGGCGGAATGCCGCAAACGCTTCGCCGTGTCTGTCGGCCGTCCATCCGGACAGCTCCGCAAAGGAGATGCGCTCAGTCACCACGGCCGCGACCGCCGTGTGTGATGCCGGCGCCCACAGCAACATGGCTGAGAGAGCTGCTGTCCGCGCTAGTCGCCATGACCGGCCCGGCGCTCCTTGCCCCTGTCCATCCTGCAACGGAAACTCCGGAGGAATGCCGATGTCGCGCTCTCGCCGTCCGGTTCGGCCGCCGCTCAGGCAGCGGCCTCGGTGGCGGCGAGCTTCCAGTTCGGATCCTTGGACGTCACATCGCGGGTAAAGGTCCAGATGTCCGTGACTTCGCGCACCTTCTTCGGATCTCCCTCGACGATCCGCCCTTCGCTGTCGCGGGTGGCAGATATGAGCTGGCTGACAAACCGGACGGTGATCTGTGCGATCTTCCCCTTTATGGCGGCGTCTATGACTTCCGCCTCGTCGATTCCGACGAAACTCGATTCGACCGTGTAATTGCGGTCCTCCCGATCGCGGATGGCCCCTTCAAATCCCTCATAGACGTCGGCAGCCAGCAGATTGCTCAATGTCTTCCGGTCGCCTTCGGCAAACGCCGTCACGATCATTTCGTAAGCGATTCGCGCACCCTCGAGAAAACCGTGCGGGTCGAAGCCCGGATCTGCACTGGCAATCGCTTCGAATGCCTTAGCCACGGGGGTATCCTTCTGAGCAAGGCCCTCCCAGATCGGTTTCGTGTCGGCGGCCCCTGCTCCCGCCGCCGGTTCGTGCTTGACCCCAGGAAGGTGAATTACCTTCTCGTCCCGTTCCCGGGCCGCATCTGCCGTTCCGGTGTTGGCCGGATTTGACGCGCTGTAGGGATCGTACGGTTTTCTCTCGTGGCCGGTGCGCCGCCCAAGTACGCTCCGCAAGCGCAAGAAGATAACGATCGCGATCGCCAAGATGAGCAGATTGAAGGGATCAAGGGCTTCGGTCATTACAAGGGTGTCCGCAATGCTCCTGTTCGCTGGCAAGTCGATCGTCTGCGGGGGTCCGACGGGCGCATCCGCGAGCAGGGCGGTCGATTTCCGTTCCACGCGCTCTCGTCGCTACATATATAGCATAGGACCGCAAATCCAACGTACCAAGTTCGAATTCCCCGGCAGCGCCCGTTTGTGTCCCCGGTTGCGCTTCAGGCCTGCCGCCCTGAACAGAAAGAAAATCGACGCTCATGCCGTTCCTTCTTCTCGCGCTTCTCGCCATTCCCCTGATCGAGATCGCGGGCTTCGTGTCGATCGGCGGATCCATTGGCGTCTGGCCAACACTCGCCTGGGTGGTGCTGACGGCAATCCTGGGTATCTGGGTCATCCGCGGGCAGGGCTACGCTGTGCTGCAGACTGCACGCCGTGACCTGAACGAACGCCGCATTCCGCTTACATCGGTGATCGACGGCGCTCTGGTCTTCGTCGCCGGTTTGCTGCTCGTTGCACCGGGATTCTTTACCGACGCACTCGGTTTTGTGTTGCTTGTTCCGCCGATGCGTGGATTGCTGACCCGACTGCTGGTGCGGCGTATGCAACGTTCTCCCAACGTTCACATTCACATGGCATCCTACGGCACCAGCAGCAACGGCAGCGGACGATATTCCGCCGACGCCGGTCCGGTGATCGATGGCGAGGTGGTCGGACGGAATGACAATGACGACGAGCCACGACAGCTACCGGACAGGAAGTCACCCTGGCAGCCACCGTGACGTTCCCGGGCGTCACGAATGCGCCTCCCCATGTTGCTAGGCAGGGGCAAGGCGTGTTAGCAGGCCCATGGGATCGCATGGACAACCGAGAGGAACACGCATGGCCAGCAAGCCCGGAAACGGCGATACGGCTGATGGCGGGCCGCACAGCGGCACGCCCGATACGCAAGGCAATGCTGGCGGTCCCGGGGATGCGCCCGCCGGGGCGGCGGATCCGATCGGTGCTGCCGGCCAGAAGCCGCCCAGCATGCGGGTGCTGGCGCAGTACATGAAGGACCTGTCCTTCGAGAACCCCAAGGCGCCGCAGTCGCTCAGAAGCGGCCAGAACCCGCCCAAGGTGGATATCGCCGTCAACGTCAACGCAAGGACCATGTCGGCGACCGATTACGAGGTCGAACTTCACCTCGAGGCGAAGGCGCTCGATGGCGACCAGGTCACGTTCGCGGTCGAACTCGTCTATGCGGGCATATTCAAGATCGAGAACGTGCCGCAACAGGCAATGCACCCGATCATCCTCATCGAGTGCCCGCGCATGCTGTTCCCGTTCGCCCGCAAGATCCTCGCCGACGCGACCCAGCAGGGCGGCTTTCCGCCGCTCCTGATCGATCCGATCGATTTCGCCGGAATGTACCAGCAGCGGGTGCAACAACAACAGGCGCAGGAGCGCACCACAAGCGCCTGAATTGCGAGCGGCCGGCAGCGGTTGATCCGACAACCGGTAAAGGAACGATCTCGGGGCGTCAGGCCTGCCGGTCGAGCCACAGCGCGTGGTCGCCAAGCGTGGCGACGAACGCCGCATGCGCCGCGCGCTCTTCCTCGGTCAGTCGGGATGCCAGGGGGCGCGGGCGCCGGCGGGGAACCCGCGCGACCTGTCGCACGACGTGCACCGTCTGCTGCACCCGGCTCGTCAGAGCGAGGTCCGGCTGACGGCCCCCGATCAGTTCCAGATAGACCTCGGCCAACAATTCGGCGTCCAGCAATGCGCCATGCCGGACCCTCATCGAATTATCGATGTTGTAACGCCTGCACAACGCGTCGAGGCTGCAGGAAGCCGCCGGATGCTTGCGTCGGGCGATCTCGAGGGTATCCACCACGCGATCGCGCGAAAGCACGGGGCGGCCCGAACGGCCGAACTCGGCGTCGAGGAATCCGAGGTCGAACGGCGCGTTGTGGATGACCATGAGATCGTCGGCGAGGAACTCGAGGAGTTCTTCTGCGACGTCGCAGAATAACGGCTTGTCACGCAGAAATTCGGCCGACAGGCCGTGCACCCGCCGTGCATCCTCCGGCATGTCCCGTTCGGGATTCACGTAGGTGTGAAAGGTACGACCCGTCGGCACGTGGTTGACGAGCTCGAGACAGCCGATTTCGACAATCCGGTGATCCCGAGGGTCAAGGCCGGTCGTTTCGGTATCGACGACAATTTCCCGCATGCGTCTTCACGATCGAGAACCAGCGCAGATCAGGACCGCTCCTGATTCGCTTCCGCTCGAATCGTAGCAACGATCTGCCTCACTTGGCCACGGGCATGTTCGAAACCCTTGTCGGTTTCCACGAAGAAGTCGGCGCGCCGCCGCTTCTCGCTGTCGGGCATCTGTCTGGCCAGAATGCTGTTGAGCTTGCTCTCGGTCATGCCCGGTCGGGCCAGGACCCGCTGACGCTGGACGTGTTCGGGGGCGGTAACGACCACCACCTTGTCGACGTTTGCCTCGCCGCGGGTTTCGAATAGCAGGGGAATGTCCAGTACCACCAGGTCTGCCCCCGCGGATCTGGCCTCGTCGATGAATTGCCGTTGCAATTTGCGGACCAACGGGTGAACGATGGCTTCAAGTCGCGCAATCGCATCCGGGTCATCGAGGACCCGTTCCGCCAGAAGTGCACGATCGATTTTCCCGTCGCGGGTCACACCGGGGAAGGCCGTTTCGATCAGCGGGACCGCCGCACCGCCGGGGCCATACAGATCATGCACCGCCCGGTCAGCATCAAAGACTGGAATTCCAAGTTCCGCAAACATCCTTGCGGTTTCGGTCTTACCCATGCCGACCGATCCGGTCAGACCGAGTATGATCATTCCGCGGCCTCAAGATCGGCTGCGACATGCGCCCGCAGCGCGGGCGTTACTTCCGGCTTGACCCCGAACCACAGTTCAAATCCCGGTACTGCCTGATGCAACAGCATTCCCAATCCGTCGACGACCGGGTTTCCGCGGCGCAGTGCCGCGTCCAGCAACGGCGTGGTAAGCGGCGTGTAGACGATGTCCGTCACGATCGCGTTGGTCGGAAGGTGCGCGAGGTCGATGTCCAGAGGCGGCTTGCCGTCCATCCCCAGCGCAGTTGCATTCACCAGAAGCCCACAACCTGCCAGCACATCATTGCGGGATGACCAGTCGGCGACGACCGCGGTAGGGCCAACGGCCCGCGCCAGTTCTTCGGCACGGCTGCGTGTACGGTTGGAAATCCTGATCTCGGGAACGCCGGCGTCGCGCAAGGCAAAAACGATGGCCCTGGCAGCCCCTCCGGCACCCAGCACGGCTGCCGGTGTCTGTTGCCAGCCGGCCGATTGTGCGCCGGCGACAAGACTTGAGATGAACCCGGGCGCATCGGTGTTTACGCCGTAGGTCTCGCCATCCCGGATGTAGACGGTATTGATCGCGCCGATTGCCCGTGACACGGGATCCCTGACGGTCAAGTAGCCGAAGGCAGCCTGCTTGTGGGGGATCGTGACATTGCAGCCGACGTAGCCGGCCGCCGGAAGGTTCTGCAGGAAGTTCTTCAGTTCCTCCGGTGGTACCGGCACCGCCGTGTACTCACCTTCGATGCCGTAGGCCGCCAGCCAGTAATTGTGGATCACTGGCGAGCGGGAATGGCCGATCGGCCAGCCTATGACACAGGCTCTCTTCATTCGTTTCAATCGACGATGACCTGGCAGCTCCGCAGGTACGCCAGCAACGGCAGGAGCGGCAACCCGAGTATGGTGAAGTAGTCCCCCCTGATCGAGGAGAACAGGTGAATGCCCTCTGCTTCCAGCTTGTACCCACCGACGCTCGATTGAACCTCGTCGCCGACCTGCTCCAGGTACCGGGCCAGGAAATCGAGGGAGAAATCGCGCATCTCGAGGATTGCAGTATCGTCGTGGGACCAGATGATGTTCCCGTCCCGCGCGCATGCAACCGCCGAAATCAACGCATGACGGCGGTTGCGCAATGCCAACAACTGTTGCTGCGCGTCCTCACGGCTGCGTGGCTTCTCCAGAATCGTTCCCTCCAAATCAAGGACTTGGTCGGCACCGATGACGATCGCCTCTGGACGAACCTGGGAGACGGCCATGGCCTTGGTGCCGGCCAGCAGCACGGCGACATCCGACGGCGGACACCCCTGTCCATCCGTATTCAATGTCTGCCGGACGCTGGCCTCATCGACCTGCGGTGCAACCACATCGAACCGAAGCCCCGCATTCTCGAGGAGGCGAGCACGAATGTGGCTTGTGGAAGCCAGTACCAGCGGTATACGTCGATCCTGGAACATCAGCGGAGCTGTCATGCACGTTCATAGTATAGGTTGAGCACCGCTGCGGCTGTCTCCTCGATGGACCGTCGCGTGACGTCAATGATCGGCCAATCATAGCGCTGACAAAGCTTTCGCGTGAAGGCAAGCTCATCGGCGATGGTCTTGCGATCCACGTAATCCGAATCTGCGGTTTCGTTCAGAGACAGAAGCCTGTTGCGCCTGATCTGCGCAATCCTGTCGGCGCTAGCGACCAGGCAAACGACAAGCGGACCGTTCGAGCCGGTCAGTTGCTCCGGAAGCGGCACGCCGGGCACGATTGGCACGTTTGCTGCCTTGATGCCGCGGTTGGCGAGATAGATGCTGGTCGGCGTCTTCGAGGTCCTGCTTACGCCGATGAGGACCACGTCTGCTTCGCCCAGGGTTTCGGCACTCTGTCCGTCGTCGTGGAGCATCGTGAAGTTCAATGCCTCTATGCGACGGAAGTATTCGGCATTGAGCGCGTGCTGGCCACCGATCTGCGGCCGAGATTTGGCATTCAGATATGACGCCAGGCATGAGATGACGGGGTCAAGAATCGACAGGGACGGCACCCCCAGCCGATTGCACTCCTGCTCAAGCTCGTGCCGCAGTTCGGCATTGATGATCGTGAAGAGCACTATGCCGGGGTTCTGCTCGACGTCCTCGAGGACCCTCTGCAGGGCCTTTCGTGAGCGGACCAGCGCATGGATGTGCTCGATGGGCTGGATGTCCACATACTGGGCCAAGGCCGCTCGTGCGACGGCATTCAGGGTTTCACCTGTCGAATCGGAGATCAGATGAAGGTGAAAAAACTTTTTCGGATCTTTGATCACGACCGGTGTGCAGAACGTGTTGACGAGCGAGGACGGATTGCCGGCGCCGGGCGGTCGACGGGACTGTTCCAGCAACAGCGGGTTCTTTATCCAACGGATCGCACGATGTGAATAAGAAAAGCAAAGGTCACCGCAGGTCCGGCACAAAGGTCTCCATCCACGGGTTTTCCGCAGACATTCCGCATCAGGCCACCACCCTGGGGAGATGGAACACATTGACGGGAATGGCTTTCCAATCTTGTGGTCGATATTCCGACGAAATGCCGCAGTGTGGTTGGGGATGGTGGTGTTCTGTGAGTCAAAGGCTGATAATTCAGAATTCGCGGGATTCACACGGAATCCAAAACTTAAATCGAATGACCTCCTTCTTGGTTAACAGATGGTTAATGTAGAACGCGCGGCAAGGCGGCGAGGTTCCGATGACGCACCGTTGCTCAGAGCGCTAGCTCGATCGGACGCCAGTCACGGTCCGCGTCCGATCTGGATGATGCGGCAGGCCGGGCGGTATCTGCCCGAGTATCGACGGATCCGACAGCAGGCAGGGTCGTTCCTGAACCTCTGTTTCAATCCGGACCTCGCCACGGAAGTGACCCTGCAACCCGTCCGGCGGTTCTCACTGGACGCGGCGATCTTGTTTGCCGACATCCTGCTGGTTCCCCTGGCGCTCGGTCAGCGGGTGGACTTTGTGGAAGGCGAAGGACCGGCCCTGGATCCCGTCCGTCGTGCCGAGGACCTGGGGCGGCTCGGACGACAAGGCGTGCATGAGACGCTGGCACCCGTATACGAGACGGTGCGACGTGTAGCGGCAGAGCTGCCGGACGATGTCACGTTGATCGGGTTCTGCGGTGCTCCATGGACGGTCGCGTCATACATGGTCGGAGGGCGTGGAAGTGCCACCCATCAGTTTGCCGTTGCCGCAGCCAGGGAAAGGCCGGAATGGTTCGGGCAGTTGATGGAGATGCTGGTGGACGTCTCCATAGAGTACCTGGCAGCGCAGGTCGATGCGGGCGCTGACGTCGTCCAGATTTTCGAGAGCTGGGCGGGGTTGCTCGATCAGGAGGATTTTGCACGGTGGTCCATCGAACCGGTCCGGCAGATAGTGGCTGGTCTCAAGGCGATCCATCCCGATGTACCGGTGATCGGATTTCCGCGAGGTGCAGGGAAGGCGTACGCCAAATTTGTGGACGCAACAGGGATTGACTGCGTGGGTCTCGATACCGAAGTAGAACTCGAGTGGGCGCGTGAGGTTCTTCAATCCAGAATCGCTGTGCAGGGCAACTTGGATCCGCAAGCGTTGCGGCAGGGCGGAGTGATGCTTGACCGAAGTGTCCGCGGGATTCTTGAAACGCTCACGCCGCAAGGCCATATTTTCAATCTCGGCCACGGCATCCTGCCGGACACGCCCATCGAGCACGTAGAGCGTCTCATCGCCCTCATCAGAGATCAGGACACTCCCGAGCTTTGAGCGCTCGGCCTCGCCGACGTCACCGTCATCATGAGCCCTGAACTGTATCCATGGATCAAGGCATTGCACGTCATTGCGGTGATTGCCTGGATGGCGGGCTTGCTGTACCTGCCGCGGCTGTTTGTCTACCATAGTGGGGCCGCGCCGGGCAGCGAACAATCGGAGACGTTCAAGATCATGGAACTCCGATTGTTGAGGATCATTATGCATCCGGCGATGGCTGCGGCCTGGCTATTGGGCCTGTGGCTGGCAAGCGGGGCGGGGACCGTCGATTGGTCGTCTGACGGCTGGTTCCATGTCAAGTTCCTGTGCGTGGCCGGGCTTACCGCATTTCACGTCCTGGCAACTCGTTGGGCGAAAGCGTTTGCTGTGGATCAGAACCAGCACTCGCCTCGGTTCTACAGGATGGTCAACGAAGTTCCGGCACTGGTGATGGTGGCGGTGGTAATTCTGGCAGTGGTCAAGCCGTTCTAGTTGGGACCTTCTACGCTCAGAGGTTTTCAAGTCGCACAGGGTTTGGTATAAGCGCAGGATCTCTGTGATCGAAGTACGGACTTCCAACCGATTTCCCGAGCGAGAGGGCGCGAGGCGCCAACCCGCATCGCTCGGATCCGACCTGCCGCTGCTGAACGACTTGCGAGATTGGGCGCACCACCGGCCATATGCCGGATGACATGGTGCGAACCGACCGGGCGCAAACAGTCTTCTCTCTTTCTCTTTTCGAGACTTGGATCATGACAGACATAGCGGAACTGCAAGAAGTCAAACTTCAGGAACTTAAGGGCAAGGCGCCTGCCGAGCTCTTGTCCATCGCCGAAAGCCTACAGGTCGAAAATGCCAGCACGATGCGTAAGCAGGAGCTGATGTTTGCGATCCTGAAGAGCCTGGCTGCCCGTGACGTCGACATAATCGGCGAGGGCGTTGTGGAAGTTCTGCAGGACGGATTCGGCTTTCTGCGCTCGCCGGATGCCAACTACCTTCCTGGACCGGATGACATCTATGTGAGCCCGAGCCAGATCAGGCGGTTCAGCTTGCGCACTGGTGATACCGTCGAGGGGCATATCCGCAGCCCGAAGGAAGGTGAGCGGTACTTTGCCCTGCTCAAGGTGAACTCGATCAATTTCGAGGAGCCGGAGAAGGCGCGACACAAGATTCATTTCGATAACCTGACGCCGCTTTATCCCGACCGTCGACTGAAGATGGAGATCGACGATCCTACGATAAAGGACAAGAGCGCTCGTGTGATCGACATCGTGGCGCCGCTCGGCATGGGTCAACGGGCCCTGATCGTGTCGCCGCCGCGAACAGGCAAGACCGTTCTGCTGCAGAACATCGCCCATTCGATCACGACCAACCATCCGGAGTGTTACCTCATCGTTCTCCTGATCGACGAGCGCCCGGAGGAGGTGACCGACATGGAGCGGTCGGTCAAGGGCGAGGTCATCAGCTCGACATTCGACGAGCCGGCAGCACGTCACGTGCAGGTGGCGGAGATGGTGATCGAAAAGGCCAAACGATTGGTGGAGCATCGCAGGGACGTCGTGATCCTGCTGGATTCGATCACCAGGCTCGGTCGGGCCTACAACACGGTGGTGCCGTCTTCAGGCAAGGTGCTGACCGGCGGTGTTGATGCCAATGCGCTCCAGCGGCCGAAGCGGTTCTTCGGTGCGGCACGCAATATCGAAGAAGGCGGATCGCTGACGATCATTGCCACGGCGCTGATCGATACCGGCAGCCGTATGGACGAGGTCATCTTCGAGGAGTTCAAGGGGACCGGTAACTGCGAGATCATTCTCGATCGCAAGGTGGCCGACAAGCGCGTGTTTCCCGCGATCGACATCACCAGGTCGGGTACCCGCAAGGAGGAACTTCTGGTCGATCCGGACATCCTCAAGAAGATGTACGTGCTGCGGCGCATCCTCAACCCGATGGGGACGATGGACGCGATCGAGTTCCTGCTGGACAAGCTGAAGCACACGAAGAACAACGCGGAATTCTTCGAATCCATGAATACCTGAGGCGGTCGATTCCGGTACGGAACGAACCTGCGCGCCGTCGTCACCGACTACCGTTCAATGGGGCTGCGGGATCAACAGCGCCCCCACCCGATTCGCCTCCGTAACGGGCGCCGAGCATGTCTGTCCGCGGCAGACATAGAGGGTTGGCTTGCCGTCGACACGCTTCTTGCCGTACGCGGGGTGGCCGGGTGGCAAATCCCTGCCGTCGTCGACCGAATGCACCAACGCCAGAGCGGGAACGGATTCCGCGTACACGGCCTCGACAAGGCGTTGTGTGCCCGTGTCCCCGGGGTCGCCGGCAACCACGCAATTCACCGGTTCGACCCAGTCGGCGAAGCCGTTGAGGAAGCTCGCGTGGGCGAAGAGGTTGGCCAAGGCCGGACCTTCGAAGGCCTTGATGAGCCGCGAAGCATCCTCGGCCAGGCCGTTCTCGCCGGTCGCCCCGTACAGGCGCGCGAGATTTGACAGCATCGTGCCATTGGCGTTCGGCGTTGCGTCGTCACTTGCCTGCTTGATGCGGGCAATCAGCACTTCACCCCTCGCCGAGGTGAAGTGGAACCCTCCCTGGTCGTCGTCCCAGTAGAAGGCTCGTGCCTGTGCATACCAGCTCCGTGCATGCTCGAGATACCCGGTCTCGGCCGTCGTTTCGTACAGTGTCAGCGCTGCGTGAATCATGTTGGCATACCCTTCGGCAGTCGCCAGATGCCTGGCCTCGCCGAGCCGCATGCTGTGCAGCAGGTGGCCGTCGCGCCACATCCTGGTTCTGATGACGTCAAACGCGCGTGCGGCGGCCTCGGTCCACTGCGGTCGAGCGAAGACCCGTCCGGCAAGTGCGAGTGCGGAAATCATCAGGCCGTTCCAGTCGGGCAGCACCTTGTCATCCCAACCGGGGCGGGCCCGGCTTTCACGGTGCTGAAATAGCCGCGTCCGACAGTCTGCCAGCCGCTGTTCGTCAACTTCCGTCAGGTCGGCAGGTTCGTTGAGCCGGTTGAGGATCGTCTTGCCTTCCCAGTTGCCTTCCGGCGTCACATCGTAAGCCGCAGCGAAGAGAGCGAAATCTTCCGCCGGGAGGAGATCGCGGACTTCATCGTATTGCCAGACGTAGAACCTGCCTTCTTGACCCTCAGAATCGGCATCGAGGCTCGAAGCGAATGCACCCGACTCGGTCACCATTTCCCGCAGTACCCAAGCGGCGGTTTCGTCGATTCGGGTGCGCAACAATTCGGACCGTGTCCGTTGCCACACCAGCGTCATGAGCCGGAGGAGAAGGGCGTTGTCGTACAACATCTTTTCGAAATGCGGGACGAGCCAGCGCTCGTCTGTGGCATACCGGGCGAAACCGCCGCCGAGATGATCATAGATGCCGCCCTGGGCCATTCGCTCGAGGCTGAAAGACACCGCACCGAGGCAGGCGTCGGGACCGTCGCGCAGGCCGCTTCGCCACAGCATTTCGAGAAGTGCGGTCTGCGGGAACTTCGGTGCACCCTGCAATCCGCCGTTGACCCGGTCAAGAAGCTGCAGAAGGCGTCCTGCGACCTGATCGATGAGCGGCAGGCTCAGCTCTGCCTGAATGTCGTAGCTTTCCTGCCGGTTCAGGGCCTGGGTCAGGATGTGTGTGTTATGGGTCACGTGGTCAGGTGCTTCACGGTAGACCCTGGCGATCTCGCGGAGGACCTGGCGAAAACCGGGCCGGCCATGCTGAGGCTCCTTGGCGAAATAGGTCCCGCCCCAGAATGGTGCCCCGTCAGGCGTCAGGAACATGGTCAACGGCCAGCCGCCGTGTTCGCCCATTTCCTGGAGGGCCTGCATGTAGATCTTGTCGATGTCCGGCCGCTCCTCGCGGTCAACCTTGATGTTTACGAAAAGCTCGTTCATCAAGCTTGCCGTTTCGGGATCCTCGAAGCTTTCATGGGCCATCACGTGGCACCAGTGACATGCCGCGTAGCCGACAGAAAGCAGGATCGGCTTGTTCTGGTCCTTCGCTTCAGCGAAGGCTGCCGGTCCCCACGGCCGCCAGTGAACAGGATTGTCACGGTGCTGCAGGAGGTAGGGGCTGGTCTCGTGTGCCAGGAGGTTTTCCGTCATCAGTCCGCCAACTCTTCAGGCCCGGATTGGTTCTCGCACGCTCGATCGCCGTATTCAATCCCGGCCCGTCGAGCGCCATCTGTGCACGGGCACGGAGCGGTGTCGATTCGCCTCCGTTACAGTAAGGGATGAGCATGGTGCAAGCGGTGCCCGACCACGCAGATACCGTTTACGCGCTGTCTTCAGGTCACGGCAGGTGCGGTGTCGCGGTTGTCCGCGTGTCCGGGCCGGCTGCCGGTCGCGCGCTCGACGCGATCGCCGACGGGCGGCCGGAACCGAGACGCGCATCGGTGAGAACGTTGGTCGATCCCGTCACTTGCTTGGAAATCGATCACGGCCTGATACTGTGGTTCCCCGGGCCGCAAAGCGTCACCGGCGAAGACGTTGCCGAGTTTCACGTTCATGGCGGGCGTGCCGTTGTCGCGGCGCTGCTGCGCGCATTGGGTCGCGTCGACGGGCTGCGGCTTGCCGAGCCTGGCGAGTTCACCAGGCGGGCGTTCTTTCATGGCAAGCTCGACCTGACGGAAGTAGAGGGACTGGCCGATCTGATCGAGGCGGAGACCGAGGCACAGCGTCGACAGGCACTTCGACAGGTCGGCGGGGCGCTGAGGGAACTCTATGATGGTTGGGCGCGAGAATTGACAACCATCATGGCAAGGATCGAGGCAGGGATAGACTTTGCCGATGAAGCCGACGTGCCGGATGACGTGAGCTCCGGACTGGCCGATCGGCTGCGGGACCTGTCCGTCCGGATCGCACGCCATCTCGATGACGGAGCGCGCGGCGAGCGGCTGCGCGACGGTTTGCGCGTTGTCATTGCAGGCGAGCCGAACGTGGGCAAGTCGAGCTTGCTCAACATGATGGCCCAGCGGGACGTCGCGATCGTCTCCGAGACGGCAGGTACGACCCGGGACGTGATCGAGGTGCATCTCGATCTCCGTGGCAATCCGGTGACGCTTGTCGATACGGCCGGGATACGCGATTCCGAGGAAGAGGTCGAAAGGCTTGGTATCGAGCGAGCGCGGCAACGTATCGCCTCGGCCGATCTGGTTGTCTGGGTAAGCGCACCGGATGTCATCTGCGGCGAAGGCACGGGCGTGCTCGACACGGACGCGGACGTGCTGCGGATCGTCAACAAGTGCGATCTCATAGGCGACCGCCGGGAATTCACGACGTCGTTGCCGCCCGAACGGTGGCTGCTCGTATCGGCCCGTACCGGGGAGGGCGTCGACGACCTTGTGGATGTCTTGACTCGGAGGGCAGAAGAGGCGTTTTCACAGTCAGAGGAGCCGCTGATCACGCGCGAGCGTTACCGTAGTGCGCTTGAGGAGTGCAGGACTCTTATCGGCAAGGCACTCGACGCCGATTGGCACAACCTGGAGCTGGTCGCCGAAGATCTGCGGCTTGCGGCCAGAGCGATCGGGCGGATAACCGGCAGGGTGGATGCGGAGCACCTGCTCGACGTGATCTTCCGCGAGTTCTGCATCGGCAAGTAGCCGCAATGTTTCATGTGAAACATCAGGATTGGAGGCCGAGGGCGAGGAGGCCACGATGAGCAAGCACGTTGACGTCATCGTCATAGGCGGCGGTCGTGCCGGCTGCGAAGCGGCTGCGGCAGCAGCACGCCATGGTGCGCGTACCCTGCTCATAACCCACAAGATGGCGACGATCGGCGAAATGTCGTGCAATCCCGCGATCGGTGGTCTCGGCAAGGGTCACCTCGTGCGCGAGATCGATGCCCTTGATGGACTGATGGGGCGCGCGGCGGACGAGGCGGGCATCCAGTTCCGGCTCCTCAACCGCAGCAAGGGACCGGCGGTCCGCGGCCCCCGGGCCCAGGCCGACCGCGGTCTCTACCGGTCGGCGATGCAGCGGTTCATCGTGGAAACCGACAATCTCACGGTCTGTGAAGGCGCCGTGGTCGACATCGACCTCGACTTCGATGGACGGAAAACGGTGACCACCGATGCCGGCGAGCGGTTCGAGGCAGCCTGCGTCGTGCTGACAACAGGAACGTTCCTCAACGGACTGATCCATATCGGCGAGCGTCAGATTCCGGCCGGCAGGGTTGGAGAGGCACCGGCGCGGGGACTTTCGGAGCGGTTGACAGCGCTCGGGCTTGCCATGGGCCGCCTCAAGACGGGCACGCCGCCGCGGCTCGACGGGCGTACCATCGACTGGGCCGGGCTCGATATGCAGCCGGGGGACGATCCACCGGTCCCGTTCTCCTTCCTGACGGAGCGGATCACGACGCCGCAGATCGCGTGCCACATCACGTCCACGACCGCCGAGACGCACCGCATCATCGAAGCCAACATTCACCTGTCGCCGATGTACTCGGGCAACATCACGGCCACGGGTACCCGGTACTGCCCCTCGATCGAAGACAAGATCGTGCGGTTCAAGGACCGCGAGCGCCATCAGATATTCCTTGAACCCGAAGGCCTCGACGATCACACGATCTATCCCAACGGCATCTCCACATCGCTGCCTGAGCAGGTCCAGCTGGAGATCCTGGCCACGATCCCGGGCCTTGAAAGGGCACGGATGCTGCGACCGGGCTATGCCATCGAATACGACTTCATCGATCCCCGTGAGCTGTATCCGACCCTCGAGGTAAAAAGGGTGCCGGGGCTGTTCCTCGCCGGCCAGATCAATGGAACAACAGGATACGAGGAGGCTGCCGCCCAGGGCCTGGTGGCCGGGCTGAATGCCAGCCTGAGGGCCAGCGGCGGCGACCCGATCGTGTTCGATCGTGCCGAGGCCTACATCGGGGTCATGATCGACGACCTGGTGACCAGGGGTGTCACCGAGCCCTATCGGATGTTCACCTCGCGGGCTGAATATCGCCTGCTGCTTCGCGCCGACAATGCCGACCAACGCCTCACGCCGCGCGGCATCGCTCACGGAATCGTTGGAAGTGCGCGTGCGGAGGCCTACACAAAGAAGGCACGACGTCTCGAGCAGGCGCGTTCGCTGGCGCGTGGGCTTACCCTCACGCCGAACGAGGCCGCGCGGCACAACCTGCATGTCAACAAGGATGGCGTCAGGCGGAGTGTGCACGAACTTCTGGCCTATCCCGGCATCGGCTTCCACGACCTTGCCCGAATCTGGCCGCAGTTGGCGGCACTCCCGGCCGACGTGGTGGAACAGCTTGAAATCGACGCGACCTATGCCGGCTATCTGGACCGGCAGCGGGCCGATGTCGAGGCGTTCCGGAGGGAAGAGGGGCTTCTGTTGCCTGATACGATCGACTATTGGTCGATCCCGGGGTTGTCGATCGAGATCCGGCAGAAGCTCGACGCAATGCGTCCGCTCACACTCCGTCAGGCGGCCAGTATCGATGGCGTGACTCCCGCGGCGCTTGCCATTCTGCTCGCCCACGTCAAGCGCGCACCGGTCCGCAAGAGCGCCTGAAAAATGTCTCGCGAAAGGCGGTCCTTCACCGGCCCGCAGGCAATTGCCGCCGCATTCGATGTTTCACGTGAATCCATCGATCGCCTGGAGGCGTATGCCGATCTGTTGCTGCGCTGGCAGAGCCGGATCAACCTGATCGGCCGGGCAACCGGCGGCCAGATCTGGCACCGGCACATCGCCGACTGCCTGCAGGCCCTCCCGCTGATCCCGGAAGATGCCCCGACGCTGGTGGACGTCGGCTCCGGTGCAGGCCTACCGGGGATGGTTCTGGCGATTGCGCTCGGTGATACCGGGCCGGCGGTCCACCTCATCGAGAGCAATACCAAAAAGGTTGCGTTCCTGCGCGAGGCGGTCCGGGTTACGGGCGTCAAGGCGGCGATTCATCCGATCCGGGTCGAAGAATTCGATTCGCAGGCGTTACATGCGCCGGCGGGCGTCGTGACGGCGCGGGCGTTCGCACCGCTTCCCAGACTGCTGACATCAATCCACCACCTGTTCGACCAGGGAACGCTCGCATTGCTCTGGAAGGGGCAAGATGTTGACAAAGAGTTGACGGACTCAGCCAAATATTGGAGGATTCACCATGATCGATTCCCGAGCGCGACGGATGCCACGGGGGTGATTCTCAGAATCCACGAGGTGCGGCGTGTCAGCGAACAGGATTGATTCGTCACGGCCCTGCAACGACTTCCGACCGCGCATTCTGGCGATGGCCAACCAGAAGGGCGGCGTCGGCAAGACAACAACGGCAATCAACCTCGGCACGGCACTGGCCGCAGTCGGCGAGCGCGTTCTGATCGTTGATCTGGATCCGCAGGGTAATGCCACCACCGGTCTCGGTATTACCCGGTCGGACCGCCAGGCATCCACCTACGATGTGCTGCTGGGTGATCAGCCGCTGTGGCGCGCGGTGGCACCGTCGAACATTCCCCGGCTCGACTGCTCGCCGTCGAGCATGGATCTCCTCGGTGCCGAACTGGAGCTTGCGCAAGTACCGCGCCGCACGCATCGGCTTCACGATGCGATCGCCGAAATGTACGCCAGGCCCGCGGCCGAGCACGACGGCGGCCGGTACGGTTACCTGCTCGTCGACTGTCCTCCGTCGCTCAACCTGCTTACGATCAATGCGCTGACCGCTGCGGATGCCATCGTGGTTCCGCTGCAGTGCGAATTCTTCGCCCTGGAGGGGCTGAGCCAGCTCCTCAAGACGATCGAGCGGGTCAAGGCCAACCTCAATCCGCGCCTGACGATCCACGGTGTTCTCCTCACCATGTTCGACCAGCGAAACTCTCTGGCAAGCCAGGTTGCCCAGGACGTGCGTTCCTTCCTTGGCGAAAAGGTGTACGATACGGTGATCCCCCGCAATGTCAGGGTCTGTGAGGCGCCGTCGCATGGCAAGCCCGTGTTGCTGTACGACAATCGATGTGCCGGTTCCCAGGCCTACATCCGGCTCGCAGCCGAGGTCATCAGGCGCGAGCGCCGGATTGCGGCGGTGGCGGCTTGATTCCGTCTGGCTGGACGGCCACCGTATTTGTCGGATCGCGGGTTTCGTAGGGTAGGAAACGGAAGGCCATGTCCATGCCACAGCACCAGCCTGATCCGAGACGTCGCCTGGGACGTGGCCTTGCCGCGCTGATCGGCGACGACACGACCGAAGAGGCGGTGGTGGAGGAGACGCGCAGTCTCCGTCAACTTCCCATCGAGTTCATTCGCCGCAACCCGCGCAATCCGCGGCGCGACTTTCGCGAGGAGGACATTGCCGAACTGGCCGCCTCGATCCGCGAACGTGGCATCCTGCAGCCGCTCATCGTCCGCCCGGTCGAAGACGAACAGAATGTCTACGAGATTGTCGCCGGTGAACGCCGCTGGCGGGCGGCCCAGGCTGCTGGCGTACATTCCGTCCCGGTCATCATCCGCACGATGGGCGATGCCGAGGCGCTCGAGATCGCTCTGGTGGAGAACATCCAGCGCAGCGATCTCTCGCCACTGGAGGAAGCCGAGGGATACCACCAGTTGATCGATCGTTTCGGTTACACGCAACAGCAGCTTTCGGAGGTCATCGGCAAGAGCCGGAGCCATGTCGCTAACACGCTCCGGCTGCTCAATCTTCCGGCAGAAGTCCGCGACCACCTCGCTGCCGGCAGAATTACTGCGGGACATGCGAGAACCTTGATCGCCGCCGACAACCCTGTTGTCCTGGCCGAACAGATCGTCGCCAAGGGGCTGAGTGTTCGGGAGGCGGAACGACTCGCAAAGGACGCGGCAACCGATTCGCGCACGAAACGGCACGCTTCCGCATCAAAAGATGCGGACGTCCGAGCGCTGGAAGCCTCCCTTACCGAAGCGCTAGGACTGAAGGTAACGATTGCCCCGAGGTCAACCGAAGCCGGTGAACTGCGGATTAGCTACGCATCGGTCGAGCAGTTCGACCACGTCTGCCGGCGTCTCCTCGGCAGGAGCCCCGGCTAGGCATCGGGTCGCACCGTATACGACCGGGTGCTTCTTGCGGACCCTCCGGAGGTGGTACCGCGTGCTGCCGTCCAGGCAATGAGCAGGAGGTGGCGGCCCACCATGGTGGCTTCAGGCTGTCCGGTAAGCCTCGCCTGACCGGCGGTGTCCCAAGTGTGGGCCATCAGGTCAGAAAGCCGCTGCTGTGTCCAGCACCGAAGCTGGTTGCGCAGGGATGCCTCTCTGGTGAAGTGCAACGGCGGTCTTGCCGTGCGCATGGCGTCGCGAAGTGCTTGCCCTCCCGCTATAGCGTTCTGGAGTGCCTGAAGGCGGACTATGTGGTTGCCAACGGCGGTCAGGATGCCCGCCGGGGAAATACCGGAAGTGACCAGACGGCCGTAGAGAAGATCGGACTGCTCCATGTCGCCGGCGAAGGTCGCGTCGATCAATGCATCGAGGGCGAGCGCAGACACGTCGCCACAGACGGCCGTGACATCGTCCACATCGATGGCCTGCTGTCCGAAGCAGTAGGTAACGAGCTTGGCGAGTTCGCTGCGCGACAGCCCGCGATCGGCGCCCAGCAACTCGATCAGCCTGGATCGGGCGGCCGGAGTAATCGTCATGCCGGCGTCTGCGACCGCCGCATCGATCAATGCGTCGAGCGATGCGGCATGGTCCAGGTAGGACGGTGCTGCCACCGCCACCTTGGAAGCTTCGAAGATGACCCGCAGCCTGGCCTTCGGAAGGAGCGGTCCTGCCTCGGCAACGACCAGGGAATCGCCGGTATCGGCCGCGAGGTACAGGTCCACCGCCTCGGCGAAGCCGGTGCCGGCGCCAGTCACCCAGACCACGCGTCGGCCCCCGGTCAGCGGGACCGCACGTGCCTCATCGAGAAGGCGCGTCGGGTCCGCGGCCAGCGTCGTGTCATCGAGCCGTGCGAGAACGAACGGGTCATCAAGTGTGCCGGCTACCGTCTCGACGACCTTTCGCGCGCGCTCGGACGAAAGCCCGCGATCTTCGCCAAAGAACAGCACCGCACGCACGTGCGGGTCGGGGCGCTTGACGAAGGCCTCGACTTGTTGCGGCCGGTAGGCGGTCATCTCGGCAGTCTGCCCGTGCTTGAGCGCGACCGTGCGGATGCCGTCATCTGCTCAGGTGCTCGAGAACCAGGCGGCGATCCGCAATCGCATGTCCTGCGCGACCTGATGGGCCGCACGTTCCTTTGCATTCTCCAACGACTGCAGGTTCTGGAAATCGGAGAAAACGCGATCGTAGGCCACGTGCGAGAACGTGCTACCGGATTGCAGCACCTCCTGGGTCGCGGTGTCGCGCAGCGTATACTTCACTTTGAGCCGATAGACCCGGCGCGAGACGTCGGTGGTTCGTTCGATCGCCGCATCGAAGACGTCTTCCGTGGCGGCAAACTCAAGCAGGTAACGCGATGAGACCGGGCCTCCGGCAGGTGACATCGATTCCAGGAGGCTGTTGCGGATGAGTTGCTCCAGTCGCGTCTTCGGCTCCGGAATCTGAATCTGCGACAGTTCCGAGGAAACCGTGGCCCCGGTGCTTGTCACCCCATAAAGCGGCTGGAACCCGCATCCCGTGAGCGCGCACAGTGAAACCATCACCGCGAAGATCCGGACCCGATCCATGCTGCGTCTGAACTGGCAGCGTTTACGCAGCGACCACATTGACAATCCTTGCCGGCACCACGACGACCTTTCGCACTGTCATCCCGCCGAGTGCCCGCTGGACGTTGATCGAGCTGAGTGCGGCCGCTTCCACTTCCGCGTCAGAAGCATCCTTCGAAACCGTTATCTCGTCGCGACGCTTGCCATTCACCTGTACCGGAATGGTGATCGTATCCTCTTCCAGAAACGCCCGGTCGGCAATGGGCCACTCGGAATCGGCAAGCAATGTCGTGTGACCCAGGATTTGCCAGCTCTCCTCGGTGAGGTGCGGCATCATCGGGTTGCTCATCTGCACCAGGAACTCGCATGCCTCTCGGAGAGCCCATGCGCCATCGTCGGATGCGTCCTGGCGTGCCGACAGGAAAGACGAGATCGTGTTCGCGAGCTCGTGGATCCGGGCGACTGCCACATTGAACCGCAACGCTGGAATATCCTGCGAAATGTCGTGCAGCGTCCGGTGCGAGGCCTTGCGCAGCGCCAGCGCGTGATCGCCGAACGCCGCCGGTGCAGCCGTGCCTGGGGGCGGGACCCGCGATGCGGCTTCGTTGACGATGCGCCAGAACCGCTGGACGAACCGGTTGGCGCCTTCAATTCCTGCGTCCGTCCATTCGATGTCTCGTTCGGGCGGTGTATCGGAGAGCATGAACAGGCGGGCGGTGTCAGCGCCGTAGCGGGCGATAATGTCGTCCGGATCGACCACGTTGCGCTTTGACTTGGACATGGATTCCACCGGGCCCACGACAATGGGTTCACCGGTTTCGACATGAAATGCCGATCCGTCCCGGAATTCCACGTCCTTCGGAAAGACCCATCGGCCGGCGCTATCCTTGTAGGTCTCATGGCAGACCATGCCTTGAGTGAAGAGACCGGCAAACGGTTCGTCTATCCCGACATGGCCGGTACGCCGCATCGCCCGCGTGAAGAAGCGCGAGTAGAGCAGGTGCAGGATCGCGTGTTCGACACCTCCGATGTATTGGTCGACCGGCAGCCAGGCGTCGGCTGCCTGCCGGTCGGTGGGAGTCTTCGCCCGCGGCGCGGTGAAGCGGGCGAAATACCAGGACGAGTCCACGAAGGTATCCATGGTGTCAGTTTCACGCTCGGCCTTCCCGCCGCACTCAGGACAATCCACGAACTTCCAGGTCGGATGGCGATCGAGGGGATTTCCGGGCTGGTCGAATGTCACGTCGTCCGGCAATGTGACCGGCAGCTCATCGACCGGTACGGGCACGATGCCGCATCGCGCGCAATGGATCACGGGGATCGGACATCCCCAGTACCGCTGCCGTGAAATGCCCCAGTCCCGGAGGCGGTAATTGACCGTGCGACTACCCCGGCCGAGTTGCTCGATCCTTTCTGCAACCTCGGCCTTGGCCTCGTCGACGCCGAGACCGTCGAGAAACCCGGAATTGATCATCCGGCCGGGGCCGGTATAGACCTCGTCGCGTTCCGCATAGGTGGCCACATACGCGTCAAGATCCCTGTCCTGCAGGTCCGCGGGCGCGACGACAGGGATGATGTCGAGACCCAGCGCCTTGGCAAAGTCGAAGTCGCGCTGGTCGTGGCCAGGGCAGCCGAAGATGGCGCCGGTGCCGTATTCCATCAGAACGAAATTGGCGGCGAACACCGGGACAGTCTTGCCTTCGATGAAGGGATGGACGGCGCGCAGACCCAGGTCGTAACCCTTCTTCGCCGCGCGTTCGATCGCCTCTTCGCTGGTACCCAGCCGCTGGCATTCGCTGACGAATTCCGCGAGCCCGCTATCGTTCGCAGCAAGCTCGCGGGTCAGCGGATGGTCCGGCGATACGGCACAGAACGACATCCCGAACAAGGTATCATGGCGGGTGGTGAAGACTTCGAGCTCGCCTGACCTGTTGTTGGATCCGTCAACCAGATCAAACCGCAGTCGTACGCCCTCGGAACGGCCGATCCAGTTGCGTTGCATGAGCCGGACCTTTTCCGGCCATCGGCCCAGTCCGTCGAGGGCTTCAAGCAGCTCCTCCGCGTAGTCGGTAATGCGGAAGAACCATTGCGTCAGCTCGCGGCTTTCCACCGGTGCACCGGACCGCCAGCCGCGGCCATCGATCACCTGCTCGTTGGCCAGCACCGTCTGATCGACCGGATCCCAGTTCACCTTGCGCTTGCGCCGGGTGACCAGGCCGGCGGCCAGAAAGTCCAGGAACAGGCGTTGCTGCTGGTGGTAGTATTCCACGTCACAGGTCGCGAACTCCCGCGACCAGTCGATCGACAGCCCCATCGACTTGAGCTGGGAGCGCATCACGTCGATGTTGTCGTAAGTCCAGCGGGCCGGATGAATGCCGCGTTCGATTGCGGCGTTCTCTGCCGGCATCCCGAAGGCGTCCCAGCCCATCGGGTGTAGAACGTTATAGCCCCTCGCCCGCATGTACCGGGCGATGACGTCGCCCATCGTGTAGTTTCGGACGTGACCCATGTGGATGCGGCCCGAGGGATAGGGAAACATCTCGAGGACGTAGTATTTCGGGCGGTCGGAAGTGTTCGGGGTTACGAACGTACCACGCTCCTCCCACACCGATTGCCAGCGGGACTCCACCGTGCCGGCATCGTAGCGCTCGACGGGCTTTGCCATGTTCAGTCTAAATGCCAATGAAACCGGGAAGAATTCGCCCTCCCGCTTACACGTACTTGCATCCCTCTTCAAGGTGGGCGTTATTTGAGCCGCACGTCGGAATCACGGAAAGGCACGATGTTGGCAAACGGCAACGCAGCAACGGCGACACCGCGCCATGCCGGCCTGGCGGCGGTACTTGAGCGGATTGCCGACGCTGCCCGCGCATGCGGGCGCGCGCCTGAGGAGGTGACCCTCGTAGCCATCTCCAAGACGTTCGATGAGCAGGCAATACTGCCATTGCTGGAAGATGGTCACCGCGTATTCGGTGAGAACCGGGTACAGGAGGCGATGACGAAGTGGCCGGGACTCAAGCAGCGCTTCGCAGACATCGAGTTGCACCTGGTCGGTCCGTTGCAGACCAACAAGGTGAAAGACGCCGTCGCCCTGTTCGATTGCATCCAGACCGTAGACCGACCGAAGCTCGCGCAGCGCCTTGCAAGGGAAATTGCTGCCCAGGGGCGCCGGCCGGACCTGTTCGTCCAGGTCAATACCGGAGAGGAACCGCAGAAGGCAGGTGTGCTTCCAGCCGACGCCGACGCATTCATTCGCAATTGTCGCAACGAGCATGGCCTGACGATCGACGGCCTCATGTGCATTCCGCCGATCGACGAGGAGCCGGCACTGCACTTTGCCCTTCTGGAGAAGATCGCCGCGCGCAACGACATCGCGAAGCTCAGCATGGGCATGAGTGGCGATTTCGAAGTCGCAATCGAGTTCGGAGCGACTCACGTCCGGGTCGGCAGCGCCATCTTCGGCGCGCGTCCTCCTGTCGGCTGAGCCGCAGTCAGTGCTGGCCGATTCTCATCACGGTTTGTGGTCCGCACCTTTCGAGAACGGTCAGGAGATCGCGCGGAGCAAGGGCGACACAACCCTCGGTTGGCCCGTAGCCCGGCGAGGCCAGGTGCATGAAAATGGCACTGCCCCGACCCGGCACGGCGGGGCTGTCATTGTAGCCGATGACGACGACCAGATCGTACAGGCTGTCGGCCCGCCACATCGTTTCCGCGCTGGTCGGCCAGGGCAGACTGATCAGCCGGTTGTAGAATTTGTCGCCGGGCGCATCGCACCACCCGTCCTCCGGTTTGATGGACGTTGCGGGAAGACCCGTTCGCGGAACGCCGTATCGATCGCGACGATAGAAGAGGTGCCTCAGGGGCCACGTTCCGGCCGGCGTCGCCCCGTCGCCCTCGCGCTTGTCGATGGCGATGCCGCCGCGTCCGATGGCGCAAGGGAGTGCCAGTCCACCGGCCCGGAGGACGCCTCGGTGACTGCGCCGACGCACGATCGAAACGTCAATCGCAGACAGGATGGTCGTCTTCATTCACGGGTCCTGTTGCCATTCCGGGATCCGCCCGTCGGGCCGAACAGACAAGCCCTCGAGAGTCCAGGCCTGTCAAGCCGGGTGGCGCCGAGATGTTGCCTGATCGGGCAATTGCACCTAAGTCAGGGTTTTGCCTACGGGAACGGGCGCCGAGAGGGGTGCCGGAAATGAACACCGCAAAACGGGTCCTGATCGTTGACGACGACGAGCTTCTGCGCGATTCGCTGCTGGAGCAGTTCGCGCTTCACGACGATTTCGTCGTCAGCGGGGTCGGAACCGCCTCGGCGGGGATCGATCACATCAGGAGCGAACATACCGATCTCATGCTGCTCGACGTCGGCCTGCCCGACATGGACGGTCGGGAGGCCTGCAAGCAGTTGCGGCGTGACGGCTTCAGAAGCCCGATCATCATGCTGACGGCCCAGAGTTCCGAAACGGACACGATTCTCGGTCTCGAATCGGGTGCCAACGACTACGTGACCAAGCCGTTCAGGTTCGGCGTGCTGCTTGCCCGCGTGCGCGCGCAGCTGCGTCAGCACGAACAGAGTGAAGATGCTGTCTTCAGCATAGGTCCCTATACATTCCGGCCAAGCGCCAAGCTGCTTGTCCGCAAGGACGGCAGCAAGGTCCGCCTTACGGAGAAGGAAACGTCCATCCTCAAGTACCTTTACCGGGCGGGTCAGCAGGTGGTGGGCCGGGATGTTCTGCTGCACGAGGTCTGGGGCTATAACGCGGGTGTCACGACCCACACGCTGGAGACGCATGTCTATCGTCTCCGGCAGAAGATCGAGGCCGATCCGTCGAACGCGCAGATACTGGTGACGGAATCGGGCGGCTACAAGCTCGTTCCCTGATTGCTCAAGCTCCGCTAGATTGCGGGAAGGGAACTTCGAATGATTCCCGCCGTGTGCCCGGCGTCTCGCGACATCGCCGCCGGTACCCGTAGATCCCGTCGACGCGCGCGCCAGCCTGTACGGGCAGCGAGGATTTTCGGATGAGCATCAAGGAGCAGGTGAAGGCCCTAAGGCGCATTCCGCTGTTCTCGAAGCTCGACGATTCGCGGCTGAACGTCCTGGCCTTTGCGGCGGACAAGATGACCTTCGCAACCGGCGAGATCCTGTTCGAGGAGGGAAAGCGCGGCGCGGCGGGATTCCTGATCCTCGATGGTACCGTGGACTTGCGGCGCGAGGAACTCGGACGGCTGGCAGGCGGCATGAGCGTGTCGAAGGACTCCCTGATCGGAGAACTGTCGATGCTTGCAGACGTGCCGTATGCGGCGACGGCCGTAGCCACCAGCAATGTAGCGGCGCTTCGGATCGGAAAGCAGCTCTTCTACAAGGTGGCCGAAGAGTTTCCCGAGGTCGCGGAACACGCTCTCAAGATAATTGACGGTCGCATCGATACGGCACTCGCCGAGCTTCGTATCGTGCAAAAGAGCCTCAAGTGATGCGCTGCTGGAGCGGTCCCGTCAGCACCGCTCGAGGTCCAGCCTGGCAATGACAGGAGCGTGATCGGAGGGTCGCATCCAGCCGCGGACCGGTTTAGCCACCACCGCCGAAAGACAGCCGCTCCCGAGGCCCTCGGACAGCCAGATGTGATCGAGCCTGCGACCCTTGTCGGCCGCCTCCCAGTCGCGGGCGCGATAGCTCCACCAGGTGAACACCTTTTCGGATTCCGGTACATGCAGCCGGCCGGCGTCGATCCAGTCACGAGATCGGCGCAGTGCATGCATCCGATCGACCTCGATCGGCGTATGGCTTACCACCCGCAGAAGCTTTCGGTGGGACCAGACATCGTTCTCCAGTGGTGCGACATTGAGGTCCCCCGCAAGGACCATTGCATCGCCATGGTCGGCGCCGTTGCCGAACCAGGAACACATCTCGTCAAGGAACGCGAGCTTGTGCGCGAACTTGTGGTTTGTCTCGGGGTCCGGCTCGTCGCCGCCGGCGGGCACATAGAAGTTGTGGATGGTTAGCGGTTGACGGCGACGCCATCCCGGCGGCGTCACCTTTGCGGCAATATGTCGCGCATCGTCCTTGCGACAGAAATCGCGGCTGGACGCTCCGTCGAGCGGCACGCGCGAGATGATGGCAACCCCGTGGTGGCCGCCCTGCCCGCGTTTGACGATATGGCCGTAGCCAAGCTTGCGCAGGCTCGATTCAGGAAACGCCCCATCGGGACACCTGGTTTCCTGAAGACAGAGAACGTCCGGTCGGAATTCGCTCAGAAACCGCACTACCAGCGGTAGACGCAGGCGTACCGAATTGATGTTCCAGGTCGCAATGGTGAAGGTCATTGCTTGAGATTCGGCCGATTTGCAGGATCACGTCAACCCGACCGGGACACGATCCTGCGCATGTGTCGCGAAATCACCGAACAAAAGAATGGCGCCCGGCTGGGGGACCGGGCGCCACGCGCTTTCGCGCTCGAGCGTCGGGAGGGGATACCGACGCTCCGCGGCTGCATGCGGCTGTTCGAGCGGGGGGCAAAACCAGCCGCATTGCGGGTGCAGCCATCAGTGCTCGATAGGTAGTGCAATTATGCAACGCTTTCAATCCACCTCGATGGGAAACTTTTTGTGATCACATTTTTGCCGCGATTGCCCACCGTACACTTAGAATCTTTCCGGATTGCGGAATCATGCCGGCCGGTGCATCAGCTTCGGCAGGCGCTGGTCGCGCCCGGCGGCCTCATCGACGAAGAAGCGCTTGAGTGGCGTTGCACGGTCGACAGCTGACAGACCGAGGCGCCGCATCGCCGCCAGCATGGCGGAGTCGTTGGAAAACAGCCGATTCAAGCCATCCGTCACCAGCGCCACCAGGAGGCTGTCGAACCGTCGCCAGCTCTGGTACTCGTCCAGCACCGCAAGCGAGCCGATGTCCAGTCCGAGCCTTGCGCCATCGCCGACCACCTCGGCCAGGGCAGCGGCGTCCCGCAGACCCAGATTGAAGCCGAGGCCGGCGATCGGATGGATCACGTGGGCGGCGTCGCCGACCAGTGCAACCCGGGGTGCGACATAGTCTCGCGCAATCTGTACGGCCAGCGGAAAGACATGGCGGGGACCGGTCGGTTCGACCCGACCCAGATGGGCACCGAAGCGCCTGGCAAGTTCGGCCGTGAAGCGGTCATCGGGGAGCGCGGCAATATGCCGGGCATCCGTCTCGGCTTCGGTCCATACGAGCGAAGAACGGTTGCCGGGGAGCGGCAGGATGGCGAACGGCCCCGCAGGAAGGAAATGTTCCTCGGCTATGCCGTGGTGCGGGCGTTCATGGATCACGGTGGTGACGATTCCGCATTGCCGGTAGGACCAGCCGACCGTTTCGATGCCTGCCCTGGAGCGGACGGAGGAGGTGCGGCCGTCGGCACCGACGAGAAGCCGGCACCGGATGTCGCTGCCGTCGGAAAGCTGGGCCAGAACGTGGCCGTCGGCGAAGGCGAGATGCTCGGGGCGCGTTTCGGCCCGAATTGTGAGCCGGTCGCAGCTCTCAAGCTGCTTGTACATTGCAGCGTGGAGGTGCCGGTTCTCGACCATGAAGGCCGATGGCCGACCGGGGCGAAGCTCGCGGCCGAAATGCAACAGCACCGGCCGTGCCTGCGCGCCGAGCCGCGAATCGGTGATCCTGATCTCGCGCATGGGCTCGGCGTCCGGCCGCAGTGCCTCCCACACCTTCAGCGCGGCGAGCATGTTGACGGACGTTTCGGTGAGAGCCGAGGCGCGGCCGTCGAAGGCTGCGGTCGCATAGCGGGCCGGATCGCCGGCATCGACCAGCACGACATCGACCGGCGTCCC
>Ga0079224_100000873_pt1 | contig 32382 bp, 36 predicted proteins | sample Stecom2015_FD_80414 | JGI IMG/M metagenome (GOLD analysis project Ga0079224, IMG submission 80414) | Agricultural soil microbial communities from Utah to study Nitrogen management - Steer compost 2015 | ecosystem: Environmental > Terrestrial > Soil > Agricultural land | place: USA: Utah... | reverse complement strand
GGCGCAGGTGCTCCAGCAGGCGGGTGTGGCGGTGCTGGCGCAGGCCAACGCGCAGCCGCAGCTCGCGCTGAGCCTGCTGCAGTAACGGGTGAGGGACGGCCCGGCGGGAGGATCCCGCCGGGCTTCCAGGCCCCAGGGGCGCATCACGAGGGGGGGGAATCATGAGCGCGTCTTCCGCCACCGTGTTCTCCGACACCGTCGTGCTCGCGGACACCTTCGCGGTGGCCACGCCGGAACCCCGGCGCGGCAAGGCCGCTGCCGCGAGCGGCAAGGAATTGCCGCCGCCCGCCGCGGCGGACGCCGGAATGACGGCGGCCGCGATGGCGCGCGCGCTCGAGGTGCTGCGGCAGAGCCTGAACCGCGAGCTCCGTTTCGAGGTCGCGCCGGACGGCAAGGGAACGGTGATTTACGTGCTGGATCGCGACACGGGCGAGCTGATCCGGCGCATTCCGAGCGAGGAGCTCGTGCGTGCGGTCGCGCCCGACGGGCGCTTCGACCTGCGGCTGCTCGACGATCGCTTGTGAGCGGCTCGGGCTGGCACGGAACTTGTAAGGTCCGGCCGACGCGAAGACGAGGAACCTCGACGACATGGCCAGCATTACATCCCTGGGCATCGGTTCCGGCCTCGACCTGGCCGGCCTGGTGCAGCAACTCGTCACGGCGGAGCGCGCGCCGGCCGAATCGCGCATCGCCCGCCAGGAAGCGCGCACCCAGGCGCAGCTCTCCGCGTTCGGCACCCTGCAATCGGCGCTCGACGCCTTCATGACCGAGCTGGGCAAGATGCGGGAGCTCGACACGCTCTTGGCGCGCAAGGCGACGTCCGGCAACGAGGAGCTGTTCACCGTCTCGGCGGGCACGACCGCCGTGCCGGCGCGCTACCGGGTGGAAGTGCTCGAGCTCGCGCAGGCACACAAGCTCGTCTCCGGCGCCTTCACGGGACCCGATGCGGCGGTCGGCACGGGGACGCTGACGATCGGCGTCGGCAGCGCCTCTTTCAGCATCGAAGTCACGGAAGAGGGCAACACGCTCGCCGCGATTCGCGACGCCATCAACGCGGCGGCGGACAATACCGGCGTCTCCGCCACCATCGTGAACGCCGTCTCGGGCAGCCACCTGGTGCTCACGACCGAGGACAGCGGCAGCGAGAACGTGCTGACGGTCACCGCTGCCGGCGGTGACGGCGGCCTCGGCGTTCTCGCCTACGACCCCGGGAACGGCGCGACCATGCTCACCGAGGCCGCCGCGGCGCAGGATGCGCGCGTGTTGATCGACGGTTTCGAAGTGGTGAGCGCGGGCAACAGCGTGAGTGGCGCGATCGACGGCATCGTGCTCGACCTCCTGCAGGCCGCCCCGGGGCAGCCCGCGGACCTCGTGGTCGAGAACGACGTTGCCGCCGTCCAGGCGACGATCCGCCGGTTCGCCGACGCGTGGAACGCGCTGATCGAGCAGTTCGACAAGCTGACCGCGTACGACCCGGAATCGAAAGTCGCCGCGCCGCTGCAGGGCGATGCCAGCGTGCGCGCCATGCGCACGCAGTTGCGGCGCGAGCTCGGCAACGGCGTCACGTCCCTGGACCTGCCGTTCCGCATGCTGGCCGAGATCGGGGTCCAGACCGACGTCAAGGGCAAGCTGACCGTCGACGACGTGCGCCTGGGTGAGGTGCTCGCATCCGACTTCCACAAGGTCGGCCAGCTCTTCGCGAACCCGGTCGACGGCTACGCCGTGCGGCTGCACGACGTGGTCGACGGGCTCCTGGCCTCCGACGGCCTGCTGGAGACGCGGCGCGGCGGGCTGCGCGACCGGATCGACGACCTGAACGGGGCGCGCGAGACGCTCGACCGGCGCATGGCGGCGCTCGAGGATCGGCTGCTCAAGAAATTCACCGCGCTGGATGCGCTGCTCGGGCAGCTTTCCGCCACCAGCAACTACCTGGCCCAGCAACTCGCGAACCTGCCGACGTTCGGGCCGCGCGACAGGAACTGAAAACCGGTCACGGAGCGATGACGATGTACGCACAAGGGCTGCGCGAATACCGCCGGATGAACGCCCAGTTCGCGGTCGAATCCGCGACGCCGCACCAGTTGATCCAGCTCCTCATGGAACGGGCACTCGCGAGGATCGCGGCGGCCCGCCTGTACATGGAGCAGGGTGCGATCGGCGAGAAGGGCAGCGCCATCGGCGATGCGCTCGCCGTGATCGCCGGGCTGCGCGCGAGCCTCAACCACAAGGCGGACGCCCGGCTCGCCGGCAATTTCGACGCCCTCTACGACTACATGGAGCGGCGCCTGCTGCACGCGAACCTGCGCAACGATCCCAAGCTGCTCGACGAAGTCTCGGGCCTCCTGCGCGAGCTCAAGGAAGCCTGGGATGCGATCGCGGATCGCGCGAGCGGTGCTGACCCGGCCGCGTCCGCGCCGGCCCGCGCCGGCGGATGAGCCGGGAAGAGGCAGTAGTGCGCCTCGCGGGGTTGCACGATCGCCTGGACGCACTCGCCGCGGCAGGCGAGTGGGACGCCGTGGCACGGCTGCTGCCGGAGCGCGACGCGTTGCTCCGCGACGTGCAGGGCGTCACCCGCGAGCGCATGCTGCTCGAAGCGCAGCGCTCGACCACGCGTCTCGCCGCGCTCGCGCGCGACGCGCACGCGGAATGCCGCGCCGAGCTGCTCGCGGTTCGCCGCCGCCGCCGCGCCGCCACGAACTACGTCACGGTCCGCGACGAGCGCTGAAAAACCCGACGATCGTCGCCATCTGAGACCTCTCTCACAACGCCCGCCGCACACCGTCGCTATCCTGCGACCCGTCATTGGGGAGACGAGAACAGGAGAATCGAGCGATGCTGCAGAGCGAGCCGGAACGCGCCAGGGTCGTCGTGTTCGACGCCGGTGGACGCGCGGAGGCTCTCGGCGAGCGCTTGCGTTTCCTGAGCTACGAGCCGGTCATTGCCGGCCGCGACTGCCAGGCCCCGCCCGACGACGCGATCGCGGCGATCGTCGGCCAGGTCGGGCAGGATCTCCGGCCCGGCCTCGGGCGGCTGGCGGCGAGCCGGCCGCACCTGCCGTTCCTGCTCCTCGGCGGCGACGGCGAGGCCGCCGTCGGCCGGCCGGGTGAACGGCCGGCCTGGCGCCTCGACCTCCCGGTGCGCCGCACGCAGCTCGAGCGGCTCCTGCGCCGCGCCGCGCGTTACCGCGGTCCCGAGCGGCGCCACCGGCTGATCGGCACGTCCGCCGCCATGCGCCGCGTGCGGAGCCTCATCGAGCAGGTGGCGGATTTCGACACCACCGTGCTCGTCACCGGCGAATCCGGCACCGGCAAGGAGCTCGTCGCCCGCACGATCCACGACCTGTCCCCGCGCTGCGACCGGCCCTTCGTGCCGATCAACTGCGGGGCCATCCCGCCCGACCTCCTCGAAAGCGAGCTGTTCGGGCACGAGAAGGGCGCGTTCTCGGGCGCCGTCAGCGACCGCGTCGGCCGCTTCGAGCTGGCCGAGGGCGGCACGCTGTTCCTCGACGAGATCGGGGACATGAGCCTGCCGATGCAGGTCAAGCTGCTGCGCGTGCTGCAAGAGCGCACGTACGAGCGGGTCGGCAGCAACCGTACGCGGCGTTGCGACCTGCGCATCATCGCGGCGACGCATCGCGACCTCCCGGAAGCCGTGAGAAACGGCACGTTCCGCGAGGACCTGTATTATCGCCTGAACGTCTTTCCCATCGAGATGCCGCCGCTCGCCAAGCGCCGCAGCGACCTGCCGGCGCTCCTGGACGAGCTCCTTTCCCGGCACCAGGTCGACGGCCGCGAACGGCTGCGGCTGACCCCCGAGGCGATCAGCGCGCTCGCGAGCTATTCCTGGCCCGGGAACGTGCGCGAGCTCGGCAACCTCGTCGAGCGGCTCGTCATCCTGCACCCGCACGGGGAGATCGGCCTCGAGGACCTGCCGGAGAAGTATCGCGCGGCGGCCCGCACGGGCGAGGCCCCGGCGATGGCGGCGGAGATCCCGTCCTCGAGCGCCGGCGCGCGGCTGTCGCTCGACCTCAAGTCCTACCTGCAGCAGGTGGAGCAGGACCTGATCCGGCAGGCGATGCAGGAAGCCGGCGGGGTCGTCGCGCAGGCGGCACGCCTGCTCGGCATGCGCCGCACCACGCTGGTCGAGAAGCTGCAGCGGCTGGCGGCCTGACGCCCGGCCGGCGCCGGGGCGCGCCCCACCGGCGAGCGACCGTCGGAATCTTGACGCCGGCCCGCGCGATCTCTCCCAAGTCCCTGACATAACAAGATTTTTCAAACTGGCACGCAACTTGCTACCGGGGGTCCGTACGGATTGACCGGAGCGACGAGACTTGAGCGCCACTGCGATGCCTGCCGACGCCCTGACGAGCGCCTTCGAGAGCTTCAACTCGACGGCGCGGTCGCTCGAGGACGCCTGGCGCGTTCTCGAGCAGCAGGTGCGCACGCTGAACGCGGAGCTCAGGGCGGAACGGCACGCGCGGCTGCGCGAGCGCGCGGCGAAAGAGCGCCTGGGCGACCGCCTCGCGGAGCTGTCGGAGATGCTCCCGGCCGGCCTGATCGTGCTGGACGGCGCCGGCATCGTCCGCGAGCACAACGCGAAAGCGGTCGAGCTCCTGAACCGCCCGTTGTCCGGCTGTCCCTGGTCCGACATCGTGCGGCGCGAGTTCCGCCCCGGCCGGCGTGCGGACGGGGAGCTCGAGCTTCACGACGGCCGGCGGCTGTCGCTGTCGCGCCGCTCGCTGGAGAACGAGCCGGGGGAGATCCTCCTGCTCACCGACGTGACCGACATCCGCCGCACCTCGGACCTCCTGCACCGGGCCGACCGGCTCGCCGCACTGGGCGAGATGACGGCGAAGCTCGCGCACCAGATCCGCACGCCGCTCGCGTCCGCGCTGCTGCACGCGGGACGGCTGGAGCGTCACGATGCCGGCGCCTGCGGCGGCGCTGCCGGCAAGATCGCGGCCAAGCTCAAGGAGATGTCGCTCATGGTCGACGACATGCTCCGCTTCGCCGGCGGCGTGCAGCAGGCGGGCGAGACGTTTCCCGTCGGCGACCTGTTCCGCGAAGTCATCGAGGAGATCGCGCCGCGCCTCCCCGCGGGCTGGACCCTGGCGAGCGAGCTGCCGCACGGCGACCTCAGCGTCAGCGGCAACCGTGCCGCGCTCAAGGGCGCGCTCACGAACCTCGTGGCCAATGCTCTGGAAGCCTGCCGCGATCCCGGGCGCGTCGAGCTTTCGGCGCTCGTGGTGCGCGACCGCATCTGCCTCACCGTGAGCGACAACGGCCACGGAATCCCGGGGCCGCTGCAGTCGCGCCTGTTCGAGCCGTTCTTCACGACGCGGCCCCAGGGGACCGGCCTCGGCCTTGCCGTGGTCCGCTCGGTGGCCGAGGCGCACGGCGGCACGGTGCAGTTCCACAGCACGGACGCGGGGACGCTGTTCTCGATCGCGCTGCCTTGCGCGCAGCCGGGAGCCTCCCATGACTGACGCCGGCGTGCTGATCGTCGAGGACGATGCGGACCTTCTTTCGGCGCTCGAGGACACGCTCGGCGGCGGCGGCTTTCCCGTGTACACGGCCGACAACGGGCACGCCGCGCTGTCGATACTCGAGCGGCGCGCGATCGGGCTGGTCGTGAGCGACGTCCAGATGTCGCCCATGTCCGGCACCGAGCTGCTGCGCGAGATCCGGCGGCGACATCCGTCGCTGCCGGCCATCCTGATGACGGCGTACGGCACGATCGAGCACGCCGTCGGCGCGATGCGCGAAGGCGCCTCCGACTACCTGGTGAAGCCGTTCGAGGCCGAGGCGCTGCGCGAGCTGGTCGAGCGGCACCTGCATGCGCTGCCCGCCGGCGACGGGCCGGTCGCCTCCGACCCGAGATCGAAAGAGCTGCTCGACATCGCGCGGCGCGTCGCCGCCAGCAACGCGACCGTCATGGTCAGCGGCGAGTCCGGCAGCGGCAAGGAAGTGATCGCGCGTTACGTGCACGCGCATTCCAAACGGCGCGAGCGTCCCTTCGTGGCCATCAACTGCGCCGCCATACCCGAGAACATGCTCGAAGCCGTGCTGTTCGGCTACGAGAAAGGCGCCTTCACCGGCGCCGTCGCCGCGCATGCCGGCAAGTTCGAGCAGGCGAACGGCGGCACGCTGCTGCTCGACGAGATCTCGGAAATGGAGCTCGGCCTGCAGGCGAAGCTCCTCCGCGTGCTGCAGGAACGCGAGGTCGAGCGCATCGGCGGCAGCCGCACGATCAGCCTGGACGTGCGGGTGCTGGCGACGACGAACCGCGATCTCCGGCAGCACGTCGCGGAAGGGCGTTTCCGCGAGGACCTGTATTACCGGCTGAACGTGTTTCCGCTCCACGTCCCGCCGCTGCGCGAGCGCCCGGGCGACATCGTGCCGCTCGCCGAGCGTGCGATCGTGCGTTTCGCCGACGGCGCCGGCAGCCTGCCGCGGCTGGGCGAGGACGCCGCGGCGCGGCTCGTCGCGCACGACTGGCCGGGCAACGTGCGGGAGCTGGAAAACCTGATCCAGCGGGCCCTGATCCTCAGGCAGGGTCCCACCATCACGGCCCAGGACCTCGTGTTCGAGTCGCCGGCGGAAGCGATGCCGGCGCCTGCGAACGAGGGCCTGCTCCAGGACGGCCTCAAGGAGCGCGAGTGGCGCCTGATCCTCGACGCGCTGCGCGCCGCGGGTGGCAGCCGCGCCGCCGCCGCCGAGCGGCTCGGCATCAGCCCCCGGACGCTGCGCTACAAGCTCGCGCGCATGCGGGAGGCGGGCGTGCGCCTGCCCGACGAGGGCGGCACCCGGACGACGGAAGGAACGACGGCATGAAAGCGATCGGCACCGAACAACTCTTGCAGCAGATCAGGGCGCTCCAGGCGCAGCTCGAAGCTCCGCTGGCGCCGCGTGCCCCCGAGCCGGGGCAGACCGGCTTCGGCGACCTGCTGAAGCAATCCATCGACGCGGTCAACGACCTCCAGCAAGGCGCATCGGCGCTCAAGCAGGAGTTCGAAGCCGGCAAGAGCGACGTCAGCCTGGTGCAGGTGATGGTCGCCGCGCAGAAGGCGGATCTCTCGTTCCGCGCGATGACGGAAGTGAGGAACAAGCTGGTCGCGGCATACCAGGAAATCATGAACATGCCGGTGTAACCGCGACACGCCCATCGAGTCAGGCAACGGAAATCACATGAGCAACTCCGTCACCATCGAGGGGACCGCGTCCCCGGTCCGGGAGCTGAACCTGCGCGGCGTGCTGGAGATTCCCGCCGTGCGGCAGGTGCTGCTGCTCGTCGGCGTGGCCGCCGCGGTTGCGGCGGGCTTCGCGATCGTGCTGTGGTCGCAGGCGCCGGGCTATACCCGCCTGCTCGGCAACCTGCAGGCGGCCGAGGTCGCCCAGATCGCCGAGGCGCTCCGCGCTTCCGGCATCGAGCATCGCGTCGATCTCGACACGGGCAGCGTTTCCGTGCCGGCCTCCCGCGTGCACGATGCCCGGCTCGAGCTCGCCTCGCGCGCGCTGCCGAAGAGCGGTGCCGCCGGCATGGAGATGCTCGGGGAGCAGTCGGGCTTCGGAGTCAGCCAGTTCATGGAAAGCGCCCGCTACCAGCACGCGCTGGAAGCGGAGCTCGCGCGCACGATCGCGCATCTCGGCGTGGTGGAGAAGGCCCGCGTGCACCTCGCGATCCCGCGGCAGTCGTCCTTCATCCGTGACCAGCGCCGCGCCGGCGCCTCGGTGCTGCTCGAGCTGCGCCCCGGGCGCACGCTCGAGCCGGACCAGGCGTCGGCGATCGTGCACCTCGTGGCGACCAGCGTGCCCAACCTCGAGCCCGGCCGGGTCACCGTGATCGACCAGCACGGCCGGCTGCTCAGCGGCGCGGGCGACCGGGCCGACGAGCTGCGCTCAATGGAATCTTTCCGGCGCGCGCGCGAGCTCGAAGAGATGTTCCGCCGGCGCATCGAGGAGCTGCTCACGCCGCTCGTGGGGCCGGGCCGGGTGCGCGCGCAGGTCGTCGCGGACCTCGATTTCAGCGTCACCGAGCGCATGGAGGAGAGTTACGACCCGGCGAAGACCGTGCTGCGCAGCGAGCAGGTCAGCATCGAGCGGCAGGACGGCGTCGCCGCGGCCGCGGCGGGCGTCCCGGGCGCGCTCAGCAACCAGCCGCCCGGGGTGGCCGCCGCGCCGGCGGGCGAGGAAGGCGAGGCGACGGCCAGCGTCGAGGTGTCGCAGCGGGCGACGCGCAACTACGAGGTCGATCGCACCATCAGCCGCACGCGCCCGGAATCCGGCACCATCGAGCGACTGTCCGTCGCGGTGCTCGTCGACGACGGTCCGGCGGGCGGGGAGGCCGAGGGCGAGCACGAGCCGCTGACCGATGCGGACATCGAGCGCTTCACCGCCCTGGTGCGCGAAGCCGTCGGGTTCCGCGCCGAGCGCGGCGATTCGGTGGTGGTCGTGAAGGCGGCTTTCCGCAACGTGCCGGAGTCCGATGCCGCTCCCGAGGTCCCGCTGTGGGAACAGCCCGCGGTCCGCGAGATCCTGAAGCAGGTGCTCGGCGCGGTGCTGGTGCTCGCGATCGCCTTCGGCATCGTGCGGCCGCTCCTCAGGAGCCTGCTGGCCGGCAACGCCGGCACGGCGACGCAGGTCGTGACGAGCGATGCCGCCGGCGCCCCGGTCCGCCTCGTGCAGGGCCACCCGGCGCTCGCCGGGCCGAGCTTCGACGAGAAGGTCGCGGCGGCGCGCAGCATCACCGGCCACGACCCGGCGCGTGTCGCCCAGGTCGTCAAGAAATGGGTGAGCACCGATGAAAGCTGAATCCGCGCAACGCTCCGGCACGGAGCGCGCCGCGCTCCTGCTCCTCACGCTCGGCGAAGCCGAGGCTGCCGAGGTGTTGAAGTACATGAGCCCGAAGGAGGTGCAGCGGCTCGGCACGGCGATGGCGACGCTCGGCAACGTCTCGAAAGAGGAGGCGAGCTCGGTGCTCGACGTGTTCATCACCGAGGTGGAGGACCAGACGGCGATCGGCATCGGCGCCGCGGACTACGTGCGCAAGGTGCTGACCCACGCGTTCGGCGCCGGCAAGGCGGACGCGTTCATCGAGCGCATCGTGAAGGGCGGGGACGCCGAAGGCCTGGAGGCCCTGAAATGGATGAGCGCACGCGAGGTCGCGGAGATCATCGAGGGTGAGCATCCGCAGATCGTCGCGATCGTGGTGGCCTGCCTCGAACCGGAGCAGGCTGCCGAGGTGCTCGGGCGGCTGCCCGAGGAGCAGCGCGCAGACGTGCTGCTGCGCATCGCGCGGCTCACGGACGTGCAGCAGAACGCGCTGGCGGAGATCGAGAACCTCGTGGCCAGCAAATCCTCCGCGAACAAGGGCGGCCGCGAGCGCATCGGCGGCGACCGGGCCGCCGCGGGCATCGTCAACGCGCTGGAGCCCGCCGCGGCGGAGGCGCTGCTTGCCGCCGTGAAGGCAAAGAACGAGGAGGTCGGCAAGCGCATCGAGGAGATGATGTTCGTGTTCGACTCCCTGCTGGAGGCGGACGATCGCAGCATCCAGACCCTGCTGCGCGAGATCTCGAACGAGCTCCTCGTCGTGGCGCTGAAGGCGTGCGATCCGCGCGTCCGCGACAAGCTGCTCAGGAACATGTCGAAGCGCGCCGCCGCGCTGCTGGTCGAGGACATGGAGGCACGCGGACCGACGCGCCTGTCCGAAGTCGAGGCCGCGCAGAAGGAGATCCTGGACGTCGCGCGCCGGCTGGCCGAGGAGGGCACGATCCGGCTCGGCCGCGGCGGAGAGGACTATGTCTGATTCCCAGGCGCAGGCGGCGGTCACCCGGCGCTGGGACGTGCCGGCGATCGACGGTTCCGCTTCCGGTTTCCCGACCGCCGGGCGCCTCGAGGCGCTGCAGCAGGAGGCTTACGAGGAAGCCTACCGGCAGGGCTACGAGGAAGGCCTCGCGGCGGGACGCGAGGCGGCGGCCGAGCGTGCCGCCCGCCTGGACGAGCTCTGCACCGCGCTTGCGCGGCCGCTTGACGAGCTGGACGAGTCCGTGGAGCAGGCCCTCGCCGAGCTCGCGATGACGGTCGTGCGGCAGCTCTTCCGCCGCGAGCTCAAGCTGGATCCGACGCACGTCGTCGGCGTCGTGCGCGAGGCGCTGCGCGTGCTGCCGGCGGGCAGTCGCGACGTCAAGGTGTACCTGCATCCCGACGATGCGGCGCTGGTCGCCGAATGCCTGTCGCCGGCGGAGGGCGTGCGGGCCTGGTCGATCGTCGAGGACCCGCTCGTGGCGCGCGGCGGCTGCCGGGTGACGACGCCGCAGTCGCAGGTCGACGCGCGCGCCGAGACGCGGCTCGAGGCGGTCATCGCCGCCGCGCTGGGGGACGAGCGGCAGTGACGGACGCGACAGAGCGTACGCCGGGAGCGTGGCGGGAGCGCCGCCATGCGCGCTACCGCGATTACCTCGCCGCGTGCCGCGAGCGCGCCGCCTCCGGTCCGCCCGCCCTCGTCGTCGAGGGCCGCCTGCACCGCAGCATCGGCCTCGCGATGGAAGCCGAAGGCTGCCACGCGGCCGTCGGCGGCCGCTGCGACGTCGTGGCGGAGGACGGCCGCCACGTGGAAACCGAGGTGGTCGGTTTCGCCGGCGAACGGCTGTTCCTGATGCCGGCCGGCGAGATGCACGGCATCGTGCCGGGCGCCCGGGTGATTCCGGTGCCCGGCGTCGCGCGGATCGCGATCGGCGACGACATGCTCGGACGCGTGCTCGACGGGCGCGGGCGGCCGCTCGACGGCCTGGCGCCGCCGCGTTCCGGGTGCGCGGTGCCGCTCATCGGGCGGCGCATCAACCCCCTCGCGCGGCAGCCGATCCGCGAGCCGCTCGACGTCGGCGTACGCTCCATCAACGCGCTGCTCACCATCGGACGCGGGCAACGCATGGGACTGTTCGCCGGGTCCGGCGTCGGCAAGAGCATGCTGCTCGGTATGATGACGCGCCACACGGACGCGGACGTCGTCGTCGTCGGTCTCATCGGCGAGCGCGGGCGCGAGGTGAAGGACTTCATCGAGCAGAGCCTGGGCGAGGAAGGCATGCGCAAGGCGGTGGTCGTGGCGACCCCGGCGGACGACGTGCCGCTGCTCCGGCTGCACGGGGCGTGGCTGTCCACCGCGATCGCCGAGTATTTCCGGGACCGCGGGCTGAACGTGCTGCTGCTCATGGATTCCCTCACGCGCTTCGCGCACGCCCAGCGGGAGATCGCGCTGGCCATCGGCGAGCCGCCGGCCACGAAGGGTTATCCGCCGTCGGTGTTCGCCAAGCTGCCGCAGCTCGTCGAGCGCGCCGGCAACGGGGCCGCGGGCTCGGGGTCGATCACCGCGATCTATACCGTACTGCTGGAGGGCGACGATCACAACGATCCGATCGTGGACGCCGCGCGCGCGATCCTCGACGGTCACATCGTGCTGTCGCGGCGCATCGCCGACGCCGGGCTGTACCCGGCCGTCGACGTCGAAGCTTCGGTCAGTCGCGCCCTGACGCAGATCACGCCCGAGGCGCACCAGCACCTGATCGGCCGCTTCCGGCGCGTGTACTCCCTCTACCAGGAGCACCGCGACCTGATCGCCGTCGGCGCCTACCAGCGCGGTGCAGACCCGCGCGTGGACGATGCGGTGGCGCGCTGGCCGGCGATGCTCGAGTTCCTGCGCCAGGGCCGGCACGAGCGCGTCGACTTCGCGACCAGCGTGGCGGCGCTGGAGCGCCTGCTCGGCGCCGAGCAGGCAGCGGCGGCGGGAGAGGCGCAATGACGCCGCGCTCGGCGCGACTCAGGCGCGTGCTGCGCCTGCGGGAAACGGAGGAGAAAGCGCAGTGCCGGCGCATGGGCGAGGCCCAGCGGCGCCTGGACGACGCGGCGGCCAGGCTCGAGGAGCTGCGGGAGTGGCGGCGCCGCTATGCCGAGGGCCGCGACCTGCCGCGGCAGGTGCCGAGCTCGCACCTGCAGGACTACCAGCGCTTCCTCGAGCGGCTCGACGAGGCGATCCGGGCCCAGGCACGCCTCGTCGAGGACGGCCGGCGGCAGCGCGACTCGCAGCGGCAGCGCTGGCTCGCGACGCGCCGTCGCTCGGAATCGCTGGAGCGGGTCGTCGCAGGCTACGCGGACGCGGAGAGCCGGGAGCGCGAGAGGGCCGCGCAGCAGGCGGCGGACGATCGCCCGCCCGCGCCGCCGCCTTTCGCGGAGCCGTCCTCCGGCTGAGGTCGCCCCCCTGCCTCCGGCGCGTGGCACGGTTCTTGCTGAATGCAGACGAAATCGTGATGACCACCGGAGAAAAGGACCTCCTCCATGCTGCCACCGCTGCCGTTTTCCCTCCTGGACTCGCCCGTGGCCGAGGGGCATCGCCCGCCGGGCGAGGCCGGGCTTGCCGCTGTCACGGGCTTCGAAGCGCTGCTCGCCGCGGCCGTCCCGCAAGACGTGCCTGCGCCGCTGCCGGCCGACGATGCCGCGGCCGCCGCGCCGCGGCCGGACGGCAACGCCTTGCCGCCGGGCGGCGACGCGTTGCCGTCGGCGACGTGGCTCGCGGTCGCGCCCGAGGGGTCGGTGCCCGCGCCGCAGGCGGGTGGGACCGGACAGGTCGCCGGGCCGGACGGCGCCGCGGCGTTGCCGGCACGCGGCAGCACCCTTCCCGGGGCGGCGTACGCGCCGTCCGCTGCACCCGCTGCCGCGGTGGCGGCGGACACGCTGCCCGCGGCGGAGGTGCCGTCGCCGGGCCAGGGCGGGGCGCTGCCCGAAGCCTTGCCGGCGCGCCCGGTCGTGGCGGCGGCCGAAGCGCCGTCCGCTGCGGCCCCGGCTGCCGCCGACGTACCCGACGCGGACGGCGCGTTCGCCGCGCCGGCGCCGGAAGGCGCCAGGCCGCGCCCGGCCGGCGGCACGCTCGAGGGGCCCGTGCCCGGGAACGCCGACCCGGACGCCGGCCAGGCAGCGTCACCGGTGCCCGAGCGCTCCGCGAACGCCGGCACGCCGGCACCGCGCGCGGCCGCGGGCACGGCAGTCGCGCCGGGACGAACGGACGCGAATGCCGCCGCGGCCACGATTGCCGGGACGGGTGAGGCGAGCCTCGCGCCCGCCGACGACGTGCACGAGCACGCTCTCTCTGCCGAGTCGCCGGACACCGCGGCACCCGGCGGCCACGCGCGTGCGGTTGCGCCCGCGGGGCCCCTGCCGGCCGCCGCGGCGGACCGCGCCGGCGCGCCGCCGCTGCCGGCGACCGGCATGCCCCCGCTCCCGGTGCCGCCCGGTGCCGAAGGCTGGAGCGATGCGCTCGGCGGGCGCGTGCTCATGCTCGCCGGCCAGCACGTCCAGCATGCCGAGATCGAGCTCAATCCCGCCGAGCTCGGGCCCGTGCGGGTACAGCTCACCGTGGACGACGGCAGCGCGGCGGTGAGCTTCCACGCCTCGCATCCGCTGACGCGCGATGCCATCGAGCAGAGCCTGCCGCGGCTGCGCGAGCTGTTCGAAGCCCAGGGCATCACCCTCGGCGACGCCAGCGTGTCGGACCAGCCGCCGGCCCGCGACGAGACCGCGCCCGGGCACCGCGGCGACGGTTACGCGGTGCGTCGGTCGGTCAACTGGACTGTGGGTGGCCCGGACGCCGCGCCCGAAGCACCGGCGCGTGCGGCCGCGAGAGGTCTCATCGACCTGTTCGCCTGACGGCCTCCCGGCGGCGCGCTGACCCGTCCGCCGGAATCCCGACGGCCGCCGCGTGCCGCCTCCGGCGGCCGCCGCCGGAGCCGCCAAAAAACCGACGCCGCGTGGACAATGCGCTTCCAAGTAGGCGTCCCATAAGGAAAAAATCGGCTGGCACAGCCTTTGCATGAGGCTCCCCGACTCCAGGGGAGCTGAAGATGAACCAGCCAAACGCAACAGGCGCGCCCGCGGGCGCGAAAACGGGCAAGACGCTCATCATTGCCGTGGTCGGCATCGTGGCGCTCGCGGCGGCCGGTCTCGGGGGCTCGCTGCTCGGCGCCAGGCTCGCCGGCACGAACGCGACCGCGGCCGGCGAGGCGGCGCCCGACACGCGGCCGGCGCTGTATCACAGCCTGCTGCCGCCGCTCGTCGTCAACTTCCGCGACTCCGTCGGCGACAGCCATTACATGCAGGTGTCGCTGGACGTGATGTCGCGCGACCCGCTCGTGATCGAGGCCGTGAAGCAGCATTCGGCGGCGATCCGCAACAGCCTCATCCTGCTTTTCAGCGACATCGTCGATTACGCCGCGATCAACACCCGCGAGCACAAGGAGCGCCTGCTCGCGGACGCGCTCGCCGAGGTTCGCGAGGTCGTGCGCGAGCGGACCGGCCGCGACGCCGTCGAGGCCGTGTACTTCACGAGCCTCATCGTCCAGTAGGACGCGTGCGACGGCGCGGAGATCGACGCATGAGCGAACCCATCCTGACCGAGGACGAGAAGCACGCGCTGCTCGAAGGCGTTTCGTCCGGCGCCGTCGAGGTGCACGGCGGTACCGTGCCGCGGCATGCCTCGGTGCGGCGCTACGACATCGCTGCCCGTTCGCGGATCGTGACCCACGGCTATCCGCGGCTCGCGGTGCTGAACGCGAAGCTCGCGGAACGCCTCGCCGCCGATCTCGCCGCGGGCTTCAAGTGCGAGCTCGAGGTGCGGGCGACGGGCCTCGAGGCGGAAACCTGGGAGGCCTGCCGCCAGCGGCTCGCCGCGCCGGCGGTTCACTTTCCGTTCCGGGCGGCACCGCTCGACGGCACGGCCCTGGTCGTGCTGGAGGCTGCCGTCGTGCGCCAGCTCGTCGACGCGTTCTTCGGTTACACCGGGACGACCGCCTACCAGGGCGGCGCCTCCTTCACGCGCGGCGAGCGGTCGGTGGCGGCGCGCGGCGCCGACGCGATCCTCGCGGGATTGCGCGAGGTCTGGGAACCGGTCGTCGCGCTCTCGCCGGAGCGTGTGCCGTCCGATGCACCTCTCGAGCTGCTCGACATCGCGGATGACGGGGATCCCGTCCTCGCGTGCGACTTCGAGCTCGCGGCGGGCGACGCGCGCGGCGCGTTCCACGTCGTCTGGCCGCGCGCGATGGTGGCTTCACTGCTGCCGGCTTTCGAGGGACGCCAGCGCGCGCGCGACGCGGCGGCCGACGCCCGCTGGCAGGAGGCGCTCCGGCGCCGGCTCCAGGACGTCCCCGTCCGGGTCTGCACCGTGGTCGGGGAGATGCCTCACCCGGTCGGCCTGCTCGCCGGCCTGGAGGCAGGGGCGGTCCTGCCGATCGCGAACCCGGAGAGCGCCACGGTTCTCGCCGGCGGCGTGCCGGTCGTGAAGGGCCGCTTCGGCGTGATCGCCGGCAAAAACGCGGTCGAGGCCACGGGCTGGCTCGGCGGCGACGGCACGGCATCCATTCGACACGAGGAATCCTGACATGGCGAACGACGGAACGACGGACAACGCGACGGGCGCCGGCGGCGGGGCTGCCGCGCAGTACGCGCCCGAGGAGCTCGGCGCAGGGCGCGCCGCCAACGGCAACGGGCGCGACGTGAACCTGGAGCTGGTGCTCGACGTGCCGGTCACGGTCTCGCTGCGCGTCGGCAGCACCACCATGCCGATCCGCGAGCTGGTGAAGCTCGTGGAGGGCTCGGTGCTGGCGCTGGACCGCCAGGCGGACGAGCCAATGGACGTGCTGGTGAACGGCAAGCTCATCGCGCACGGCGAGATCGTCGTCGTCGACGATCGCTTCGGCGTGCGGCTGACGGACGTCGTCGGGCCGCTCGAGCGCATCGAGAAGATCGCCTGAAGGACCCGGACGTGAGAGTCCCGTTCGCCGCGCTGCTCCTTCTCGCCCCGGACGTCGAGCCTGCGCTCGCGCGTGCCGCGGCGAGCGGACCCGGCATCGTCACCGCACCGGACGCGGGCAGCATTGCCAGCGTCGTGGTGAGCCTCGTGCTGGTGGTGGGGGCGATCCTGGCCTGCGGCTGGCTGTATCGCCGGACGCAGGGGTTGCGCGGGGCGGCGGGCGGCGGGGTCTTTCGCATCGTCGCGAGCCAGGCGCTCGGGCAGCGCGAACGGATCGTCGTCGTCGAGGTCGGCGGCAAGCAGCTCGTGCTCGGCGTCACGTCCGCACAGGTGAGCGCGCTGCACGTGTTCGACGAGCCGGTCGTCTTCGCCGCGGCACCGCGGCGGCCCGGCGGCACCGACGCGAGTTTCGCGGAGCGCCTGAAAGCCATCGTGCGCGGAGGCGACGGAGCGTGACGAGGATCGCCGCCGCCGTCCTGCTGCTCGCGCTGCCGGCCGTCGGGGCCGCGCAGGCGGAGCCGTCCGCGCTCGCGCTCGCGAACGAGGCGATGGCCGGGCAGTCGTACACGCTCAGCATCCAGATACTGGTGCTGATGACGCTGCTGACGCTGCTGCCGGCCGCGATCCTGTCCACGACCGCGTTCGTGCGCATCATCATCGTGCTGTCGATCCTGCGCCAGGCACTCGGCACGGCGCAGACGCCCCCGAACCAGGTGCTGCTCGGCATCGCGCTGTTCTTGACGTTCTTCGTCATGACGCCCGTGATCGACGGCGTACACCAGGACGCCGTGCGGCCCTGGCTCGCCGGCGAGATCACCGCCGAGGACGCGCTCGGCCGCGCCATCGTGCCGGTCAGACAGTTCATGCTGGACCAGACCCGCGAGAGCGACCTCGCGCTGTTCGCGGGCATCTCCGGCACCGCGGTCGACTCGGTGGACGAAGTGCCGCTGTCGATCGCGATCCCGAGCTTCATGGTCAGCGAGCTGAAGACGGCGTTCCAGATCGGGTTCCTCATCTTCATCCCGTTCCTCGTGATCGACCTCGTCGTCTCGAGCGTGCTGATGTCGATGGGCATGATGATGCTGTCGCCGATGCTCATCTCGCTGCCGTTCAAGATCATGCTGTTCGTGCTGGTCGACGGCTGGGCGCTCCTGCTCGGCACGCTCGCCGGCAGCTTCCAGGCCTGAGGATGCCGCGATGAGCCCCGAAACCGTGACCACGATCGGACAGCAGGCCCTGTGGGTGACCATGCTGATCGCCGCCCCGATGCTCCTGTCCGCGCTCGCGGTCGGCCTGCTGGTCGGGATGTTCCAGGCGGCCACCCAGATCAACGAGATGACGATGAGCTTCATCCCGAAGCTGCTCGTCCTCGTCGTGGCGCTCGTGGTCGCCGGACCGTGGATGCTCGGCCTCATCGTGGATTACACGCGGCGGCTGATCGAGCAGATCCCGATGCTGATCGGGTGAGTGCCTTCCGGAAGAAGACGGTGAGTTGCGCGCGTGGACCTCTACATTCCGATCGGACCGCTGCTCGACGAGATCTCGCGGTACCTGTGGCCGTTCGTCCGTATCGGTGCGTTCGCCATGGTGATGCCGGTGATCGGGGGCGGCTTCGTGCCGCAGCACGTGCGGCTGCTGCTGGCGCTCGCGATGACGATCGTGATCGCGCCGGTGCTGGCCGAGGTGCCGGCCGTCGACGTGCTGAGCCTGGGAGGCGTCACGCTGCTCGCGCGCGAGATCCTCACCGGCGCGGCAATGGGGTTCGTCGTGCAGCTCGTGTTCGATGCGGTGGCGTTCGGCGGCCAGGTGGTCGCGATGAGCATGGGCCTCGGCTTCGCGGTGCTGGTGGATGGGCAGCGCGGCGTCAACATGCCGGTGCTCAGCCAGCTCTTCCTGATGCTCGCGATGCTCGTGTTCCTCGCGGTCGACGGCCATCTCGCGCTCGTCCGGCTGCTCGCGGACAGCTTCGTCGCGCTGCCGATGGCCGGGAGCGCCATGGTGTCGATCCCGCTGCTCCTCGGCTGGTCCGGGCAACTGTTCGTGGTGGCCGTGCTCATCGCGCTGCCCGCGATCACGGCGCTCGTCATCATCAACCTGTCGTTCGGCGTGATGAGCCGCGCGGCGCCGACGCTGAACCTGTTCGCGGTGGGTTTTCCCGCCGCGATGCTGGCAGGCTTCGTCATCATCCTGCTCGGCATGGAATCGCTCACCGGGAACGTCGTCAGGGCGCTGGATGCCGCGCTGGCGACCCTCTCGGCAGTGATCGGGAATTGAGGTGAGCCGATGGCCGAACCGCAATCGCAGCAGGATCGTACCGAGGCCCCGACACCCAAGCGGCTCGACGACGCGCGCCGCAAGGGCGACGTGCCGCGCTCGCGCGAGCTCACGATGTCGGCCGTGATGCTCTGCGGCGCGGCGGCGCTGCTCCTGTTCGCGGGCTGGTCGGGCGAGCGGCTGCTCGAGGGGTTTCGCGCCGGCTTCGCCCTGGAACGGCGGATCGCCTTCGATCCCTCCCTGCTGGCGAGCGCGCTGGGCGCCGCCCTGCAGAATGCGCTCCTCGCGCTCGCGCCGCTCGCGGCCGTGCTCGTCGCGGCCGCCGTGGGCGGCGCCTCACTGCTCGGCGGCTGGTCGTTCAGCCTGCAGGCGGTGGCGTTCAAGCCCGAGCGCATGAGCCCCGTCAAGGGCCTGAAGCGCCTGTGCAGCGCCCACAGCCTGAACGAGCTCGCCAAGGCAATCGCCAAGTTCGTGCTGGTGGCCGCGGTCGCGGCACTGTGGCTCAGGCACTCGATGGGCGAGCTGCTCGGGCTCGGCTCGCTGCCGGTGGGACCGGCCATCGCCGCCGCGGCCAGGCTCGCCGGGTCGTCGCTGCTCGTCGTGAGCGCGAGCCTCGTGCTGATCGCCGCGGTCGACGTGCCGTTCCAGTTGCACAGCCACCGCAAGCGCTTGCGCATGACGCGCACGGAGGTGCGCGACGAGCTCAAGGAGACGGAGGGCAGGCCCGAGGTCAAGTCCCGCCTGCGCGCTTTGCAGCAGCAGGCGGCAACGCGGCGCATGATGGATGCCGTGCCGTCCGCGGACGTGGTCGTCGTCAACCCCACGCACTACGCGGTGGCGCTCCGCTACGTCGGCGAGACGATGCGTGCGCCGCAGGTCGTGGCGAAAGGCCGCGAGCACGTCGCCGCCCGCATTCGCGAGATCGCGGAGGAGCACGGGGTGCCGCTCTTCCACGCACCGCCGCTGGCGCGAGCGCTGTTCCGCAGCACGCCGGTCGGCGAGGAAATCCCGGCGTCCCTCTATCGCGCGGTCGCGCAGGTGCTGGCCTACGTCTACGAGCTCCGCAAGCCGCGTCCGGCCGGTGCACCGCCCGTGCCGCCCGCGCCGGACATCGACCCCAGCCTGTGGAACGGGAGCTGACGCATGATCCTCGGTGACAAACGGGCATTGCTGACCGGCATCGGCCGCGGCCTCGGGGTGCCGACCCTGCTCCTCGTGCTGCTCGCGATGATGATGCTGCCGCTGCCGCCGGCGGCGCTCGACGTGCTGTTCACGTTCAACATCGCCTTGTCGGTCGCCATCCTGCTCACCGTCGTGTACGTCGGGCGGCCGCTCGACTTTGCGGCGTTCCCGACGATCCTGCTGGTGGTCACGCTGCTGCGGCTCGGCCTGAACATCGCCTCCACCCGCGTCGTGCTCCTCAACGGTCACAACGGCACCGGGGCGGCCGGCCACGTGATCGAGGCGTTCGGCGAGTTCGTGGTGGGCGGCAACTACGCCGTCGGCCTCATCGTCTTCGTGATCCTCGTCATCATCAACTTCGTCGTGGTGACCAAGGGCGCGGGGCGCGTCTCGGAGGTGACCGCGCGCTTCACGCTGGACGCGATGCCGGGCAAGCAGATGGCGATCGACGCCGACCTGAATGCCGGCATCATCGACCAGGAGGAAGCGCTGCGGCGCCGCCGGGAAATTCGCGAGGAAGCGGACTTCTACGGCTCGATGGACGGTGCCAGCAAGTTCGTCCGCGGCGATGCGGTCGCGGGGATTCTGATCCTGTTCATCAACATCATCGGCGGCCTCGCCATCGGCATGATGCAGCACGACCTGCCGCTGGCCGTGGCGCTCCAGAACTACACGCTGCTCACGATCGGCGACGGGCTCGCGGCGCAGGTGCCGAGCCTCATGATGTCGACGGCCGTCGCCATCATCATCACGCGCGCGTCGCGGGCCGAGGACATGAGCCGGCAGGTGTTCGCCCAGCTCTTCGGCGACTACCGGGCGCTCGTCGTGACCGCGGTCGTGATGGGCGTGCTCGGCGTGATCCCCGGCATGCCGAACCTCGCCTTCCTGGCGCTCGCCGCCGCCGCGGGATTCGGCGCGTTCCGCCTCGCGCGCCGCGGCGCGCCGGCGCCGGAGGCGGCCCAGCCGCCGCCCGTCGCCGAAACGCCGCTGCCGGAAATCGGCTGGCAGGACGTCGATCCGGTCGATCCGGTGGGGCTCGAGGTCGGGTATCGCCTGATTCCGCTCGTCGACCGGCAGCGCAACGGCCCGCTCGTCGCGCGCATCAAGGGCGTGCGCCGCAAGCTCACGGAGGAGCTCGGCTTCCTCGTGCCCGCCGTGCACATTCGCGACAACCTCGAGCTCGCGCCGAATGCCTACCGCATCTCGCTCACCGGCGTGCCCGTCGGCGAAAGCGAGGTGCACGTCGACCGCGAGCTCGCGATCAATCCGGGCCAGGTGTTCGGCCGCGTCGAGGGCATCCGCACGAAGGATCCCGCGTTTGGCCTCGAAGCGTACTGGATCGAGCCGGGCCGCCGCGAGGAAGCGCAGATGCTCGGCTACACGGTCGTCGATCCGGCGACGGTCGTCGCCACGCACCTGAGCCAGGTCCTCAAGGAGCACGCGCACGAGCTGCTCGGGCACGAGGAGACGCGGCGGCTGCTGGAACGGCTCGCGGCGTCCTCGCCGAAGCTGGTCGAGGAGCTGACGCCGAAGACCCTGTCGCTCGGGGTGGTGGCACGCGTGTTCCAGAACCTGCTCGAGGAGCGCATTTCGTTGCGCAACGTCCGCAAGATCGCCGAAACGCTCGCGGAGCACGGCACCCGGACGCAGGATCCCGCCGAGCTGTCGGCGCTCGTTCGCGTCGCGCTCGGGCGGGCCATCGTGCAGCAGGTCACGGGCATGCGCAGCGAGCTGCCGGTCATCACGCTCGACCCGGAGATCGAGCGCATGCTGAGCGAATCGGCCCGCGAATCCGGCGAGCTCGGGATCGAGCCTGGCCTGGTCGCGCGCCTGCACGAATCGCTCGCGCAACAGGCGGAGAAACAGGAAATCGCGGGCGAGCCCGCCGTGCTGCTCGTGGCACCCGCGCTCCGGCCGTGGCTGGCGCGCATGCTGCGCGGCATCCGCAACCTGCACGTGCTGGCCTACAACGAGATTCCCGACGACAAGCGAATCCAGATGCTGGGTGCCGTGGGTTAGCGCCGGCGACGCTCACAACTGACGAGAGGACACTGCCTTGAAGATCAAGCGATACATCGAGAAGGACATGCGCCAGGCCCTGCGCGCCGTGAGGGAAGAGCAAGGGCCGGACGCCGTCATTCTCTCGACCCGTCGCGTCGCCGACGGCATCGAGGTGATCGCGGCCATCGACTACGACGAGGCCCTCGTGCGGCAGGCGCTGGGGCCGTCCGCCGCCGCGCCCGCGCCCGGGACGAAGCGCACGGGCGATGCGGCCGATGACGGACCGGACGCGCGCGGCGAGCCGCACGAAACGGCCCGTGCGCAGGCCGTGGCGGCCCGGGAAGAGCCGGAGTCCGCGCCGCGGCACGACCGGCCCGCTGCGCCGCCCGCGGCGGATCCGGACGCCTGCGAGCTCGCCGCGCTGCGGGCGGAGCTCACGTCGCTGCGCTCGCTGCTCGAAACGCAAGTGTCCGGTCTCCTGTGGAAGAGCACCGTGAGGCGCTCGCCGCTCCGGGCGCAGATCCTGCGTAACCTCGCGCTGCTCGGGCTGGCCCCGGACGTGGCGCGCCGCGTCGTGGACAGCCTGGAGCCGGTCGGCAACGTGCGCCAGCTCTGGCGCGATCCGCTCGCGAAGCTCGCGCAGGCGATTCCGGTCGCCGCCGACGAGCTCCTGTCCGCCGGCGGGACGGCGGCGCTCGTCGGTCCCACCGGCGTCGGCAAGACGACCACGATTGCCAAGCTCGCCGCGAACTGGGTGATGCGCCACGGCGCGCAGGGCGTGGCGCTCGTGTGCGCGGACGCGTGGCGCATCGGCGCGCGCGAGCACCTCGAGGCTTTCGCCCGCATCATCGGCGTCGAAGTGCACGCGGCGTCCGAGCCCGACGAGCTCGAGTCCGTGCTGGACCGCCTGCGGTCGCGCCGGCTGGTGCTGATCGACACCGAGGGCTTGAGCCAGCGCGACGCCGGCCTCGCCGAGCGCCTCGCCGCCTGCCGGCGCGAGGCGGGGCGGGTCCGCTTTTATCTCACGCTCGCGGCGACGAGCCAGGAGGCCGGCCTCGACGAGACCGTGCGCCGCTTCGGCACGTTGCCGCTCGCCGGCGCGGTGATCACCAGGATCGACGAAGCCGCGCAGCTCGGCTGCGTCCTCGGCACCCTGATCCGCCACGACCTCCCGGCCGTCTGGCTGTCCGACGGGCAGCGCATCCCGGACGACCTGCACCCGGCGGAGCGCCGGCGCCTGTGGCTCGTCGACCGCGCGGTCGAGTGCCTGGACTCGGGCGCGGCACGGATCGACGAGCGCACGATGGCCGAGCACTACGGACAGGCGAGCGTGGCCCATGCGTAAGCCCAGCCAGGAAGCGCTCATGCTGCGTGCGCTCAAGCGGGACCCGGTCAGGGTCGTCGCGGTTACGAGCGGCAAGGGCGGCGTCGGCAAGACGAACGTGGCGGTCAACCTCGCCGTTTCGCTGGGGCTCGACCGGCGTGACGTGATGCTGCTCGACGCCGACCTGAGCCTCGCGAACGTCGACGTCCTCCTCGGGCTCCAGCCCCAGTACAACCTGTCGCACGTGCTGGAGGGCAAGGTCGGGCTGGCCGACACGGTGCTGTCCGGCCCGGCACGCATCCGGATCGTCCCCGCGACGTCGGGGAATTACGCCATGACCGACCTCCCGGTGAGCTCGCAGGCCGCCATCGTGCACGCGTTCCAGGGGCTCGAGAGGCACCCGGAATGGCTGATCGTCGACACGGCCTCCGGCATCTCGCCGTCCGTGGCGCGTTTCGTGCAGGCCGCGCAGCAGGCGGTGGTCGTCATCTGCGACGAGCCGGCCTCGATCACCGACGGTTATGCGCTGATCAAGGTGTTCAGCCGGCACTACGGCATTTCGCACTTCCAGGTGGTCACGAACCGCACCCGCGACGATGCCGACGGCCATCGCCTGTTCACGAAGATTCGCAAGGTCACGGATCGGTACCTCGACGTCGTGCTGCGTCACATCGGCAACGTTCCCGAGGATCGCAGCCTGCGGCACGCGGTGCGCGAGCAACGCGCCGTGGTGGACGCGTATCCTTCCTCCGCGTCGAGCCTCGCGTTCCGTGCGCTCGCCCGGGCGCTCGATGCGCTGCCGGTGCGCGGGCCGCACGGCGGCATCCAGTTCTTCTTCGAGCGCCTGCTCCGCGCGGAAACCCCGCCGGCGCCCGCGCGGAGGCTCGCATGAACGCCTACGCCAGCGTCGCGCTGCAGGCCTTCCCCTCGCAGGAAGACCTGGTCACGGCCAACGCGGGCCTCGTCAAGCGCATTGCCTGCCACCTGGCGGCGCGCCTGCCCGCATCGGTCGAGATGGACGACCTCGTCCAGGCCGGCATGCTCGGCCTGCTCGAGGCGGCGGCGACCTTCGATCCGGCGCGCGGCGCGAGCTTCGAAACCTGGGCCGGCATCCGCATCCGCGGTGCGATGCTCGACGAGGTGCGCAAGCTCGACTGGACGCCGCGCTCCGTGCACCGCAAGGTCCGCGAGGTGGCGGAGGCGATGCGCGCCATCGAAGCGCGCACCGGGCGGGCGGCGGAGGGCCGCGAGATAGCCGCCCACCTCGGCATCTCGCTCGACGACTATCACGCGATCCTGCGGGATGCGTCCGCCAGCCGCCTGTTCAGCCTCGACGAGGCGCTGGAAGACGGCGAGCAGCGCCTGCCCGCGGCGGCGGCCGCCGACGGCGCGCCCGAACAGGCGCTGGCGCAGGCGCAGTTCGCGAGGAGGCTCGCGGAAGCCGTGCTCCGCCTGCCCGAGCGCGAGCGGCTGGTGCTCTCCCTGTATTACGAGCGGGAGATGAACCTCAAGGAAATCGGCGCCGTGCTGGAGGTCACGGAATCGCGGGTCTGCCAGATCCACGGCCAGGCGCTCGTCCGGTTGCGCTCGATGCTGGAGGCCTGACGTGTCCGACCCGGTGAACCCCGTGAAGCCGATCCTGCCGCCGTGGGCCATACGGCCGACGGCGCCGGCGCGCGGCAACCGGCAACCGGGTGAGCGCAAGCGGCCGGTCCCGCCGTCGACCCGCGACGACGCCGACGAAGATGACGATGACAATCACCGTTCCACCACCACCATAGACGAGTACGTATGATGACGGGTGAACTGATACCGGCGACCGCGTTGCTCGCCGCGAACGCGCTGCTTTTGTGTGCCGCGGCGCTCGAGTTGTTGCGAGTCCGGCGCATCGTGCGCCGGTTGCGGACGGCCGCGGCCGAAACGGGCCCGGCTGCACCGCCGGAAGCAACGGAGCGGCAGGCCGCGCGCCTGCCCGAAGGGTTCGAGGCGCGCCTGCTCGCCGGGCTCGACGAGCGCATCGCCTCGCTCGAGCGGATCGCCGCCGGGCTCGCGGCGAATCCGCCGGCCGGCGCGAAGAGCGAGCCGGCCGCGCCGGGCTTCGCGCACGCGGTCAGGATGGCGCAAGGCGGGGCCAGCGTGGACGACCTCGGCCGGATCTGCGGCCTGAACCGCGGGGCCGCGGAGCTCTTGATCCGCCTCTACGCCGGATCGGCGGCGGCGAACGAAGAGGCGGCGCTCAGCGCGCCGGCGGCACGGCCCCGGCCTCGCGCCGCCGCGCCCGCAGCGTCTCCGCTTCGTGCGTGAGCAGGTGCTGGATGATCACCTCCCGCTGCGACGTTTCCAGGCCGTGGAACTCGACGGCGATGCCGTAAGGGTGGCCGCTGTCCGGATCGGGAGGCGGCACTTCCCGCACCGCCGTCGCGAACGTCTCGATGTAGCGATGGCCCGGCACCAGCAGGAAGCGCAGCGCCACCCGCGTGCCCGGCGCGAGGTGCTCCGCCGTCCCGAACGTCATGCCGTCGGCGCCGAGCTGGCAGAGCTCCGGGGGCCGCGCCGCGAGGGTGGCCTTGTGCTGCCGCACCTCGGGCATGTGGCCGATGACGGCATCGATCTTCTCGTTCAGCAGGCCGAGGCATTCCGCCACCTGGCTCGAGGCGCTGCGCAGCACGTACAGGCGTTCCGCCAGCCTCGTGTCGAGGTCCAGCAGGGTTGACTGCAATCCCCGGATGCCGCCGAGGCGCGTGTTGCGCAGCGCGCATCCTTCCTCGTACTCGCGCTCGCTGATCACCTCGTACTCGAGGTGCAGCCGCTCGTGCATGCGCAACGAGCGGCGTTGCCGCGATTCACCGTTCACCTTCGGAACCTCCGGCATCGACGAGGCCGACGCGGGCGTCGTCGATGCTCACCTGGCGATTCTTGTCGAGCTCCGTGCCGCGCACGATGCTGATGTCGACGCGGCGGTTCCTGGCGCGGTTCTCCGGGCCGTCATTCGGTGCGCGGGGCTGGGTATCGGCATGCCCCGTCACGACGAAACGGCTCGGGTCCAGCGGGGAGGTCGCCAGCAGCTCGTGCGCGACCGAAACTGCGCGCGACGCCGACAGCTCCCAGTTGGACCGGAAGCGCTCGTTCGCGATCGGCACGTCGTCGGTGTGCCCCGACACGGTGACGGTGCCGTCGGCCAGGTCGATGAGGCTGCCGATCCTCGCGAGCACCGGCAGGAACGACGGCCGCACGTCGGCGTAACCCGAGTCGAACGACGCATTCTCGAGAATGCGGATGATGATCTTGACGCCCTCCGTCTCGATCGCCACGCTGCCGTTCGCGATTTCCGCGGCCAGCGCGCTGCGCAGGCGGCGTGCATGGAGCTCCGTTTCCTCGATCAGCAGGGTGCGGCGCTTCATCACGTCGAGCGTGTTCAGGTTGGAATCCATCGTGAACTGGTTGATCGTGTCGCGCGGCGTCGGCACCGGGTCGCCGGGGCTGAACTCGCGCGTGATCACGCTGGTCCCTTTCGGCACGGTGCGCGCGTCGAGCAGCGCCTGCACCCCGAACGCATCGCGCATCGAGCCAGACAGCAGCTTGAAGCGGGCGACGTCCATCTCCGAGAACGCCAGCATCAGCACGAAAAAGCACATCAGCAGCGTCATCAGGTCGGCGAACGTCATCACCCACCCGGGCAGGCCTGCCGGTTCGTCCCGTTCCTCGTCAAGCACGCTGCGCTCCCGGGCTCGTGAGCTCTTCCTGCTGGCGCTTCGACTTCGGCAGGTAAGTCTCGAGCATGTTCTCGATGACGCGCGGGTTCTGGCCGCTCTGGATGGCGAGCAGCGCGTCGATGATCAACAACTTCCGGTGGCTTTCCTCGCGGCTGCGGACGGCGAGCTTGTCGGCGATCGGCAGGGCGAACAGGTTCGCGAGCAGCGCGCCGTAGAGCGTCGTGAGAAGGGCGACGGCCATGGCCGGGCCGATCTGCTTCGGGTCGTTCATGTTGGCCAGCATCTGCACCAGGCCGATGAGCGTGCCGATCATGCCCATGGCCGGGGCGACGTCGCCGATTGCCTTGAAGATCGCCTGGCCCTGCGCGTGGCGCTGCAGCGTATGGTGCAGGTCCTTCGTCAGCATGGAACGCACCACGTCACCCGGATGGCCGTCGATCACCAGCGTCAGGCCGGCTTTCATGAACTCGTCCGGGACCTCGGCTTCCTCGAGCGCGAGCAGCCCGCCCTGGCGCGCGGTCTTCGCCAGCTCGACGGCGGTGCCGATGAGATCTTCCGGCGCGGACGGCCGGTGCAGGAACGCGTGGACCGCGATCGACGCCGCGCCGGCGAACTGCCGCAGGCTGAACTTCATCATGGTGACGAGGGCGGTCCCGCCCAGCACGATCAGCAGCGACGGCGCGTTGACGAAGGTGGCCGCGGACCCGCCGATGAGAATGGAGGCGAGCACGACGGCGAGAGCGCCGATCAAACCGATCAGGGTGGCCAGATCCAAGGGTTCGCTCCTCCTCGAACAGCGGCAGGGCCGAGCGCCGTCCTCCTGACGGCCCGCCCCGCAACGACGTACGTACCTGTTCCGTTATCGACCAAGCGGCCGGCACCTTGAGAGCGGGAGCGGACCCGGGCGAACGCGGCCACGCCCGGGCGAGCTCGTTGACATAATGTGAAACAGTCGGTTTTCAGCGACAGCGCCCCCGCGGATAATGCCGCCGGTTCGCATCGCACACGGGATCCACGGCGGAGACTGTGGACGGCGCGGTGCGAGGGAGTTGGGGTCTCGAGCAGGATGCCGTTTCAAAGGGCAGGGCAGGCCGGTTGCGCCGCCGGGAGCGGGGCGGCGGTGAAGCGCGAGGGCATCGCCTGATGCCCGGTACCCTGCTGATCCTGATCGTCGACGAGGAGCCGGAACGGGCCGAGAAGCTCAAGTCGGTGATCGAGTTCATGGACGTGCCCCAGGTGCGGGTGGCGGAGCCGGGTAACTGGAGGTCCCGGATCGGGGACCGCCGCCTCGCCGCCGTGTTCATCAGCGATGCGCTGGAACGAGGAGTCGTCCACAGCGTCATCGCCGAGGTAGGAGAGCACGATCCGAACGTGCCGATCGTCGTGGTGGAGAAGCGTCGGGACACGAATCGCGACGACTAGAACATTCAGGTAATTCATGCTCAGCAAGGCTTTTCCCTGGGCGCGGCTCTACACGCTCAGACAGCCGGTGCAGTTCGACGAGCTCGGCGAGCTCCTGGAGGAGATCTGGGCCGCGCACAGCCCGCGGCGGCAGCCGGGCGATGCGCACGTCGCGGACGGTCTCGTCGGCGAGAGTCGCCACATTGCGCGGATCACGACACTGATCGAGCGCGTGGCGCCGTCCGGCGCCACGGTGCTGATCACGGGCGAATCGGGCACCGGCAAGGAAGTGGTGGCGCGCCGGATTCACCACCTGTCGGGACGCAAGGGCCAGTTCGTCGCGATCAACTGCGGCGCCATCCCGGAGCAACTGCTCGAAAGCGAGCTGTTCGGCTACGAGCGGGGTGCGTTCACCGGCGCCGTCGCGCGGCGCATCGGCCGTTTCGAGCTCGCACACGGCGGCACGCTCTTCCTCGACGAGATCGGCGACATGCCGATGCCCATGCAGGTGAAGCTGCTGCGCGTGCTGCAGGAGCACGTGATCGAGCGCGTGGGAGGGACCGAGTCGATCGAGGTCGACGTGCGCATCGTGGCCGCCACCCACCGCGACCTTCCCCGGCGCATCGAGGAAGGCCTGTTCCGCGAGGATCTCTACTATCGGCTGAACGTGTTCCCGATCGAGATCCCGCCGCTGCGCGAGCGCCCGGAGGACATCCCGCCGCTGGTGCACGAGATGATCGGCCGCATGCATGCCCGCTACGGTGTGCGGCTGCATTTCACGAACGATGCGATGGCGGCGCTCAGCGCCTACTCCTGGCCGGGCAACGCGCGCGAGCTCGGCAACTTCATCGAGCGGCTGGCGGTCATTCGTCCGCACGCCAGGATCGACGCCGACGCGCTGCCGTGGCCGTTCAGGCAGGACGAGCCGGCCGACGAGGCTGCCGCGGCGGAAGAGATCGTCGCGCCGCCCGGGCATTCCCTGCCCGCGGAAGGACTGGACCTGAAGGCGCACCTCGCCGGCGTCGAGCGCGACCTCATCAGCGCCGCGCTCGAGCGGGCGGGCGGCGTGGTGCAGCGGGCGGCCGACGAGCTCGGCGTGCGCCGGACGACGCTCGTCGAAAAGATCAACCGCTACGGGCTGCGGGTGCGGGACGCGGCGCTCGCGGAAGACCGCGACGAGTGACGGCCGCGGCCCGCCGGCCCGTCCCGGTCCGGCCTTCGAAAAACCCGCGAACCCCGGCGTAACGCCCCGCGTTTGCACCGTTCGCTCGCGGTATAGTGGCGGGGTGCAGGACCTCGAGCATTTCTTCGGCCCCGAAAGCCCGCTGAAAAAGTGGCTCCCGGGCTTCCAGCCGCGCGCCGGGCAGGGCGCGATGGCCGCCGCGGTCGCCGGCGCGCTCGAGGACGGCGGCACGCTCATGATCGAAGCGGGCACCGGTACCGGGAAAACCTTCGCGTACCTGATCCCCGCGCTGCACGGCGGTCGCCGTACCATCATCTCCACCGGCACGCGCGCGCTGCAGGACCAGCTCTATCATCGCGACCTGCCGCTCGTCGGCAAGGCGGTCGGCCGGCCCGTCGGCACCGCGCTGCTCAAGGGCCGGGCGAACTATCTCTGCCTCTACCGGCTCGAGTCCGTGGCGCCGCACGCCGTGCCGGCGACGGCCGCGGACGACCTCGCCCGGGTGAGCGCGTGGCGCCGGCGCACGACGACGGGGGACCGCGCCGAGCTCGTCGAGGTGGCGGAGGACTCGCCGGTGTGGCCGTGGGTCACGTCCACGAGCGAGAACTGCCTCGGCAAGGAATGTCCGTTCTTCGACGAGTGCCATGTCGTGCGGGCGCGGCGGGCGGCGCAGGAAGCGGACCTCGTCGTGGTCAATCATCACCTCCTCCTGGCCGATCTCGCGCTCAAGGAAGAGGGCTTTCTCGAGTTCCTGCCCGACGCCGAGGCGGTGATCCTCGACGAGGCGCACCAGATCCCGGACCTCGCAACACGGTTCTTCGGCACGAGCTTCGGCAGCCGCGAGCTCGAGCGCCTGCTGGAGGAGCTCACGGCGGCAACGCTGACCGGCAGCGACCCGGAGCTCGCGCGGCGCATCGATGCGGTCGGGACGGCGCTCAAGCGCGTGCGCGCGGAAGCGCCGCGGGAGGAGGGCCGCTACCCGCTCGCCGAGGTCGAGGACGTGCTGGCCGGGCCGCTCGGCGACCTGGGCCAGGCGCTGGCGGCGCTCGAGGAGGGAATTGCCGGGCTGCGCGACGGGTCCGCCGCCGCGGACAAGCTGCACGAACGCCTGCTCGCGGCGCGCGAGCGCCTCGCGTACCTCGCCGACGACGAGGGCTTCGACGGGCTGCGCTGGCTGGACGTGCACGCCCGCAGCCTGCGCCTGAACCTCACGCCGCTCGACGTCTCGGGCACGCTCGCGAACGTCTTCGGCCTGGCCGGCCGCACCTGGATCTTCACCTCCGCGACGCTGGCGCTCGCCGGCGACTTCAGCCATTTCGCGAGCCGCGTCGGCATCGACGGCGCGCCCGGGCTCACGTTCCCGAGCCCGTACGCGCTCGCCGCCAACGGCCTGGTCTGGCTCCCGCCCGACCTGCCCGCGCCCTCGGACCCGGCGCACACGGGACGCATGCTCGAGTGCCTGCTGCCCCTGCTCGGGGCGACGCCGGGCGGCATGTTCTGCCTGTTCACCAGCCATCGTGCCCTGGAAGCGGCGCGGCGCTGGTTCGCGCAGCGCCGCCGGGTGCTCGGCGGGCGCCCGCTGCTCACGCAGGGCGAAGCACCGCGCGACGACCTCCTGCATCGCTTCCGCGAGCACGGCAACGCGGTGCTGCTCGGCACCGGCACGTTCTGGGAAGGCGTGGACGTGCGTGGGCCGGCACTCACCATCGTCGCGATCGACAAGCTGCCGTTCGCATCGCCGGGCGACCCCCTCCTGCTCGCCAGGCTCGAGTTCATCCGGCGCCGCGGCGGCAACGGTTTTCTCGAGCACCAGCTCCCGCAGGCGGCGCTGGCGCTGAAGCAGGGTGCGGGCCGGCTGCTGCGCGACGCGGAGGATTACGGGGTGATCGTGATCGCCGACCCGCGCGTCCGCACGCGCGGTTACGGGGAGACCTTCCTGCAAAGCCTCGCGCCCATGCCGGCCACCACGTCGCTCGACGAGGTATGCGCGTTTCTCGAAGCGCACGCCGCGCGACGTGCCGACGCCAGGCGCGCGGTATGAAGCTGCTCGCGCTCGAGACCTCGTCGCTCGCCTGTTCCGTCGCGCTGGAGCACGACGGCGGGATCGTCGAGCGGCACGCGCTGGCGGAGCGGCAGCACACCCGGCTCGTCGTGCCCATGATCGGCGAGGTGCTGGACGCGGCGGGGCTCGCGCCGGCGGACCTCGATGCCGTCGTGCTCGGCAACGGACCGGGTTCCTTCATCGGCCTGCGCATCGCGGCGTCGGTCGCGCAGGGGCTGTGCTACGGTGCCGGGCTGCCGCTCGTGCCGGTCTCGTCGCTGGCGGCGGTCGCGGCCGAGGTGTTCCGCACCAGGCCGGTCGAGCGCGTGCTCGTGGCGCAGGACGCGCACATGGAAGAGGTGTACCTCGCCGCCTTCCGGCGCGGCGCGGACGACCTGCCGGTGGCGGAAGGCGAGGCGGTCCTGCACCCGCCCGGCCGCATCGCCCGCCTGCAGGACGCAGAATCCTGGCACGCGGCGGGCGCGGGGTGGCAGCGCTACCCGGCGCTCCTCGCCGCGAACGAGGCGCGTCTCGCGGGCGTGCTCGACGTCGCCTGGCCGCGCGCACGGGACCTGCTCGCGCTCGGCCGCCGCGCCTGGCAGGCCGGCGAGGCGATCGATCCGCAGGCGCTCGTACCCGCCTACGTGCGCGACCGCGTCACCGCCTGACGGCGTCCGGCCGCGCACGCCGCGCTTGCCCCGTGGCGCGTTTTCCGCCAAGGTGCGCCCCCATGGAGAGCCTGCCCGTCCTGCGCCCGTGACGCTGCCCGGACGACGTGCGATCAACCTCGGCGCCTTCGCCGTGTGCGCCGCGCTCATGGCCTACGCGCTGTACGCGGAGCACGTGCTCATGTACATGCCGTGCCCGCTGTGCGTCCTGCAACGGGTCGCAGTGATCGCGCTCGGCGCCGTGTTCCTCGCCGCCGGCCTGCATCATCCCGCCGCGTGGGGCCGTTACGCTTACGCCGGGCTCACCGGCATCGTCGCCGCGGCCGGCATTGCCGTGGCCGGCCGGCACGTCTGGGTGCAGCACCTGCCGCCCGACGCCGTGCCCGCCTGCGGCCCCGGCCTCGGCAGCATGCTCGAGCGGTTGCCGCCGCTCGAGGTGTTGACGCTCGTGTTCACGGGCTCGGGCGAGTGCGCGGCGATCGACTGGCAGTTCCTCGGGCTCTCCATGCCGGCGTGGGTGCTCGCGTGGCTCGTGGTGCTCGGCGCCGTCGGCGCCTGGAACAACCTTCGCCGCCCGTAACACTCCCAGGGCGCACCGCGCGACCGAACGACGCTCGCTGCTGCCCCGGTGGCGCCAACCTCTGCGACAGCATCGTTCATGCCCGCTGGCGATCGGCGCTCATGCTCCGCCGCGACCGGGGGGTGTCCCTGGGGGAATGGCTCCCATGCGGACACGGCGGAGCAGCGCGGGCATCGGCGCAGAGGGTACGTCCCGCGCCGCGCTGCTCCGCCGTGTCCTCGGTCCG
>Ga0079224_100000872_pt1 | contig 32387 bp, 30 predicted proteins | sample Stecom2015_FD_80414 | JGI IMG/M metagenome (GOLD analysis project Ga0079224, IMG submission 80414) | Agricultural soil microbial communities from Utah to study Nitrogen management - Steer compost 2015 | ecosystem: Environmental > Terrestrial > Soil > Agricultural land | place: USA: Utah... | reverse complement strand
GTTCTGGTCATATTCAGAGCTTAATTCTTCAAGGTTTTTGGTAAATCTATCTTTTAAAGTTTGAATTCTTTCTTTCTCAAACGGCTCGACTTGGACCAATAATTCTTTTATTTTTTCAATTCTCTGGATGAAATCCTGTTCGAGAACTTTTCCTTCTGCCAAGCGGAATTCGTTTAGGTTTTTGATGGCTTCGTTCAGCAATTTGACAAAAATATTCCATTCGGCTTCCTCTAATTCTTTGCAGGTAAACGCCATCACGTCAGGTAATCTCATCACGATGGCCAGAAGTTCCGGATCTGTCGCATCAGGAACGATCTGTTTGAATTCACCGATATAAGATTTGATGATTTCCGGGTTGATTTGTTGGGTCTTATTCTCAGCGGTGGCTTCTGTATTGACAGAAAAATCAACTTTCCCACGCTGCAGTTTTTCAGAAAGAATTTTACGAATGTCAAGTTCTTTTTCCTTGTATAAATAAGGAAGGCGAGCGTTGAGGTCTAAGGTTTTGCTGTTTAGGGAACGGATTTCAATCGTGATTTTCTTGTCAGAACATTCAGCGACTGCTTTACCGTATCCGGTCATGGATTGAATCATAAAATGAAATTGGTTTGCTCAAAAGTACTAATATTTAGGAAAACTTAGATTTTTTCTCCTTTCTTCCAAACGCCATTTGGTTTTAATTGTCCCTGATAATAAATAACATCCCGGAAATCATCGGTAGGAAAAGAAATAAAATCTGCGTTTTTTCCAACTTCCAAAGTTCCTCTGTCTGTAAATCCTAAAGCTTTTGCTGCGCGAAATGTAATGCCGCTTAGAACTTCGGCCATCGATAATTTCTCAAAAGTGGCCAAAATGGATGCTTGGGTCAATAAATCACCCATCGGTGCCGAACCGGGATTCCAATCCGAAGCGATGGATAAACAAGCGCCTGCGTCCAGTAGTTTTCGAGCTGGCGTGTATTGCATTCCCAAACCTATGGATGCGCCGGGCAAAGCAGTTGCCACCACATCACTCTCAGCAAGAGCTTTGATTTCATTTTCACCTGAAAATTCCAAATGATCGGCACTTAAAGCACCAAATTCTACTGCCAAATGACTCCCGCCCGGCGTAAACTGATCCGCATGAATGGTGATTTCAAATCCGTTTTCTTTGGCTTTTTGTAGATAAATCCGGCTTTCTTCGACTGAAAAAGCAGATTTTTCCGTAAAAATATCAATTCGATTGGCGAGTTTTTCTTCTTTCAGAATCGGAAAAATTTCATTGACCAATAATTCTAAATATTCAGAATTCGATCCTTCAAAATCACGCGGTTTCATGTGTGCGCCTAAAAAAGTCGGGACGACGTCTGCCTTGGATTTCTTTTTTACTTCATTGATGGCTCGTAACATTTTTAGTTCATCTTCAATGGAAAGTCCGTAGCCACTTTTGATCTCGATGGTTGTAATGCCGTTTTGAAGCAATTTCCGGGATCTTTCAAATGTGGATTGGGCTAAACTTTCCTGTGATTCTTTTCGGGTATTGGTTACGGTGCTCCAAATTCCGCCACCGCTTTCGGCAATTTCCAGATAGGTCTTTCCGTTCAAGCGCATCGCAAAATCTTTGGACCGATTTCCTCCAAAACAAATATGCGTGTGGCTGTCCACAAATCCCGGAAGTAAAACATTTTTCCCCTCGATTTCTTCTATTTCTGCCTGTGGAAATTCATTTTTTAAATCAGAAAATAATCCTGTTTTCAGAATGATTCCGTTTTCAGTTAGAACGCCAGCATTTTCGAGAATTTCCAGTTTTTCGTCTTTTACAGCTCCTTTTAGCGGAAGACCCGCTAGACTGACGATTTGAGAAAAAGGACCGGTTAATTTCATTTGTTGGGAATTTATTTCAGGTAAAATTAAAGCATTTTCCGCAGACGGATTTGGAGGATTTCTGAAAAATAAAAAAGCCCTGAAAATTTCAGGGCCAAAATAAATTATGATAAAATAATTATTGAGCTTTGTTTGCTGTAACGTCCAATTGCAACATTACGTCGTCTTTGATGATAGAATCACCACCACCTTTGTAAACGATTCCAAAATCCTGACGGTTGATTTTAAATTCCTCAGATTTGATGGTTACTTTATCTCCTTCTTCCGCAACATTTGCTTTGAAAGTGATATTTTTTGGAACCCCTCTGAAATCAAGATTTCCGGAAATTTCTGTATTATAATCACCTTCTGTCAAAACATTTACCGCTGTAATTTCAAAAGTTGCTTCCGGGAATTTTTCTACATCCAAAAAGTCAGGAGACTTTAAGTGCCCGTCCAATTTTGCTTTTGTTTCAGCATCATCATTTTTATCTGCGCTTTCAAAAGTAGTTTGATCAGCGACAAATTTTCCTGATTCTAAAACGCCTCCTTTTACGGTCACTTCACCTGATTTCAATTTAACTGAACCATAGTGCCCTTCTTCCGGTTTGGAAGTATCTTGAAAGATTTTTCCACCTTTCCAGGTAACAGAACTGATATCGGTATTTACTGAATATGAAACCGCTTCAGCTGATGCTGTTGCAGAATCCTGAGCTTCCGTTGCTTCAACCGTATCTTTCGGTCCACAAGATGCCAAAAACGCCATTGCGGCAAAGGATAATCCTAAAAGTAATTTTTTCATTTTTTTAAATTTTTGGCAAACATACAGCAAAAAGTCTGCCCAAAAAATTGATTTATGATAAGGAATAATCATAATCTGATTATTTTTTAAGAAATCTTGGTAATATTGTACAGATTTGATTTTATGCTCCAGATACAACATCTCAATTTCAGCTTTCATCCTCCTAAATTGATTCTTCAAAATCTGAATTTTGAAGTTCAAAAAGGAGAAGCTTTGTCAGTTCTCGGAGAGAGCGGAAGCGGAAAATCGACCTTATTGAAATTGATTTATGGACTGGAAGATAGTTCTTCGGGTGAAATTCAATTTGAAAATCAAAAAATCACCGGACCAAAATTCAATCTGGTTCCCGGGCATCCCGACATGGAATTTGTTCCGCAGGAATTTGATTTACTCGATTATGTAACGGTTTCGGAAAATGTGGGAAAATACCTGAGCAATTTTGATTTGCCGTTGAAAAAAGAAACCATAGAAAAGGCGCTGGAGGTCGTTAACATATTGAATTATAAAAATGAACTTCCCACTAGATTGAGCGGCGGACAGCGACAAAGAGTATCCATAGCACGCGCGATTGCAGCCGAGCCCCAACTCCTTTTATTGGATGAACCTTACTCCCACCTCGATCAGCCTTTGAAGTCAGAAATCCGTAAAAATATTTGGAATTGGGCAAAGGAAACCGGTTGTACCGTAATTTTGACCACACATGATGTCGATGATGCCCTCGGTTTTTCAGATAAAATCATCGTACTCAAAGAGGGAATAATTCTTCAGAATGCTTCGCCGGAAAACCTAAGAAATCAACCTGTGAACGAATATGTGGCAAGTTTACTGGGCGAATATTCCGTTTTGAATGCAGAAGAAATGAAAAGATTATTTCAAATTGAAATTCCCGAAACAAAAAGAGCCATCATTTATCCGGAAGAAATAGAGGAGAATGAAAACGGAACAGCGTTTCAGGTAAATGATCTTAGATTTCAGGGAAGGGATTATTTAGTGGAAGCAGAAAACAACGGAACGAAACTAAAGTATTTTGCTAATCAAAACATCAATCAAAAGTTCATTAAACTGCAAATTAAAAATCATCATCTCGTTACATCTTCAGATAAAAATCCTTTGTAAGCGAAATATAGTCTTCTGTATAGACATTCCGGGAGATCTCGATGGTCAATTTATCGATTTGAATGATGGATTGAATTCGTGAAAACAACAACAAACTTCTTTTAAAAGGAACATTTTTATTTCCTTTTACATGGGTGATTTTTTCCGGGAACAAATTGGATTTAGAAGCCAAATCTAAAAAATAAGTTTCTGATTCAAAGGGAATTATAACCGCCAATTTTCCATTTGGAGCCAATAATTTATTCGCATAAAAAATCAATTCTTCAAAAGTCAGATCGGATTGTTGTCGGGCTTTATTTCTTGCTGAATTTTCTTTATGTGTCAATTCAAAAAACGGCGGATTGCTCAGGATCAGATCAAATTTTTCGTCTGAAACAAAATCCTGTAAGGATGTATGCAGCACCGAAATTCTTTTGCTGTATTTACTTTCAGCAACGTTGAATTGAGCTTCCTCAAAAGCGTTTTGATCGATTTCAATTCCGGTCAGTTCGGCTTGTGGAAACCTTTGGGCGAGCATCAGGGCAATCAAGCCGGTTCCCGTTCCGATGTCGAGGATTTTTTCGGGGTTTTTGGAATTGGCCCAAGCGCCGAGTAAAACACCATCCGTCCCGATTTTCATTGCTGATTTTTCCTGAACTACTTCAAATTCTTTGAATTTAAAAACCGATTTTCGCATACGGAAATTTTATGATAAATTCGGTTCCACGACCCTCTTCGCTTTGGTAGCGGATATTTCCATTATAGTCTTCCACTATTTTTTTTACCATGGCCAGTCCCAATCCCATGCCTCCCGTGGTTGTGGTAAACTTGGGCTCAAAGATTTTATCGCCGATGTGAGGCGCGATTCCGACTCCGTTGTCCGAAACCCGTATCACGACCAGATCTTTCATCTTTTGCAGATTGACATGAATCTCAGGTTTTCGTTCAAGAGGAACGGCCTGAATGGCATTTTTCACCAAATTGGTTACAATCCGTATCAAATAAATTTTATCAAAATGAATTTTCAATTCTTTTACCGTAGAATCAAATTTTATGGTTTTCTCGGGAAATATTTCCAAAGCGGTATCGATGGTATCGACCACGTCGATTTCTTCATCTTTCCGTAAAGGCATGCGGGCAAAGTCAGAAAAAGCTTCTGCAATCGCCGACATGGTGTCGATTTGGGTGACAAGCGTTTCGGAAAGATCGTTGAGTTTTTCTTTTGATTCGGGATCTTCCGGACTGTATTTGCGCACATAATTCTGAATCATCATGCGCATGGGCGTCAACGGATTTTTAATCTCATGTGCTACTTGTTTGGCCACTTCACGCCAAGCCTCTTCCCGTTCTGTAATGGCCAATAAATTGGACTGATGGTTCAGTTTTTCCAACATTTCGTTATAAGAATCAACCAAGGGTTTTAGTTCGTCTTTTTGTTGATAATCAATCGGTTTATTGTGAATGACCACGTCGGTCTGTTTGATTTTTCCGGCAATCAATCCGATTTTACGCGTGATTTGTTTGGCCATGAACCAGGAAAGAAAACCTCCGACGATTAAAACCAAAACCAAAAGCCCTCCAAAACGACGTAGAAGGGTATTCATATTGTCCTCAAATAGAGAATCATCTGATTTATAGGGAAGATTTACGATGGCAACTGGTTCTCCTTTATAATTGTTAATGTATTGATAAGTAGCGAGATAAGTCTTTCCCTTGCCTACGTCAACGGGAATTTCCAAATATTCGAGATTTCGGGACAGACTATCCAGAACCCGGTCAGGTAAAACACGGGCCGGTATATCCGCAGATTCCGTGGTGAGCATCAGATTTCCTCTGACATCAAAGACATTTATGTCGGTTTTATGTACATCTGAAATGCCCAGAATTACATTTTCCAAAACATCATAAATATTTTGGTCTGTAGCCAGATTGGGATATCGATCCAGCTCATAGTCGATAGCGGCTATGACTTGTTTTTCTTTTGCTTTGAGCAGATCTTCCGCAAAGATCCGGTTTTGTTCCCGGAAGTTATATGTGGTAATGAAAATAATGGAAACCGACGTAAATAGCAGGACTAAAAACATCGCCGCAAAAATCCTTTGGGATAAATTAAGCCGGTTCAACATAGTTTATTTGTTCATCAAACGGTGTATGTACTTTCCGATGATATCAAACTCTAAATTTACGCTTTCTCCCGGTTTCAACTCATGTAAATTGGTATTTTCCCATGTGTAGGGAATGATGGCAACTGAAAATTCACCAATTTGAGAATTGACAACCGTCAGACTAACCCCATTCACACAAATGGAACCTTTTGGAACCGTAACATTTCCGGTTGAATTTTCATCATATTGAAAACCAAGCAAATAACTTCCATTTTCATTTCCCAAACTTGTTAAAATACCGGTTTGGTCTATATGACCTTGTACAATATGCCCATCCAAACGGTCGTTTAAACGCATACACCGCTCCAGATTCACTTTCCTTCCAACGGAAATCTGACCTAAATTGGTTTTTTTAAGCGTTTCGTCGATGGCGGTCACTTTATAAACCGCGTCGGAAATTTCTACCACAGTCAAACAAACTCCGTTATGGGAAATGCTTTGGTCGATTTTTAATTCGTTTGTAAAATCACAACTCAGCCAGAAATGAAGATTGCTTCCTTCTTTTTCTATTTTTTCAACCCGGGCAATATTTTCAACTATTCCTGTAAACAAAAGCGATTTATTTATGGTTGATGATAATTTTTTTTGACGAATTCAATTTCCCATCGGTTAAATTCAAAAGATAAATGCCATTGGGAAACTGAGCCGTATTGATTTGGGTTTTCGATTCAATTTGATCTGAATGCCAAAGAATTTTTCCGGTTAAATCGGTCAATTGCATTTGGGTAATCTTTTTCGAATTTGTCTTTATCGTCAGTAAATCATCTGCCGGATTGGGATAAATCTGCACCGACTCCAAAAGGGAATCATTTACACCCATATCCTCCTGCACCACGGCAAAGTGACAAAGCGCGCCCATCGATGCTTTTGCGACTTGGTGAATAAAATTGAAATCAACATTTTCCAACGTATCGCCCGGACTGTGCGGATAAGGCGATTCGTTGAACTCATAAAGTCCGGTTACGACAAATCCTTCTTCCTGAAAGGGCACATAATCAGAACCATAAGCCTCTCCCAGATTGGTTTCTAAGTCAGAATAAAGTTCTACGCAATTCATAAGTTGATTGGTAAATTGCGCTGACTGGGAATTGTTTCCATTGGGTTGGCTTTCATCCTGTTCGCAAGTTATGGTGTCGTTGATATCACCGGCAATTCCTCCAACTTGATCAATGTTAAACACCAATCTTATGTCCAGGTTTTGCGGTAAAACGATGTCTTCCACATATTGGTAACTCCCAATTAATCCCCATTCTTCAGCCGTAAAATGGATGAATTTGATGGAATATTCGGTCGGAATGTCCTTTAAAATTCGGGCCAATTCCAGCAAAATTACGGTTCCGCTCCCGTTGTCATTGGCACCCGGACCATTGATGGTATCATAATGTCCGTCGATGATGATATAAGTATCCGGATAAACCGTTCCCGTTTTGGTTACGATGAGGTTATAACCCGTTTCGCCCCAAGCGGAAACTTCATGTTGTTCAATAGAAGTATAGCCCCAGGATTCATACAGATCTACCAACCAATTAAAAGCATTGTCCGCTTGATTTGAACCCAATTCTTTTTCGCCAAAATTGGCAAAACTGGTCAGATTGGTTTGCAAATTCGTAGCACTTACCTGATTGACAAGGGTTTGATAATAGTTGTTGTGTTGTTGTCCTGAAAGATTGATGGAAATAAAAATTCCAAAAACAAAAAGTGTGTGTGTTAGTTTCATTTTAGGATAAAAATATGGCGATAAAAGTACAATTTTTTAAAAAATAAACCCCTTAATTCTTTCAAATTAAAGGGTTGTATATCGTTTAAATGAGAATTTTAAACAAATTCGGCGTAGGCCCCTTTCAGGTTTTCTGCAATCGCTTGCGCAGAATGTCCTTCGATGTGATGACGCTCTAACATATGCACCAATTCTCCGTCTTTAAACAAAGCCACAGCCGGTGAACTTGGTGGAAACGGCATCAAATATTCGCGTACGCGTTTTACCGCATCCAAATCAAATCCGGCAAAAACTGTAGTCAAATTGTCCGGCACCTTATCACCTGTCAACGATAAAAGCACACCCGGACGTGCTGCACCTGCAGCACAACCGCAAACACTGTTTACCATCACCAGAGTTGTTCCCTCTTTTTTCATCGCTTCATCCACTTTTTCAGCAGTTGTCAAATCCTCAAACCCATTAAAAGTCAATTGTTCTTTCATGGGGATTACTATTTCTTCCGGATACATTTCTTAAAAAATTTAAATTTGTACACAAAATTAGGCATTCTTTCTTATTTCTTCGAATGAATTACCTTTGAATTAATTATAGGATTATAATTGGAATTGATGAAGTTTACATTGGGTGCCGATAAAAGGCTGAAAAGCCAAAAAAAGATAGAGCGACTTTTTCTTTCGGGGAAAAGAGCACAATCCTTTCCACTCAAATCGGTTTTTTTCTTTGAACCCGAAGAACCATCCGGTGTCCAAATCGCTGTCAGCGTTCCCAAAAAATTATTCAAAAAATCCGTGGATAGAAATTTGCTGAAACGACGTATCAGAGAAGCATTTAGGCTTCATCAACATCAATTGAAACTTCAAAATAAATTGGAAGTGATGTTTATTTATTCGGCCAATGAAATTCATGAATTTTCAAAAATCGAAAAAGCTATGCTTGTTTTGATCGATTCTCTAAATTCGATTTCAAACGATAGTATTTCAAAAAAATAGCACAAAGAATCAATCCGCAAACGCCGGCTCCCAACCCGATGATGTAAGCGCGGTTTTCTTCATGTAATAACCCCAATTCATAATCCATGGAGACGAGGTTGAACACAAAAGAACCCAATATGATAAACAGGGCGATATAAACAAATGTTTTCATTTTCAATTTTTTAAATCAATTCTTTTGAATTGAGCATTAGAAATTTTGCACAAAAAGCGCTCCGATGTTCGATACAAAAAGTTTGACGGCAATGGACAATAAAATGATCCCGAAAACCTTTTTGAAAACCGACATGATGCCAGGACCCAACATTTTTTCCAGACGGCCTGCATTTCGGAGTACCAAATATACAATAATCATATTCAGAATGATGGCGATGATGATGTTGATGTCTCCAAATTCCGCCCGCAACGTCAGAACGGTTGTCAAAGAACCCGCTCCGGCGATCAAAGGAAACGCGATGGGAACGATGGATGCCGATTCCGGCGAATTGTCCCGGTGAATCTGAATCCCCAAAATAAGCTCTAGCGCAATGACAAAAATGACAAAGGCACCGGCTACTGCAAAGGATTCGACATCAATTCCGATAAAAGTCAAAATTTTCGTTCCGAAAAATAGAAATGAAACCATGATCAAACCCGCAACCACTGTCGCTTTTTCTGATTCAATGAATCCGACACGGCTTCTGATGTTTACCAAAATAGGAAGACTTCCCAAAATGTCAATTACGGCAAATAATACCGCAAAACAAGTTCCGATTTCTTTTATGGAAATTTTTGCAAAAAAATCTGTCATCGTCCAAAATTTTTGCAAAGGTAGGAAGGCGAGTTTGAATACACCTAACTACTGCGGAAATTTCTGATAAGTTGGTATAAAATCAATGCTACTAGTATGTACTCATTAAGTATTATATTTACAAACGCTTTTATATTTTTATGAAGAATTGAGATTCAGCCGGAGAATTTATTATATTAAATTTTATGATTTCCTATATAGATTGGAATTTAGTGTGAACGGGTTTGATTCTCAATAGATTAAAACATAATACACAGAAGTTTAAAACAAATGATTTATTAAATTTGTAAAAAGTACGGAGATGGACATAGATGCTACAAAATTAGAATTAATGCAGCTTTTGCTCAATACGAGAAAAGAAAGCGTCCTGAATAAGATAAAACATATTTTTCAGGAAGAATCATCTGATTGGTGGGCAGAGATGAGTGCAGAGGAACAGGTAGAAATCGAAGAAGGTTTAAGGCAAGTGGAAAACGGAAAGGTTGTCAGTCACGAAAGCGTAATGAAACGTTTCGACGCATGGAAATAAAAATAGTCTGGACTAAACAGGCAGAGAAAGGATTAGGTAAGACTCTTGATTATTTAGAAAAGGAGTGGACGGGAAAAGAAATCCTTCGTTTGGAGCAGAATATCAAAGAATTTATTGACCGAATCCAACTACAGCCCGACATTTATCCTACAACTAAAAAATATAAACAACTTCACAAAGGGATGGTGGATGAAAATAATTATATAGTTTACCGAATATATCCACGAAAAAAGGAAATCGCAATCGTGAACTTCAGAGATGCCAGACGAAAACCGATTTACTAACAAATAAATCCCTACTTTTTACTAGAAAACACAATATGTATCATCTCTGAAACCCTTTCCAAATAGCTTCCGTTTCACGGTATTTTTCCTTCAGGTTCTGGTCTGTAGCCCCAAATGCATATTTGGATTCTTTGCACTCCAATAGCAAGGATTTCCATCTGTCGGCAAGATTGCCGTAGGTAGATTGAAGTTTTTCCGCCACAGAATTCTCCGTGAAATCCGACAAATTGGTTTGGCTGTAATGCATCCCTATTTGGGTCAGGATTTCTTCTTGCAAAGACAAAAAGGAAGAAGCATTATTTTGTTGGGCAAAAGATTTTAATTCTAATAATTTGCTGTTTATCAGAGATTTAAATTGGGATTTCAATTGTTTGTCGCTTGGATTTTGCACAGAAGATTTTCTGTCCGATTTTTTGCTTCGGAACCAGAAAAGCATTCCCAAAAGGATCGCAGCCATGGCCAGTATTACCCAAATCCAATTATTTTCATGGGTTACCGTTTTCACTACTTTGTCTTTTACCTCCGTGATTTGTTGCGGAACGCTTCCGGGATCAAAAGCGGTTGAATCCTTACGGATATGGTCAGACAATTCATCGTTTTCCCGTACCGTATCCTTTTTCGGCGGCTCAGGTCCGTCCACGGAAAGCGTAAAAGCTTTGGTTTGAAGCGTGATGTATTTTTCTTTTGAAGGATCAAAATAATTAAAAGAAATGGGTCCAATTTTATATTCTCCCCCGTATTGTGGCACCAAAACATGTTTTTCTTCTACGGCTCCTTTCATGCCCGAAGGCCTGATTTCATAAGCATCTTTCTTTTTGGGCTTATAAGTTTCAATGTATTCCGGAACGGGAACTTCCGGCGTTTTTAAAGTATTTAAATTTCCCGAACCCACGACCTCCACTTCCAGACTGACCGCTTCATTGGCATTGACTTCTTTTTTGGAAAGCGAAGCGTTTAGCTTATAATTTCCTATGGCACCGCTGAAATTTTCCGGTTTTCCGGCTGGTAAATTCTTTACATTCAAACGAATGGGATCCGAAGTTAACTGGATATTTTCTGCGCCATAATATCCTGATATCAAAACATTTATGGCAAATGGATCGATTTCAATTTCACCGGCTTTTTGGGGAAATAATACATAGCGCGCCAATACTTTTTGGATAAAAGTAGTACCGTTGATCAAGACTTGTCGCTCGTCATCATCCAATGTTTCACTGACATATTTTGCCATCAGATTATTGAAATCCGGCTCCTGATAATTTCGGATCCGATGCAAAATCGAATAATCACGCGAATACATTTTCACGGTCAAAATCACTTCTTGATTCAAATACGGATTTTCTTCCGATACTTCTGTTGTGATAAAAGCACCCTGCAATCGTTTTCCGCCCTCCGTTTTGGGTTTCAGCCCTTTTTTAACCGAAATCTTGATGGGATTGGTTTTATAGCGCTTTCCATCAATGGTAATCGAGGCGCTTCCTATGGTATATTCGCCTTCATGATCCGCCACCAGAACGACTTCTATTCCCGACTGGTTAAAAGCATTTCCGTTGATAAACTGAAAACTGTTTATTTGGGACTCTCCCAAACGGGTTAAACCTTCAAATTCCGGCATTTTCAGCGGTTTGTCCACCGAAATATTTTCCTGTCCGTAGGTCAATATGAATTGGACAACAAAGCGTTCGTTTACGGAAACTTCGGTTTTGCTGGCCTGGCTTTTAAAAGTAACTTCCTGTCCCCACAAAAAATTTGCGGAGCCAATCAATATCATCAAAAGAAAAATTCGTTTTAACATCACCAATCTTTTTCTGTATTAACTCTTACTTTTTGTGCTTTTTGACTGATTATTTTTTTGAGCGTTTCCTGTTCTTGTTGACGAAGCGCTTCGAGTAAACCCTCTTGTCTCTCTGTATTCATGGGCTGTGACGAACTTTTTCCTTTTCCGTCATCACCCTTTGTGATTTTTTGGTTTTGAGGCATTTCGCCCTCGCCTTTTTCATCTCCGTTTTGACCCCCCTCCTGGTTGCCGTTTTGGTTTTGAGGTTTGGAGTCTTCACCGTTTTCTCCTGAATCTTCCTTGTCTTGTTTTTCAGGATTTTCTTTATTCTCGTCTTGATTTTTTTGAGAATCCTCCTGATCCTCTCCGTTTTTCTCTTTTTCTTTTTCCTCTTCTTTTTGTTTTTCCAGAAGTTTTCTTGCTAAAGCGTAATTGTAACGGGTTTGATCGTCATAAGGATTTAATTTCAATGCTTCTTTCAGATTGGCAACCGCTTTTTCCGGATCGTTTTCATCGAGATAACTTTTTCCGATGTTGTGATAAGCTTTGTGTTTGTCGGATTTTGTAGACTGGGAATTTTGGATTACACGGTCATAATGGACGCGGGCTTCGTCCATGCGTTTTTGTTTGTAAAGCGCATTTCCCAAATTATAATTGGCTTTAATGGAATTCAAATCCTCCGAAAGCGCAATTTTATATTGTGCTTCCGATTTGGCAAAATCCCCTTCCATATAACGTTGATTTCCGTTGATGATATAATCTTTTGCATCCGATTTCTGAGCAGAAACGGCACACATAAGAATCATCAAAAAGTAAAAAGTCAGTATATGTTTTATCATAGGCATTCTGTGGACAAAACTATTGTTTTTTGTTGTTAAAAAGTTTATGCTCAGTTGTTAAAGTATCTATAAAAATAAATAGCAAAGCTAAAACAAGAAACCATTGAAAGACATGTTTTTTGTCTTGGCTCATGGCCATATCCTGTACTTCTTTGTCAAGTGTTGCCAAAAATCCGTGCAATTGATCGAGCGCAGTTTGATTTTGGTTTACACGGATGTAAAATCCGGAAGTAGATTTGGCCAAAGATTGCATGGAACCCTCTACCAGCTTGGAAATGACCGTTTCGCCATATCGGTCCATTTTGAATTCTTCATATCCGCCGACATCCATGGGGACGGGCCCTCCGTTAAGGGTTCCGATTCCCATAGTGACGATGTGTATGTTGCTTTCTTTTGCTATTTGAACGGCTTTTGAAACGCTGTCTTCGTTGTCTTCTCCGTCTGAAAGGATTACTAAAAGTTTTCCGGTCGTCGGTGCATTTTCAAACATTTCGGAAGCTTTCAGGATCACAGATGAAAAACGGGTTCCTTGCTGCGAAATCAATTCAGGACTTGCGCTGTCTATGTAGGAAAGAATAGCACTGTAATCATTTGTCAATGGAGAAATCGCATAAGCATCGGCCGCAAAAACAATTAGTCCTACTCGATCTCCTCCCAGTCGATTGACCGATTCGGATATGATTTTTTTGGCGCGTTCCAAACGACTGGGAACCACATCCTCCGCATTCATGCTGTTGGACAAATCCAAGGCATAAACGATGTCGATTCCTTCCCGTTTGATTTTGACTTCTTCCTCCCCGAAAAGTGGGTCCATCAGTGCCAAAATGGACAATACCAATCCTATCAATACCAACATTAATTTCAAAAAATAACGGGAGCCGGAAGCTGCGGGAAATAATTGGGGGATGAGATGGGAATCGGCAAATTTTTCTTTGGTTTTTTTGCGCCAATTGAGAACATAAATCGCCAGCCCAATGAAAATGGGAACCCATAAAAACCAAATGCTATTTTCAGGTACAGCCCAGTTCATCAAGTCAATTCTTTAAATAGGGTTTTACGTAAAATGAATTCCACACAAAATAAAATCAAAGCCCAAGTTAGAAATTTCCCAAAAAGTTCGGTGTAATTATAGTATTTGATCTCGTTAATCTCTGTTTTTTCCATTTGATCGATCTGATGGTAAATTTGTTCCAAAGACTCGTTGTCCGTCGCCCGGAAATATTGGCCATCGGTTTGAGCGGCGATATATTTTAAAAGCGGTTCGTCTATCTCAACGGGTTCCATGGTGAAAAGCAATTCGCCCGTAAAAGGATCTTGTTGGGTTGGAAATGGCGCTCTTCCGTTGGTTCCAACTCCGATCGTGTATACTTTAATGTCTTTATTGACCGCAATTTGAGTGGCTTCTTGTGGTGAAATGTACAATAAATCATTTCGATAGTCGATAGATTCCACGCCATCGGTAATCAGGATGATGACTTTACTGGCCGCTTTACTATCGGTCAAATGATTGATCGCCGTTGCCAAACCCACACCGATTGCCGTTCCTTGCGATAATTCTCTCGTCTCAAGTTTACGTATTTCCTGAATCAAAACTTTATGGTCGGTGGTCAACGGAACTTTTGCGATGGCTTCACCCGAATAAGCAACCAAACCGATGCGGTCTGTCGGTCGATTGATGGAAAAGTTTTCCGCAACTTCTTTTAAGGCTTCCAATCGGTCAGGTTTTAAATCTTTAGCCAACATACTGAGCGAGGTATCCACGACCATCAGGATGTCAATTCCTTTATCGGATTTGACTGTGGAAGACATTTCTACGATTTGCGGTCGCGCCAGAGCAATGACCATCAATCCAATCACAAAAAGACGCAATACAAATAATATCGGTTTGATTTTGGCAATGAAACTATCTGAATTTTCAAATGGTTTTAAGGACGAAATTTTTACCGCATCGTCAGGCTTTTTTCTTTTGATTCGCAGGAAAATAAGCAGCGGAATCAAGAGAAGCAGCAAAAGCAACCAAGGATTTTGAAATTCGAAATTTCCCATCACGTAATTTTTCTGTATTTCTCGTTGGGTCTTAACTCCTGGACTGTTTCATCTTCCAGTTCCATCGGTTTGATTTTTTCAACCAAATCTTCTACCCATTTTCGGTAAAATGTATGTCGACTCTCATCGGGAACGGCTTTGGCAAATTTCACCAAGTCGGATTCGTATAAAAATTCCTTCAGTTGATCGATTTGATTTTTGTCCAAATGGGTGGTTTTTTGAAAATGATCCACCAAATCGTCGGACAATAATTCCAACGATGAAAAATGAAATACTTTTCCCAAATATCTTCTCAATAAATAAGATAAATCCGAATAATAAGGATTGATTTGTCCTTTTGCCAAATAATTTTTCTTGTCCAGACTTTTCAAAGCGTCTTTTGCTTCTTCGTAGGGTGTTTTGGGCGTTTTGGATAGCGTATCTTTTCGTTTTTTGTCGCGTAAAAACAAAATGGCGACAATGAGCAATGCCAGAAAAACCAGAATGCCGACGGCAAAATAAACCCAATATTTATCCCAATAATCCCTCCAGGTATATTCCTCTTCCATGATGGGTTTGATGGGGAATCCCGCCAGATTGGCCGAATCGATTTTGACTTCGTCCACCTTGATTTGGAAGGAATGGGAAAGCAAAGTATCCTCTCCCACCACAACCGGTAGCGAGCGGATTAAAAATTCGCCCGGATCAAAACTGGTTAAAGTGAGGTGTTGTACCAATTTTTCCTTTTCTCCTTCAAAAACCGTATCGATTTTCTGATCCAGAATTTCGATGTGAAAGCTCAGTGTATCCTTTAGCTTCGGGAGCTCAACGGAGGTGTCACCCGGAATGGGAACCGAAAGCGTATATTGAATCGGCTCACCGATTTTGATGTGTGCAGTATCGATTTTAGTATCAATTTGTGCAGACAAGGAAACAGAAAACAGAAAATAGAAAACAGACATCAACATCCATCTTCCGACTTCCAACTTCCCACATCTGTCACCCTGAGCTTGTCGAAGGGCACCATCGATTAACCTCATCATTTCACCGAATGTTTTTTAAAATAATTCAACAAAGGTTTGATGTAATCTTCGTCTGCGCGTATGGTCAAACTTCCTGCGCCGGCCGTGTTGAATTGTTGGTTAAATTCATAGGCCATTTGGGCATAATAGTCCTTGTATTTTTTGCGGACCAGAGCCGAGGAGGTATTGATAGATTTTCGTTCGCCGGTTTCGGCATCCACCAAGCGCACCATTCCCAAATCGGGGATTTCTGTTTCTTTTTCATCATAAATCCGGATGCCGGTCAAATCATGTTTTTTAGCAGCAATTTTCAGATTTTTCAGGTAATTGCTTTCATCTATGAAATCGGAAAGGATAAACACATTGGCTTTTCGTTTAAAAGTATCCATTAAAAACCGAAGCGCACCGGCGAGATTATTCCGGGTGTTTTTGGGTTCGTAATTGACCAATTCACGTATGATTCTCAATACATGTTTTTTTCCTTTTTTGGGCGGAATGAACAATTCGATTTCTTCCGAAAAAAGAACCAAACCCACTTTATCGTTATAAGTAATCGCCGAAATGGCAAGGGTGGCACAGATTTCCGCAATCGTATCGGATTTGAATTGTTTTCGCGTCCCGAAATCACCGGAACCACTCACATCCACCATCAAAACCATAGTCAATTCGCGCTCTTCTTCAAAAACTTTGACATAAGGTTCGTTGAAGTGGGCGGTTTTGTTCCAGTCTATATTTCGGATATCATCACCGTATTGGTACGGACGGATTTCAGAAAAAATCATCCCGCGTCCTTTGAAAGAACTCTGGTATTCGCCCAAAAACAGATTATTGGCTTTGCGCCGGCTTTTCAGCTCAATCCGTTTGACTTTTTTGATGATTTCTTTGGTGTCCAATTACTGCATTTAAAGTTGAAGGTTCAAAGTTTAATTTGATTTATGAAATTCGAAATTCGGAGTTCGAAGTTCGAAAAGCTCGTTTTAAGGAATCGGAACAGCATTTAAAATCTCATCTATGATTTGATCAGCAGAAATATTTTCTGCTTCCGCTTCATAACTCAATCCGATTCTGTGACGCAAAACTTCTTTGCTCATCGCTCTGACATCTTCCGGAATCACATAAGCTCTTCTTCGTAAAAAGGCATAAACACGCGCTGCCAATGCCAGATTGATGCTTCCTCGCGGTGAGGCTCCGAAGGAAATCAAAGGAGAAAGTTTGGATAAATGATATTCTTGAGGAAAACGTGTTGCCGAAATAATATCGAGGATGTATCTTTCGATTTTTTCGTCCATATAGACCTTTCTCACAATTTCTCTTGCGCGGAGAATTTCCTCAAGATCAATTACTTTTTCTATTTTCGGGAAACTGTCGTCAATGCTGTTTCGGAGTACCAATTTTTCTGCCTCACGATTGGGATAAGTGATCACGGTTTTCAACATGAAACGGTCCACTTGTGCTTCGGGAAGTGGATAAGTTCCTTCCTGTTCCACCGGATTTTGGGTGGCCAAAACTAAAAACGGATTTTCCAATTGATGGGTATCATCGCCTATGGTCACCTGTTTTTCCTGCATGGCTTCGAGCAAGGCGGACTGAACTTTTGCCGGAGAACGGTTGATTTCGTCGGCCAAAACAAAGTTTGCGAAAATGGGTCCTTTTTTTATTTTGAAATCATTTTCCTTGACGTTGTAAATCAGGGTTCCCACCACATCGGCCGGCAACAAATCCGGCGTAAACTGGATGCGGGAAAAAGAGCCGTTCACGGCCTCGGAAAGGGATTTGATGGCTAAAGTTTTGGCCAATCCGGGCACACCCTCCAATAAAATATGTCCGTTTGAAAGCATCCCGATGAGCAAGCTTTCCACCATTTTTTCCTGTCCGATTACTTTTTTGTTGATTTCGTTGGAAAGCCTGAAAATAGATTGGCTTTCTCTTTCTATTTCTTCACTGACTTGTCTGATGTCAATTGAGGTCAGATCGTTTTGCATCTTGTTTGATTTAAGCACGCTAAGTTGGACAATTTGTCCATTTCTTTGCGCTAATTTATTGATAGAATTATGTTAAAGTTTGTTAAGGAATAATTTCATGCGAAATTAAGGATAAATCCCGATCAAAAATTCATATGGAATTATTTAAATACTTGATTTTTAGAATTTCAAAAAATAATCATCAACAATTTTTTAGGTCATTATCAGAATTCATAGAATAGGAGCGTAAGTATTTGTAAATGAATTTTTTGTAAAATAAACTTATCCAACTATTCATGGATAGAAATATAGATTTTTGATTAAAAAACCGATGAAAAACCTATCTTTGTGTTGATTAGCAGACCAAATGAAATTCAAAGTTGCTTTTGTTGTTATATTTCTTCTTAACGGCTTTTTGAGCATGGCTCAAACAACCGAATCGGAAAAGCTATTGGAACAAGCCGAACAAATGGTTCATTTTAATCCTACAGAGGCTAATCGGATTTCGGAACATGTTTTTAAAGTAAGCAGCAGCGAGCCAGAAAAAACGAAATCTCTGTATGTTCAGGCACTTTCCTTTTATATTTTAGGACAATACGGCAAATCATTATCGTCTGCTTTTGAAGCAAAAAGAAAGGCAGAAGAATTGGGAGACAAAGCGTTGAAAGAGAAAAGTGTGGCCCTGATAGAACGAACTTTAAAGGCGTTGCAACTGGATACACCCGATCTGATTTATGAAGTTAATAAAACTGAAATTGAAGCTGCTTTCCGCGCGGAAGATCTCTTAAAGAAAGCCAATGGAAGTTTGGCTGAAAATAAAACAGATTCAGCCTTGCGCTATGCGGAAAAGGCGAAAAAAGAATTTTCCGGCGTCGAACCGACTTGGACAGATGCAATATACTGGAAGCTTAGAGGGGATGTGCTTTTTAAAGAACTGAAAATTGAATCATCGGTGACCGCCTATCAAAAAGGATTAAAAATTGCCCAAAAGATCAACAATCCTTTTATCTTGCATGAAATCAACCAAAAGTTGGCCAATAGTTATCTGGCGATGGACAGCATTTCCAAATTTCAGGAACACACACAAATGTTGCAAAAATTGAGTTCGGAAACTTTTCGGTTAGAAAATGAAGCATCCAATTCGGCCCACATGCTCATCAGCAAAGATTTGGATGAATCTTATGAAAACATGAAAAGCGGTTGGCAACTGGTTTTATGGGTGGTTTTGGGATTGATGGGATTAGCGGTTTTTCTGAAACTCATTTTCTATGTTCGAAATCGCAACAAACTGAAAATGTATCGGAATATGCTGGATTACCTAAATCGACAAAAATCGGTACAGCAAACAACGGAAGTGGTCATTCCGGAAGAAAAACCGGAGGTTCATAAATCCACCACTTTATTGAAAGAAAGTGAAAACCAAATACTGGCAGGACTTGAAAAGTTCGAAGCCGGAAAGAAATTCACCAACAAAGACATGTCTCTCGGGATGCTGGCGGCACAATTGAATACCAACACCAAATATCTTTCTGAAGTTATCAACCGTCAGAAACAGAAAAACTTCAATTCCTATATCAATGAATTGCGCATCAACTACATAACCGAAAAAATAAAATCGGATCCTAACTATCTGAATTTCAAGGTGAGTTATTTGGCGGAAGAATGCGGATTTTCATCGCATAGCACCTTTACGACGGTTTTCAAATCCATGGTCGGCGTTTCACCGATTATGTTTGTGGAATTTGTAAAAGACGAAATGAAAAGAGAAAAATTAGAACCGGCTTTTTATGAATAATTCCTTTACATATCGTCTTTTTCTCGTTGCGTTTTTGGCGTTTATTGTTTTACAAAACATTCATGCCCAGGAAGATAAGGACAGTTTGTACAAAATTGCGACGATGAGTGTTTATGACAATCCCGACAGGGCATTGGAAATCGGAAATGAATTGCTCAAAAACAATAAAATCAAACCTGAAAAGCAAATCAAGGTGCTTTTAATGATGTCAAATGCTTATGCCTCCAAAAGGGATTACGAAAAGTCACTGGATTATGCTTTGCAAACCAAGGAAATCAACAAAAATTTGGACAATTCCATTTTACAATTGCAAATTCTCAATAAAATTGCGGCGCAATACCATCAATTGGGTGTGAACGACAAAGCGCTTCAGGTACTGGATGAAGCCGATTTGATTGCCAAAAGTTATCCGGTTCAGGATTCTGTTTACTTTGTGATGGGGAATAATTCTGCGATACGCGGTTTTATTTATCGCGACCAATTGAGTTGTGATATCGCCATCGAATACCTGAATACAGCTTATCAGTTTTTTCAAAAAGTTCCCCAAAACGACCGAAGTTGGGCCAATAGAAGTGTAACCAGTTATAACCGAGGTAATTGCTTTGTTTCTTTGGGTCAATTGGATTCTGCAAAAATCAACTTTTTTGATTCCAAAGAATTGGCAGAAAAGGCAAAGGCAAAAAGTTTACAGGCCTTTTCCATGAAAGGATTGGCAGAAATTTATACGCTCGAAGGACGTTATCGAGACGCACTCGCGGAGCTGGAAACCGCCAATCATTTGGCAGAAAATGTGGGAGATTTGGTTTTGAACAGAGGGATTTACAAAGGAATGGCCGATAATTATTTGGCATTAAAAGATTGGGAGAATTATCATATTTATGATGAAAAATTTGAAAAATCCAAACAACAAACCCAACTGAACGAACGCAAAACCATCAATAATCTGCTTCAGAATTATTCGTCCGAAATCCATAAAAAAGAAACAGCCACCCGATGGAAATTGGGCTCGGGAATTACAATTGGAATTATCGCATTTCTTTTGATGGTTGGATGGATCGTTTGGGGAGAAATCTCATTTCAAAGAACTCTGAAGGAATTAAAAGCCCAAATTAAATTCTAAATATAAAAATCCTACAGCTTTTCCATTTTAAAATACAATTGACTGAAAAATAAGGAATTAATTCGCAGTTTATTGTTTCTGAATTCACGAAAATCAAAAGCCAAAATCCCCAAATCATTCTTTTTTTTAATTGATAAAAGATATTTTTGTTAGAAATTAAATAATTAACAATGAAAGATTTTTATCGATTAAAAATGAGAACTGCTTTTTTGTGGACAGCCCTTTTGGGAGGTTTGGCATACGGGCAGGTTTACCAAATGACTTCCGGATCTATATTGTATCCCGGAGGTATTTCTGACAACGGAGTTGTCGTACTTTCTTCCACAGCTGAAAACTTTATATGGACAGAAGCTGACGGATTGACCACGCTGAACACCATATCAAACGGTTACAGCAATGCAGGAAATCCGGCTATTTCAAATGACGGTTCCAAAATCAGTGGAACTGTGACCAATACAGACACGAACCTAAATGTTATGGGACTATATGATATGGCTACCGGAGTTTGGTCGTTTTTGGATGGAATCGGTGGACAGTCAGATGGATCTGTAGCATCGGCCTGGTCTATTTCAGGGGACGGTTCTACAGTAGTCGGACTTGGATGGGTAAATGCAGGTACTGCTCATGCCATCAAATGGACAGACGCTGAAGGTACTGTAGATGTAGGTAGTACAGTTCCGGGAAGAAGCAGTCGCGCGAATGATGCAAGTTTTGACGGATCGGTCATCGGTGGATGGCAGGATGCAGATAGCGGATATCGTCAAGGAGCCATATGGGAAGGAGGTGTTCAAACGCTTTTGTTTGACAACGATGGAATAGAATTAGGAGAAGTCGGATCACTTTCTGCTGACGGCTCTTCTGCCGTTGGAGGTGGATTTGAAGCTTGGGTTTGGAATGAAACTTCAGGAACGACCTACATCACCCACCCAAATGTTGGAACATTTTTCAGAGGAAGTTCTACTGCGATTTCTGCTGACGGAAGTGTAGTAGTCGGATATTACAGACCTTGGCCTGGCGGACCTTTCTTCGGAGAAGGATTTATTTGGACAGAAGAAACAGGTAGAGTGGAGTTGAACGAATACATCGATTCATTGGGAATGGATGATTTGGGAATTACTTTTGCGCTTCCTTTGGCCATTTCTTCTGACGGAAAAATGATCGTAGGTACTGGATTGGATGCAAACGGAACCGTGGCTACGTTTTTAATTAAACTTCCAAGTGATGAAACAGAAAACGACGACTGTGAGGGAGCTATCGAAGTTAGTTGTGGTGATACTGTAACAGGAGATACAACAGGAGCTAATAATTCTGGAGGAAATACTGCCGGAGATTTATTCTATTCTTACACCGGAAGCGGCGCAACTGAAAACGTTACCGTTTCCCTATGCGGATCTTCTTATGATACAACTATCCGTATTTATGCTGATTGTACTTTGGCAGAAGAGATTGCTTATAACGATGATTCTTGTGGATTACAATCAGAAGTTTCCTTTACTTCAGATGGAACATCTACTTACATCATCATGGTGGAAGGATATAGCGCAAACGAAGGAGCTTTTACTATGAGCGTTACTTGTGAAGAAATTACAGACTATTGTGAGCCTTTATTGGATTGTACAGATGGTGATTTGATTACAAATGTAACTTTCCAAGAGATCAACAATGATACAGATTGTAGTCCTGACGGATACGGGGATTATACTGACCAAGTTGCTACTGTAGAGGCCGGAGGAACTTATTCTATGTCTGTAACAGTTGGTGCCGGATGGACTTATGAATCTGTAATGGTTTGGATCGATTTCGATAACAACTTTGTATTTGATCCATCTGAATATTACTTCATAGGATCAGATCCTGGAACGACCAATACGGCCGATATTACGATTCCGGAAGGAGTTGCAGAGGGCGAATACAGAATGCGTGTAAGAGTGGGTGCGGTAAATCCTGATTTAAATGATTTGGCTACAATGGCTTGTGATGAAGATACGGTTTATGGAGAAACGGAAGACTATACCTTAAATGTAGGTGAATTAGGAATTTCCGATATGAATTCATTTGAATTTGCCTATTATCCGAATCCGGTAAAAGATGTATTGAACATCACTTCAAAGAAATCGGTAGAAAATGTTGACGCGTTTAATTTAGCAGGTCAATCCGTTTTGGCAAATGCAAAAGTCACAAACGGCCAGATCAATGTTTCTGCCTTACCTGCAGGAGTTTATATCTTCAAAGTTACTTTGGAAGGAGGGCAGGTTGAAACCTTTAAAATTGTTAAGAGGTAAATAAATAGTTAGTTGAGAGTTGGAGGGGCGTCCTGTATGGGGCGCCCTTTTTTATGCACAAAAAAACCCGAAAGATGATTCTTTCGGGTTTTGATTTGGAATATAAATCAAATCAATTCATAATCGCTTTCAGTTTTTGTTCCAACTGTGCTTTTGGAACTACGCCCACGACTTTATCCACGACTTGTCCGTCTTTAAAGAACAAAATAGTAGGAATGTTACGGATGCCGTATTCTGCAGCTATTTGTTGGTTGTTGTCCACATCAACTTTTGCAATTACAGCCTGACCGTCAAATTCTTTTGCCAACTCTTCGACCGTAGGAGCGACCATTCTACAAGGTCCGCACCAAGTTGCCCAAAAGTCAACCATAGCCGGTTTGCCGGCTTCCAAAACGTCTTTTGCAAACGATGTATCTGTTACTTCAAGTGCCATTTTTCAGTTATTTATTTGGATTAAACATTCAAAAGTAAAGTAAATTTATATAAATCAAATGTTAATTTCATAGGAAAAATCAATTCGATCATAGATTTGAGGATCTTTTTAAAATTCTAAAATTCAGGCGGCTCCCATTGTTTCGCGCCAAACATCTTATCAAATGTCTTTCCAGAATCCGGGCATAGCCAAGCCGTTGACTTCGAACACCCGAGTCAACAGCCCCGAAGCCTTATTTTAATTCAATCCCAATTTCAAATAAGGCAATTCTCTGAGTTCCTCCAATAATCCTTTGCTGATTTCCACTTTTGTTCTGGTGGCGGGTAATTTTAACTGGGTATTATTTTCCAAATCATTCATCACAAATAAAACCGACTTTTCGCCTTTGTGTTTCTCAAAAATTTTCACCAATTCATCATAAATCTCCTTTGTCAAATCGGAAACGTTTACCGTTATGATTATTTTTTTGGCAATTCCCTCCAAAATTTCACTGAGTAATTGCATTTTAGTGATATTTACATATATTTTTTTTCCGGTCACCTTTCCTTCCTTGTCCTTAAAAATCCTTTCTGTAACCGAAATCTTTGCACCAATCATCATATTGGTTTGCAAAAAATGTTTGTATTTTAAATAATCTTCCCCAAACAACAGGAATTCATAAGTATCATCAAAATCCTCCAGCGTAAACACCCCAAATTCCCTTCCGTCCTTATTGGAAGTCTTGTGTTGGGCGTCAGTGATGATGCCGGCAACGGATAATTCACGACCGATTGCTTTTTCCTGATTCTCTTTTAATTGTTTGAGTGAGGTATTCTGATAAAAATTGAATTCGTCCAAATAATCATTTAAAGGATGTGATGAAATATAAATGCCGACGACCTCTTTTTCACGATTCAGTTTTTGAATCGAATTCCAGGGTTGACAATTAGGCAAATGGGGTTTGATAATTTCAATTTCCTCTGCCAAATCCCCAAATAGAGAGGCCTGAGCGCTGTTTTTGGATTCCTGAAAGGAAGAACCGTATCGGATCAATTTCTCTAAATTGCTCGAGCCGTCTTCTTCAAAAAAGAATTGAGCCCTATGGATTTCAAAATCATCAAAAGCTCCGGCCAAAGCCAGATTTTCAATCGTTTTTTTATTGGCTTGTCGCAAATCTACGCGTTGTACAAAGTCAAATATGCTTGAAAACTTCCCGTTTTCTTCTCGCTCGCCCAGGATCGACTCTACGGCAGCACTTCCCACTCCTTTTACCGCTCCCATCCCGAAGCGGATCGCTCCTTCTTTGTTGACCGAAAAAGAAAAGGAACTTTCATTGACATCCGGTCCCAAGACCGGAATTCCGAGCGATTTACATTCTTCCATGAAAAATGTAACCGACTTGATGTTGCTCATGTTGTTGCTCAAAACTGCCGCCATGAATTCAGCCGGGTAATGCGCTTTCAGATAGCCGGTTTGGTATCCGATCAGCGCATAACAAGTTGAGTGCGATTTGTTAAAGGCGTATTCCGCAAAAGCTTCCCAGTCATTCCAGATTTTTTCCAAAACTTTTTTTGGATGTTGATTGGCTTCGCCACCTTCCAGGAATTTGGGTTTCATTTTGTCCAAAACATCGCGCTGCTTTTTTCCCATGGCTTTTCGGAGTACATCGGCATCACCTTTTGTGAAATTCGCCAGTTTTTGTGACAAAAGCATCACCTGTTCCTGATAAACCGTAATTCCATAGGTCTCTGCCAAATGTTCTTCCATTTCGGGAAGGTCATATACGATTTCTTCTAATCCTTGTTTCCGGTTAATGAAACTCGGGATGTATTGCAACGGTCCGGGACGGTACAGTGCATTCATCGCAATCAAATCATCAAATTTATCTGGCTTGAGTGCACGCATGTGTTTCTGCATTCCGGGAGATTCATATTGGAAGATTGCCACGGTTTCGGCACGTTGGAAGAGTTCGTAGGTTTTGGCGTCATCCAAAGGAATTTCGTCCGGGTTGATTTTCAAACCATGATTTTTTTCGATCAGCTCAATGGCATCATTGATGATGGTCAAAGTTCGAAGTCCCAAAAAGTCCATCTTCAACAATCCGGCACTTTCCACTACTGAATTATCAAATTGGGTCACCAATAATTCCGCATCTTTTGCCACCGCCACCGGGACTAGTTCCCTGATGTCCTTTGGTGTGATGATGACACCGCAGGCATGAATGCCCGTATTCCTCAGCGAGCCTTCAATGACTGCAGCTTGTTGTAAAGTTTTTCCTTCCAGCGTATCTTGTTGCACCAGTTTTTTTAACTCCATGGAATCGTTAAATTCATCTCCACCAAATGCCGATTTCAAAGCTTTTTCATCCATATTGAACAATTTGTTCAATTTTAAATGGGTCTTTTTGGCAATCCGATCGGTGTCGGGAAGTGGCAAATCCAACACTCTTCCGGTGTCCCGGATGGCTGATTTTCCGGCCATGGTGCCATAGGTGATGATTTGAGCGACCTGACTTTTACCGTATTTGTTGACCACCCATTGGATAATTTTATCACGTCCGCGGTCATCAAAATCGATGTCAATATCCGGCAAAGAAACCCTGTCCGGATTTAAAAAACGCTCAAAAAGGAGATTATAATGAATGGGGTCCACATTGGTGATTCCGGTGCAATAAGCCACTGCAGATCCTGCTGCAGAACCTCTTCCGGGTCCAACAGAAACGCCCATTTTTCTGGCTTGGGAAGTAAAATCCTGTACGATTAAAAAATATCCCGGATAACCGGTTCTTTCGATGGTATCCAATTCAAAATCAAGGCGTTCCTTTATTTCGGCCGTGATTTCTGGGTAACGGTTTTTGGCACCTTCAAATGTGATATGTCGCAAATATGCCATTTCGCCGCGGGTTCCACCATCTATTTCGTCTTCTTCGTTTTTGAATTCGTCCGGAATCGCAAATTTGGGCAATAAAACATCGCTGGCGAGTTCAAATGGCTCTATTTTTTTCAGAAATTCCGATAAATTGTCGATGGCTTCCGGAATGTCGTGAAATAACGAGCGCATTTGGTCCTGTGATTTGAAATAAAATTCGTCATTGGGAAAACCAAATCGGGTTCCGCGCCCACGCCCGATTGGCGTATTTTTCTTTTCGCCATCACGGACACAAAGCAGAATATCATGCGCTTCCGCATCGGCTTGACCGATGTAAAACGTATTGTTTTGCGCCAAAACTTTGACTTGATATTTTTCGGCGAATTTTAATAAAACTTGGTTCACATGTTCTTCCTCCGGCAGACCATGGCGAATTAATTCGACATAAAAATCCTCTCCAAATAAATTATGCCAATACACGAAAGCTTCTTCTGCCTGCGCTTCTCCTACATTCAAAATCAAATTGGGAATCTCTCCGGTCAAACTTCCCGTTGTGGCCATCAGATTTTCTTTGAATTCTTCGATTACATTCTTTCCAACCCTTGGAAATCCGGCATAATAGCCATCAATAAATCCGGTTGAAGAAATTTTGGAGAGATTTTTAAATCCGGCCTTGTTTTTGGCAATTAATAATTGTGTGAAACGCCTATCCGGATTGTCCTTTGTAAATTTATTTTGGGTATAATTTTCCGAAACATATACTTCACACCCCAGAATTGGAACTATGGGATTTTCACGACCGGCATTTAGTCTTTTGGCTGCACTCACAAATTTGAAGGCGCCCATCAAATTGCCCATATCGGTCATTCCTACGGCCGGCATATTTTCTTCAATTGCTTTTTGAATCAAGGCCTCGACAGAAGTCGTAGCGGTTAAAATAGAAAAAGAAGTATGGTTATGAAAATGAAAATAAGGCGCATCGGTGGTGGACTTTGCCGTTTCATTCAGACCCAAAAGGTTTCCATCTGTCGATTCTTTATGGCTTTTAACCTGGTCTTCAATCTCTATGTCAAAGGGTTGAAAAGGTTCGGAATTGATTTCTTTAAAGGCTTCGAATTCTTCTTCGGACAATTTTACCTGATCGCGTTTGAAAACCCCAATTCGAAGCAATTCCATAAATGATCTTGCAGTTGCATTTACGTCTGCTGCTGCGTTATGCGCTTCATCAAATTTTTCTTTGAAAAGAATCTCATGCAATTCTTCCAATTTCGGGGATTTGAATTTCCCGAAACGACCACCCGGAAGTGCACAAAATTCGGTCGAAAGTTCCATGGTATCTACGATCGGAAGATCCAGCTCATGGTAATCCAACTCAGACCGCACAAATTCTGCTCCGACTATTCCCTGGTCAAAACTCAGGTTATGTCCTCCCAAAACTTCGGTTTGTTGTAAAGCTTTTCGGAATTCATTTAAAACGGTTTCCAGTGGCAATCCTTCTTTGATGGCTTTTTCCGTGGTGATACCGTGAATCTGTACCGCATTAAAGGGAATATCATAGCCGTCTGGCTGGATGATGAAATTTTTGTTTTCGATTAATTTTCCGGTTCGATCGTGTAATTGCCAAGCGATTTGAACCATACGGGGCCAATTTTCCGTGTCGGTTACAGGGGCATTAAAATCTTTTGGAAGTCCGGTGGTTTCGGTGTCGTAAATCAAAAACATGCGCAGCTAAAATAGGTCAAAATGAATGTATAAAGTTAGGGAATTTAGGGGAAACTCCGGAGCATAAGTTTTAAACATTGTGCTTAAGAATTAAGTGCTTAAACCTAAGTAATTGAGGATTCAGTTATTAGAAAATTTTTATATTTACGGCCAAAATTTAAACTTATCAAAACAAATAAATATGTCATCATAACCGGTGCGGCTTCTGGCTTGGGAAAGGAATTTGCAAAAATTTATGCAGAAGAAGGATATTCCTTGATTTTAGCTGACGTCAATGCGGAAATGTTGGAAGCTACGGCCGGAGAAATCCGATCTCATCATAGTGGTGATGTCAAAACTCTAATAAAGGATGTTTCCCAAATTTCTTTTGCGCAAGAGGTTTATGATTTTACGGTTAACGAGAATTTGACTGTATTCGGGCTGGTTAACAATGCGGGTTTTGGGGTGTTTGGAAATTTTTCTGAAACGAATTTACAGTCGGAACTAACTATGGCCGGTTTGCATGTGACCACGCCGATTGCTTTGACAAAATTATTTTTAAAAGGAATGTTGGAACGCAATGAAGGAGAAATACTGAATGTTTCTTCTTTGGCGGGGTTTCAACCCGGCCCGCTGATGTCGATTTATTATTCGACCAAAGCATTTCTTACCTCATTCACAGAAGCCATAGCGCGTGAAAACAAAGGTTCAAATGTCAAAATCAGTGTGCTTTGTCCGGGTGTTGTCAATACGAACTTCAGAAAAAACGTAGGCGCGGAAAAAGAAGCCCAGATCAATTCCATGAACAGCGAACCACGTGATGTTGCAGAATATGGAATTCAGGCGATGCGCAAAGGAAAAGTGGTTTGTCTGCCTTCTTTTGGTTGTAGATTTTTGTCGATTTTACCGCGATTGATACCCAGAAATACGGCAAGAAATCTGGTGTATAAGATTCAGGTTAAAAACCGGGGTTGAGTCTGCGTGAGGGATAGTCGTGGAAATCCTTTTCTGACCATCGGGAAGAAAAGATTGAAACAGATAGCCCGACACCGTTGCGGAACTTGTGTAGCAACGGGGACACGCCCAATTGTTATGCTTCGTTTGAATCGAAACTTTCTTTGAGTTTGACCAATTCGGAGCGGATTAACTCCATCCGGGCAATTAATTCCACCTCTTCTTTGATGTTTTCTTTCTCTTCCAAAGCGGTTTTGGCTCCTTCCAATGTATATCCGCGCTCCTTTACCAAATGATAAATGAGTTTGAGGTTTTTAATGTCCTGTTGGGTGAAATAGCGATTGCCTTTTTTGTTTTTTTTAGGCGAAATGACATCAAATTCTTTTTCCCAGAAACGAATCAGCGAAGCGTTTACCCCAAATGCTTTGGAGACTTCACCAATGCTGTAGTACAATTTATCTGGTAATTCGATGTGCATTTAGTCCAAAGATACAGACATTTGCTGAGATTTGTCAAGCAAAATTTTAAATTCATCGGGACTTACATCCTGATAAAAATAAGAAACCGGATCAATCGGCGTTCCGTCTTTGTGGATTTCATAATGCAAATGCGGACCTGTCGAAAGCCCCGTGCTTCCTACATATCCGATGATGTCGCCTCGTTTTACGCTTTGACCTGTTCTGGTTTTGATTTTGCTCATGTGGGCATAAAGGGTTTCATAGCCATAACCGTGGTTGATGATCACGACATTTCCATAGCCGCCTTCTCTTCCTGCCAGCTTCACTTTTCCGTCCCCGGTTGCATAAATGGGGGTTCCGGTATGTGCAGCGAAATCTGTTCCGGCATGCATTTTACCGATTTTCAATATCGGGTGCATACGCATTCCGAATCCTGAGGCAAGACGCGTCAAATCTTTATTGGCCACCGGTTGAATCGCCGGTAGATGTGTCAGCATTTTGTCCTTTTCTTTGGCACTGATGACGATTTCGTCCAAAGATTTGGATTGAATGACCATCTGCTTATTGAGAATGTCAATGTTTTTTGCTACATCCGAAACCATGTCACCATATTTCCAGTCCGTGAATTTTGAATAGCGGTTGACACCACCAAATCCGGCTTTTCGGACATCGTCGGAAATAGGATCCAGCTCAAAATAACTTCGGTAAATATTGTTGTCCCGATTCTCAATTTGACTCAAAACTTCCTGTGATTGTTTTACTTTTTTATTTAACAATTCGTATTGGATTTTCATTTCTTTCAATTCAGCAGCCAGCGAATTCTCTTCAGGAGAATTGACTTTTTTACTGAAAATAAAGCCTGAAATAATTCCGAAAAATGCCGTCACGATTAAAAAAGCAGCTATATTCCGAAATTTTCTAAGTCGTTGATTTTTAATAGGTTTAAAGGATGTGGTTTGTGCGTTGTATTTGTATTTTTTATTCCCCATTCTTTTTTGTGTGTTTTGTTCCTCTTGTGTCCGACAAAATAACGGGAAAAAACGACAGATTGTTGTTAAGGAAATTGTAAATAATACTTAACGAAATGGTAGTCAGAAAAATACGATTTTATACTCTTAAATTTTTAATTTCTTTTTTCAGTTCAGGAATATGCCGGGTTATGATGTTCCAAAGCAAAGAATTATCAACAGAGTCGTATGCGTGAGCGATTAGGTTTCTAAGCCCGACAATTTTACCTGTATTTTCAAACTCAATTCCCCGTTCTCTGAGTTTTTTGGCAGCTTCTCCCACAATTTCCAAATTTCTTTCTATGGCTCTTATCGCAATTTGATTTTGGTTGAATGAATTGAAATCGTTATTTGTAAAATCAAGCACATTTTCAATTTCGTCTATAATACTTTCAATATCAAGAATATATTTTAGTATTTCAGGACTCATATACCGGGACTTTCGTTTTGTTGATTTCCTGAATCAGAATCGGGTTTTTGAGGGATTTTTCCGTTACCAAATCAATCTCGCGCCCAAAAAGTTGCTGCAGTTCTGATAGAAAATCAAAATAATTATCGGCATAATTCATTAAATCCAGTTCGGAAGAAAAATTAACCAAAAAATCCAAATCGCTTTCTTCGGTAAGCTTGTTTTTTGCCGCTGAACCGAACAAAAAAAGGGTTTCCACATAATAAGTTTTACACAAATCACGCAGCAATTGTTTCTTTTGTTCTACAAACGGAATCATAAAACAAAGATACGGTTTTATACTAAATCAAATTTTGTCGAAACTTTTCCGCACAAATTTCAGCGTTCAAGAATTTCCCCAAATCTTTTTCAAAAACTCATTCAAATTCACGATTTTTGCAATTCAATTTTTAGAAAATGACTTCCAAAGAGATACGCAAACAGTTTTTAGACTTTTTTGAATCCAAAGAACACCTGATTGTTCCATCGGCTCCCATCGTTTTAAAAGACGATCCTACGCTGATGTTCAACAACTCCGGGATGGCACAGTTCAAAGACTTTTTCCTCGGATATAAAAAACCGACTTCGGTTAGGATTGCCGATACTCAAAAATGTTTACGCGTTTCCGGAAAGCACAATGATTTAGATGATGTAGGAAAGGATACTTATCATCACACCATGTTTGAAATGCTTGGAAATTGGTCGTTTGGCGATTATTTCAAAAAAGAAGCCATCGAATGGGCGTGGGAACTTTTGACAGAAGTTTATAAAATCCCAAAGGAAAATCTCTATGTAACCGTTTTTGAAGGCGACGAAAAAGACGGAACGGCTCAGGATGAGGAAGCGCTTGAACTTTGGAAAAAACACATAGCCGAGGAAAGAATTCTCTTTGGAAACAAGAAAGATAATTTCTGGGAAATGGGCGAAACGGGACCTTGCGGACCTTGCTCCGAAATTCACGTGGACATCCGTTCGGCAGAAGAAAAAGCATTGGTTCCGGGAAGAGATTTGGTGAATCAAGATCATCCGCAAGTCATCGAAGTCTGGAATTTGGTTTTCATGCAATATTTACGAAAAGCCGACGGTTCCTTGGAAATTTTACCTTCCAAAAGCATCGATACCGGAATGGGTTTCGAGCGTTTGGCGATGGTTTTACAAGGAAAAACTTCCAATTATGATACCGATGTATTCCGTCCTTTAATTGATGAATTGGAAAAAATTTCAGGTAAAAAATACGGCAGTGATTTCACAACCGATGTGGCTTTCCGCGTGGTGGTCGATCATTTGCGTGCGGTTTCCTTTGTGATTGCCGACGGACAATTACCTTCGAATTCGGGAGCCGGCTATGTAATTCGTCGGATTTTAAGACGTGCCATCAGTTATGGTTATCGTTTTTTGGATTTGAACGAAGCTTTTATTTATAAATTAATTCCGACTCTGAAAGCCCAAATGGGCGAATTTTTCCCCGAATTGGAAAAACAATCTCAATTGGTAACCGATGTAATC
>Ga0079224_100000871_pt1 | contig 32391 bp, 27 predicted proteins | sample Stecom2015_FD_80414 | JGI IMG/M metagenome (GOLD analysis project Ga0079224, IMG submission 80414) | Agricultural soil microbial communities from Utah to study Nitrogen management - Steer compost 2015 | ecosystem: Environmental > Terrestrial > Soil > Agricultural land | place: USA: Utah... | reverse complement strand
CGTGCCGGCGGAGCGAACGAGCTCTCCGGCCGATGCCGGCGACACCGGGTGACCCTCCTCGGAACGAGATGACTGTGAGCACAACAGAACCCTTGGCCCCCGCGGCCGCCTCGTCCTCCCCGGACGCACCGCCCGTCGATCCCGCCGGCGCCACACCGGCCGGCCGAACACCCGCCCCCCGCGGCGGCCCCCAAGCCCTCGCCCTGCGCCTGCACTTCTACGCCGGCGTCTTCGTGGCACCGTTCATCCTGGTCGCCGCGGTCACCGGCGCGCTCTACGCCATCGCCCCGACACTGGAGCAGATCGTCTCGCGCGATCTGCTCACCGTCGAGGCGGCGGGCACGCCGAGGCCGCTGTCCGAACAGGTCGACGCGGCGACCGCCGTGCGACCCGATCTGCCGCTGGTGGCCGTCTCCCCCGCCCCCGGCGAGACCGACACCACCCGGGTGCTCTTCGCCGACGCGACGTTGGGCGAATCCGAGCGGCGGGCGGTCTTCGTGAACCCCTATACCGCCGAGCCGGTCGGTGAGTCGGTGGTCTACGGCAGTTCGGGTGCGCTGCCCCTGCGCACCTGGATCGACCGGCTGCACCGGGATCTGCACCTGGGCGAGCCGGGCAGGCTCTACAGCGAACTGGCCGCGTCCTGGCTGTGGATCGTGGTCCTCGCGGGGGTGCTGCTGTGGTGGCGGCGGGTGCGCTCGCGGCGCAGCCGCAATTCCGCCGCCTGGCTGCTGGCGCCGGATCGCAGCCGGGCCGGGCGGCCGCGCACGGTCAACTGGCACGGCGCGATCGGCGTGTGGATCCTGCCGCTGGCGGCATTGCTGTCGGTGACCGGTATGACCTGGTCGGCCTACGCCGGGGCCAACATCTCCGAGCTGCGCACCCAACTCAGTTGGACCACCCCGTCGGTGAGCACCACGCTGGACAGCGCGCCCGCCACCGCCCCCGATGGCGGCCACCACCACGGTGATTCGCCCGCGATGCCCGCCCACACCGAATCCGGTTCGCGCGCCGCGGAAATCGAGCGGGCATACACGGCCACTCTGGCCGCGGGCATCACCCAGGCCGTCGAGATCGCGGTGCCGGCCGCGGACGGACAGGCCTACGCGGTGAAGGAGCGGCGGCTGCCCGGCATCTACACGGTGAACTCGGTCGCCGTGGACGGGCGCACCGGTGCGATCACCGACCGCCTCGACTACGCGGACTGGCCGCTGATGGCCAAGCTGTCCAACTGGGGCATCCAGTTCCACATGGGCCTGATGTTCGGCCTGGCCAACCAGCTGTTGCTGCTGGCTGCGATGGCCGGTCTGGTCCTGGTGATCGTGCTCGGTTACCGGTCGTGGTGGCAGCGCAGACCGACGCGCGGGGCAGGCCGCCGTCCGGGCGGGCGGGCGCCGCGGCGCGGTGCGCTGCGCGGCTCTTCGCCGTGGCTGGCGCTGCCGCTGCTCGGGGGTGCGCTGGTGGTGGGCTGGTTCGCACCGCTCGTCGGGACGAGCCTGCTGGTCTTCCTGGCTGTCGACATCCTGGTGGGCCTGCGCTCGCGGCTGCGCGCGACGTCCTGATCCTCGCGAACGGTGAACCCTGATGTTTGAGGGGCATCGGGGTTCGCCGCACGGGTTTGCCGCGGGCGGACCCGGGTACGCGGGCGGGACCCGAACGTCCGCACGGTGAGGCCCCGCACCGTGGGCCTGCACCGTGAGGCCCCGCACGGAAGGCACTGTCATGGCAACGTTCGACTCCACCACCAGGACGAACGAGTGGTCGCCGGTCCGCATCGCCGCTCTCGTGGTCGGCGCGGTGTTCCTGCTGGTCGGCATCCTCGGCTTCATCCCGGGCATCACCAGCAACTACGACACCCTGGAATGGGCGGGCCACCACTCCGAGGCCCGGTTGTTCGGCCTGTTCGCCGTCTCGATCCTGCACAACCTGGTGCATCTGGCCTTCGGCATCCTCGGTCTGATCGCCTCGCGAACGGCAGGCGCCGCCACGAGTTTCCTGATCGGCGGTGGCGTGATCTACCTGGCGCTGTGGCTCTACGGCCTGGTCGTCGACAAGGAGAGTTCGGCCAACTTCGTCCCCGTCAACACCGCCGACGACTGGCTGCACTTCGGCCTCGGCCTCGGCATGATCGCCCTCGGCGCCCTGCTGCCGAGGGTGGTCCGTGGCCGCACCCACACCGGACTGCTGAACTGACCGGCGGCGCGCGCCCCCGCGTGCGAGGAGAGGCCATCGTTTGAGGAGAGGCCCTCGTTTATGGCATGGACCCCCGGGTAGCCGACGCGGTGACCCGTCATCGAGGAAAGGGGTTGGTATGAGCACGATGGCCGCCACCGTGGACGTCGAGGTTCCCGTTCGCACCGCCTACAACCAGTGGACGCAGTTCGAATCCTTCCCGCAGTTCATGGAGGGCGTGGAGGCCGTGCGTCAGCTCGACGACCGGCACACCCACTGGCGCATCCACGTCGGGCCGTCGACCAGGGAGTTCGACGCCACCATCACCGAGCAGCATCCCGACGAACGGGTGGCGTGGAAGTCCGACTCCGGCCCGAATCACGCCGGTGTCATCACCTTCCACCGTCTCGACGACAACCACACCCGCGTCACCGCGCAGATGGACGTCGACCCCGAGGGCTTCGTCGAACAGGCCGCCGACAAGCTCGGTGTGCTGAAGCACCGCGTGAACGGGGATCTGAAGCGTTTCAAGGAGTTCATCGAGAGCCAGGGGGCGGAGACCGGCGCCTGGCGCGGAGACATTCCCCGTCCCGACGCGTAGATCTGTTCCAGCGCGACCGGTTCCGGCGCACCCGGTTCCAGCGGACACCGGTTGCGGCACACCTGATTCCGGTGCGGGGACCGCATCGCCCCCGAGGCCAGGGCGGCGGCGCGGTCACCGGACCGGGCCTGCCCCCGCCGACGGCACCACCGCGAACGTCCTCGGCCGAGGGTGCCCGGCCGCCGTGAGCCGCTGCCCGACCGCCGGCGCGACCGCCGCCGCACGGGCGCGGTCCACCAGAGCGATGGCACTGCCGCCGAATCCACCGCCCACCATGCGCGCGCCGTACGCGCCGGCGGCGATGGCCGCGTCCACGGCCTCGTCCAGCGCCGGGGTGGACACCTCGAAGTCGTCGCGCAGGGACGCGTGCCCCTCGGTGAGGATCGGACCGATCTCGCGGGGGTCGGCTCCCGCGCGCAGCCGAGCCGCCACCGCGGCCACCCTGGCGTTCTCGGTCACCACATGCCGGGCGCGGCGGCGCAGCACCGGGTCGCCGATGCGGGTCACCTGCGCGGGACCGGCGATCTCGCGCAGGCTGCGCACGCCGAGTTCCCGTGCGGCCGCTTCGCATTCGGCGCGGCGGCGGGCGTAACCGCCCGCCGCGTTCTCGTGCGGCTGACCGGTGTCGACCACCAGCAACACCAGTCCCGCGGCCGCCAGGTCGAAGGGGATCTGCGCACAGCCCGCCTCGGCGCTGCCGCCGCCCGGCCCCGCGCCGAACTGCCGGACGTCGAGGAACAGCGCGTGCCCGGCGGTGCACAGCAGGGACGCGGCCTGGTCGAGCACCCCGGTGGGCGCGCCGACGTAGTGGTTCTCGGCGGCGACAGCGATGTCGATCAAGGCGCGCCGATCCAGTTCCGGCGCACACAGATCCCGGACCGCCCCGGCCACCGCGCAGGTCAGCGCCGCCGAACTGGACAGGCCCGCACCGATGGGCACCGCCCCGTCGACCTCGATCCGCACGCCGGGCACCGCGATGCCGCGGGCGGCGAAGGCGTCGATCACCCCGGCCACGTAGCGCGCCCAGCCCGGAATGCGTTCGCGCGCTTCGGCCAGCCCCGCCAGTGCGACGGTCACCGTCTCGCCGGGACGCTGCGCGGAGACCATGCGCGCCACCGGTTCGCCCGTGCGCCGGACGGTACAGCGCGTCACCAACGGCAGGGCGACCGGGAGCACGAATCCCGCGTTGTAGTCGGTGTGCTCGCCGATGACGGTGACCCGCCCTGGTGCTGCCCACGTGTTCACCGGACCATTCTGCGCCCGCACCCGACCGGCAGCGCCCGACCGACCCCCGGTCATTGTCGGCAAACGATCCCGCCACGACCGGGGTCCGTGCGATCATCGGATGAGTTGTCCAGCTTGTCGAGGTTCATCACCGTCGCTCGCTCTGTCCGTAGCGCCGGGCCGGGACGGCTGTTTCTTTAGCACCACTTCCAGCTCGACAGCGCCGTCGGGCCTCGATGCCGCAGCACCACGAGCAAGCACAACGAGCATCGGGGAGATCGACGTCGCCGCGGAGGAGTCGCCGTCCGGCCTGCCGGAACAGACGACCGCGTCGTCAGGGCAGAGGGGGGTTGACGACAGTGATCGAGACAGCTCTGAAGAGTCGCCTGATCACCTTCAGGACGCGATGTTGCGCGGTGCTCCTCGCCGTCTGGTCCGTGGTCGTCGCCGTGCCACTGGTGACGGGCGACCGGTCGGCGGCTCTGGTGACGACACTGATCGTCGGCACGGGCGCGCTGGTCATGACGTGCTGCGGGCTGCGCGCCCACCGCCCGCGCAGGCCGCTGCCCTGGTATCTGTTGTCGAGTTCGGTGACGTTGTACGCCGCGGGCGCGGTGCTGCGGGAGGTGTCGGCGGATCGGGCCGCCGAGTTGTGCTCGCTGGCGGCCTTCGCGTCGATGACCGCGGCGGTCGCCACCTGGCTGCGGCCGCGCCGGGCGCGCGGCGACTCCGATCTCGCGCTGGACTCCGCGTTGATCGGTCTGGCCGCGCTGCTGGCCTCGTGGACCTTCCTCATCTCCCCGGCCGTCGGCTCGGCGGCCACGGTGACCGCCGTGCTGGTGGTCGGCCACCCGCTGCTGGACGCGGTGCTGCTGGGGCTGCTCGCCCACTCGGTCGCCACGGTCGGCCGTTCGGAGATCTCGCTGCGGCTGCTGCACCTCGGCCTGGCCCTGGTGCTGCTCGGCGACGTCCTGCAAGATCTGGACCGCACCGGACTGGCCGGCACCGCCCCCGCCGTCCAGCAGACGCCGATGCTGCTGGCCTACGCCGCGATCGGGATCGCCGCCCTGCACCCGACCATGTCGGCGCTGGGCGGACCGCGCCACATCCACCCGCACCGGTCGAGGCAGCGGGCGAGCGTGATCGCGGGCGCGCTGATCGTGGCCGCGCTGGTGCCGGTGCTCGGCTCCAGCCTCGGCCTGCTGGACCGGGTGGTGGTGTCGACCCTGTTCGCGCTGCTGCTGATCGGGGTGCTGCTGCGCAGCGAGCGCGCCATCCAGCGCAGCCTGCGCAGCGAGCGCCGCGCCCAGTACCAGGCCGATCACGACATGCTGACCGGCCTGCTGAATCGCTCTGCGCTGCTGCGCGCGCTCTCCCGTGAGCACACGCCGTGGCGGCCCGGTCCGCTCGGCCTGCTGTTCATCGACCTGGACGGATTCAAGCGGATCAACGACAACTTCGGCCACGCCGTCGGCGACGAGCTGATCGCCGACACCGCCGCCCGCATCCGCCGGGTGGCCGGCCGCGATCCGGTGGTCGCGCGCTACGGCGGCGACGAATTCGTGGTGCTCACCCCCACGTCCGCCGCCGAGTCCGCCGCCCTGGCCGAACGTCTGCTCGACGCCTTCGGCGAACCCTTCGCGCTCAGCGTCGGCGAAGTGCGGGTGACGGCGAGCATCGGCATCGCCTGCACCCCCGGCGGCGGGCACGGGGTGCTCGTCGACGACCTGGTCCGGGAGGCGGACGCGGCCATGTACCACGCCAAGGACCGAGCCCTCGGCTACGCCTTCCACCCCGATTCGGTCGTCGACGAGCCGACGGCGAGGCCGGGGGAAGCAGACTCCGGTCTGCCGCTCGCGCAGGTACCCGGTCTCGGCGACGACGCGGGCCCGGCGCCCGCGAGCCGGGGCCGGGCCGAGGCCGCGACAGGTGACGACGGGCGAGTCGTGGCTTCGGCCGCCGCGCCGCAGGCCTCCCCTGTCGCTGCCGTCGCGACGGGCACACCGATCGTGGCCGAGCCCGCCCCGGCGGTTGCGCCCTTCCCGCCGACACACGCCACACGCCGCGCGGTGAACAGGTCCGCTGCCACCGGCCACGCCGCAAGATCCTCGACCGGAACCCCTTTCACGGACGAGGCCCTGCGCGCATTCGGCGGGGAATCCTCCTCGGCCGACGAGATGACCGTCTCCGCCGATGCGATCCAGGGCGAGGCCGGAACCACGCTCACCGCCTGGCTCCGGCGCACCGGGAGGAAGCAGGCCGCGGGCCGGGCGGGCTGATCCGGCGCGCCCGGCGGGTCAGGCGTCGAGTTCCTCCAGTGCCCGCTTGGCGGCCTCCAGTTCGGCCTGCAACTGCGCGACCTTGGCCAGCTGCGCCTCCCTGACCGCCTCGAGCACGCCGTTGACGACCTCCTCGACCTCGGGGTGCAGCAGCTTGGCGGCCTGGGCCACGGCGCCGCTGCTCACCGGAAGGCCGCGCACCGAACGCTTCTTGCCGGTGACCACCTCCACGGTCCACTCGCCGTCGGCCGTGCCGGACAGGGTGACCGTCACCTCGGGGGTCTTCGCCTTGCCGCGCGCGGCCTTGGCGGGCTTGGCGGCGGCCCTGTTCTGGGCGGCCGGGTCCGGGGCGGGCGCAGCGGTTTTCGCGGGCGCTGGCTTGGCGGCGTCCTTGGCGGGACGCGGCGCTGGGGCCTCGGCCGCGGGTGCGCTCGTCGGGCTCGGCGACTGGGTCACAGAGGTTTCCTTTCTCGGGGCGGGTTCGGCCCGTCCCGGTGCGGTGGCCGCCTTCTCGCGGGGCGGCTTGGTCAGGGTCACTTCGACCGGGGAGAACGACAGCACGTCCTTGGACCCGGTGGGGCGCACCTGGAGGAAATCGCCCTCGGCGGGATCGCCCAGTGCGACAACCTTTCCCGAGCGACCCTCCGGCACGCCGACGGCGGCCGCGGTGAACCAGATCATCGGTGGGCGGCCCGCCGCGATCTCCGCGGCGATGTGCTGTATCTCGCTGTCGGACAAGGGCGTGGGCTTGGTTCGCGATGAGGGCATGGCGGAACTCCGGACATCATGGGACGGCTGCGTGCCCCAGATGATGCCGCACCGCACCGACAACGCGCACAGCCGGCAGGTCGGCGTGGGGGTGCGCACCCTGGCGCCACCGCAGCAAACACTGTTAACTTATTGCCCACGTCACACTAGGACGAGGACGAACATCGTGATGCACGCACTCCAGGTGACCGGACCGGGCACCGTCGAACTCAGGACGGTCCCGGTGCCCGGGATCGGCCCAACCGACGTGTTGCTGCGGGTCGGCGCGGCGGGCATCTGCCGCTCCGACCTGCGGATCGTCGCTCTCACCGAGCCGAGGTGCGCCCGGCCGTTCACGCTCGGCCACGAGATCGCCGGCACCGTCGAGGCGGTCGGCGCCGAGGTGTCGACCCCGTTGGCCGGGGCCCGCGGCGTCGTCTATCCGTGCTGGTCGTGCGGGGTGTGCCGGGAATGCCTGCGCGGCAACGAGAACATCTGCCTGGCCGCGGGCCGCGCCGCGTCGCCGCCCTCCCCCGGCGTCGACCGCGACGGCGGCATGGCCGAGTACGTGTGCGTGCCCGCGCGGGCCTTCGTGCCGATCGGCGAACTGGACTTCCTGCAGGCCGCGCCGCTGGCCGATGCGGCGCTCGCCGGCTACCACGCCGTCGCGGGCGTCGCGGACCGGCTGGTGCCGGGGTCGACGGCGGTGGTCGTCGGGGTCGGCGGGCTCGGCCACGTGGCCGTGCAGATCCTGACCGCCACCACCGCCGCACGGGTGATCGCGGTGGACCTCGCCGAGGACAAGCTCGCCCTGGCCAAGGCCAACGGGGCGGACGAGTGCCTGCTGTCCGGCGCGGACACCGCCGGGCAGATCCTCGACCGAACCGAGGGACGCGGCGCCGAGGCGGTCTTCGACTTCGTCGGCGACGAGCGCACGACCCGGCTGGCGATGGAGTCGGTGGCGCCGAACGGAGCCTGCCGGATCGTCGGCTTCGGCGGCGGGAGCACCGAGGTCCTCGCGCGGCCGACGGGCGCCACCGGCCTGCCCTGGGGCGCCTCGGTGCGCAAGACCTACGCGGGCACCCGCTCGGATCTGGTGGAAGCCATCGCGCTGGCCCGCTCGGGCAAACTGCGCGTGGACGTGGAGCCCTACGAACTGGTCGACGGCCGCGAGGCCCTCGACCGGCTGGCGCGGGGCCTGGTGCGAGGACGGGCGGTGCTGGTGCCATGACCGGTCGCGAGACAGACCACGATCAGCAGACGGTGACCGATCGGCAGCGGGCGCGCGCCGAACTGGTCGCCCGGCTCACGGCGAAGGGCGAGCCGTTCGCCCGCGCTCCCGAGGACGTCCTCGGCGTCACCATGCCGGTGTTCACCCATCGCCATCGCTCGCTGCGGGCGGTGCTGGCCGAGTCCGCGCGTCTCGGTGACCGCGAGTACCTGGTGGACGACGAGCGCCGGATCTCCTACCGCGCGCACCTCGCCGAGGTGGCGGCGCTGGCGGTCGCGCTGCGGGAACGCCACGGCATCGGCCCCGGTGACCGGGTGGCGATCCTGGCCGCGAACTCGCCCGCCTGGGTGCAGGCGTTCTGGGCCTGCCAGTGCCTCGGCGCGATCGCGGTCGGCTACAACGCCTGGTGGACGCCGCGTGAGATCGCCTACGCCCTCGGCCACACCCGGCCGTCTGTGGTGATCGCCGACGGCCGCCGCGCCGAACGCCTCGCCGGGTCGGGAACGGAGGCAGAGCCGGGAACGGAGGCAGCGCCGGGAACGAATGTGCCGCTGCTGCGCGTCGAGCACGACGTGCCCGCGCTGATCGCGGATTTCGCGGGCGCCGACCTGCCCGACACCCCGGTGGACGAGGACGACCCGGCCGTCGTCCTCTACACCAGCGGCACCAGCGGTCGTCCCAAGGGCGTGACGCACTCGCACCGCAACCTGATCGCGGTGATCGACCATCACCGCTTCAACGACGCCATGGCCGCGGCGTTCGCGGGCCGCGTCGACGACGGCGCGCCGAAGGGCCGCCGCTTCCTGCTCACCTCACCGCTGTTCCACATCGCCAGCCTGCACAATCTGGTGCTGCCCCGGCTGGCCACCGGCGACACCGCGGTCTTCTATCGCGGGGCGTTCGACGGCGAGCGGGTGGCGAGCCTGATCGAACGCGAACGCATCACCAACTGGGGCGCCATGCCGACCATGGCGCACCGGCTGCTGGCCGCCGAACCGGAACGCCACGACCTGTCCTCGCTGGTCTCGCTGTCGCTGAACTCCGCGCCCTCACCCGCCACCCTGCACCGGCAGCTGCGCGAGCGGGTCCCGGTGGCGCGCACGGCGCTGTCGACCAGCTACGGCATGACCGAGTGCGCGACGGCGGCGACACTGGCCACCCCGGCCGAACTGGCCGCCCACCCCGACACCGTGGGCAGGCCGATCATCGGCGTGGAGCTACAGATCCGCGACGGGTCGGGACGGCAGGTGGCCGCGAGCGCCGAGGGCGAGATCTGGGTACGCAGCCCCTACGTCATGCTCGGTTACTGGGAGGACCCGGACGCCACCGCCGCCGCGATCACCCCGGATCGCTGGTTGCGCACCGGCGACCTGGGCGCAGTCGACGCCCACGGCCTGCTCCGTCTGTCGGGCAGGCGCTCGGATCTCGTCCTGCGCGGCGGCGAGAACGTCTACCCCACCGAGGTCGAGCACTGTCTCGACGAGCATCCCGCCGTGGTGGAGTGCGCGGTGCTCGGGCTGCCCGACGAAGACCTCGGGCAGCGGGTCGCCGCGGTCGTGGTGACCGATCGCGACGTCACCCCCGGGGAACTGCGCGCCTTCACCGCCGAGCGACTGGCCTACTACAAGGTCCCCGACCGCTGGCTGGTCACCGCCGAGCCGCTGCCGCGCAATGCCACCGGCAAGGTCGTCCGAGCGGGCCTGGCCGAGCTGTTCACCGCCCCCTGAGGATCGGATCATCATGTACGACACCGTCATCGAACACGCCCGCTGGTTCGACGGCACCGGCGCGCCCTCGGCCATCCGCCACATCGGCCTGCGCGACGGCCGGGTCGCCGCCGTGTCGGCCGAGCCGCTGGACACGACCGGATGTCCTCGGGTGCTCGACGGCACCGGCAAATGGGTGCTGCCCGGCATGCTCGACATCCACACCCACTACGACGTGGAGATCCTCGGCTCACCCGCGCTGCTGGAATCGCTGCGGCACGGCGTCACCACGGTGTTGATCGGGTCGTGTTCCATCTCCACCGTGCACGTGGGCGCGGAGACCGCGGGCGATCTGTTCGGCCGGGTCGAGGCCATCCCCCGCCACCACGTGATCGACGCCGTGGAAAAGCACAAGTCGTGGACGAGCGCCGCCGAGTACGCGCGAGCGCTCGAGCAGTTGCCGCTCGGCCCGAACGTGGCGGCTTTCATCGGCCACTCCGACATGCGCGCGGCGGTCATGGGCCTCGACCGCGCCACCCGCGCCGACGTGCGGCCCGTCGCCGCCGAACTCGACACCATGGCGCGCTGGCTGGAGGAGGCGCTGGACGCCGGCTTCGTCGGCATGTCCTCCCAGCAGTTGCGTTTCGACAAGCTCGACGGTGAGTTCTGCCGCTCGCGCACGCTGCCGTCGACCTTCGCCACCGCGAAGGAGAAGCGCAGGCTGAACTCGATCCTGCGCAGGCGCGGCCGGGTGCTCCAGGGCGGCCCGGACGCTTCCCGCCCGCACACCATCGGCCTGATGGCCGCCGCCGCCCTCGGGCTGGGGCGGCGGGCGCTGAAGGTCAGCCTGCTGTCGGCCGCCGACCTCAAGGCCCTGCCGGTGATCGGGATCTTCACGGTGATGTCGAAGGTGCTCAACGCACTCGGCGCGGACTTCCGCTGGCAGCATCTGCCGGTGCCGTTCGAGGTCTACGCCGACGGCATCGACCTGGTGATCTTCGAGGAGTTCGGGTCAGGCGCGGCCGCCATGCACCTGTCCAACCAGGTGGACAAGCGCCGCGAGCTGCTGGCCGACCCGGACTACCGGCGACGCTTCCGCAAGGACTACGACAAGAAGTTCGGCCCCCGGGTGTGGCATCGCGACTTCTTCGACGCCGAGATCGTCGACTGTCCCGACCCGGCGGTGATCGGCAAGTCGTTCGGCCAGGTCGGGCTGGACCGGGGCGGGCTGCACCCGGTGGACGCCTTCCTCGACCTGGTCGTCGAACACGGCGACAAACTGCGCTGGCGCACCACCATCTCCGGGCACCGGCCCGAGATGCTCGACCGGCTCGCCGCCGATCCCGGTGTGCAGATGGGCTTCTCCGACGCGGGCGCGCACCTGCGCAACATGGCCTTCTACAACTTCGGGCTGCGCTTCCTGCGCCGCATGTACGACGCCGAACGCGCGGGCAGGCCGGTGCTGTCGATGGAACGGGCGGTGCACCGGCTCACCGGCGAACTCGGCCAGTGGTACGGCATCGACGCGGGCACGCTGCGCGAGGGCGATCGCGCCGATCTCGTGCTGCTCGATCCCGACCGGCTCGACGGCGAGCTCGACGCCTACGCCGAGGCGCCGGTCGCGCAGTACGGCAATCTCGAACGCATGGTCAACCGCAACGACGGCGCGGTGAAGGCGGTGTTCGTCGGCGGCGAGTACGTCTTCGGCGATGGCGTGGCCGCCGAGACGCTCGGCCTGCGGCGCACCGGAAGGTTCCTGCGCGCGAACTGAACCACGCCTCCCTTCCGGGTTGTTTGACCTCGGCGCGCCAGGGAATCCGCCCCGGGATGAACCACCGAGGAAGGGGTGACGTTCCATGTTGCTGCGCCGACTTGCCCGACCGCTGCTGGCGAGCGCTTTCGTCTACGACGGGGTCGACACGCTGATCAACCCCGAACCGCGCGCGAAAGCCGCGGCCGCGCTGCCGGAGAGCGTGGCGAGCCGGCTGCCCGCCGACCCGGACACCGTCATCAGGGTCAATGCCGTCGCCCAGGTCTCCGGCGGTGTTCTGCTCGCCCTCGGCAAGGCCCCACGGCTGGCCTCGCTGGTGCTGGCCGCGTCCGTGCTGCCCGCCACGGTCACCCAGCAGGACTTCTGGGCCGAGGCCGACCCGGACAAGAAGCAGGCCAAGCGCGCCGCGTTCCTCAAGGACGTGAGCCTGCTCGGCGGCCTGCTCATCGCCGGCGCCGACACCGAGGGCAAGCCCTCGCTGGGCTGGCGCGGCAGGCGCGCCGCCAAGGCCGCCGCGGCCAGTGTCTCGGCCGCCCTGCCGATCGGGGCGAGCGCGGGCGAGGGCACCGGCGAGACGCTCCAGCACTACGCGACCGAGGCGGCCGAGCGGGCCAAGACGCTCGGCTCGGTGGCCGCGGCCAAGAGTTCCGAACTGGCCGGGGCCGTCCAGACTCACGGCCCCGAGTGGGCCGCCACCGCCAAGGAGCGCGGCGCGGCGCTGGTCGGCGCGGCCAAGGAGCGCGCCGTCCCGCTCGCCGAGACCGCCAAACAGAAGGCGCTCCCGCTGGCCGAGACCGCGAAGGAACGCACCGCTCCGGTGGCGCTCACCGCCAAGGAGCGCGGGGCGGAGCTCGCCGAGGTCGCCAGGGAACGCGGCGCCGAGCTCGGCGAGATCGCCAGGCACCGCGGGACCGAGATCGCCGAGATCGCCAAGGAACGCGGGGTGGAACTGGGCGAGCGCACGAAGCACCGTGGCGCCGAGCTGAGCAGCCTGGCCAAGTACCGCGGCGCCGGGCTGGCCGGGGTGGCGAAGGAGCGGGGCGTCGAACTGGGCGAGCGGGCCAAGCACCGCGGCGCCGAATTGAGCGAGATCGCCAAGCAGCGCAGCGCCCTGCTGGCCGAGATCGCCAAGGAGCGTGGCGCGCAGGCAGCCGAGCCGCCGCGGCGGCGCGGCCTGTTCGGTCGCGGCTGAGCGAGCACCGGCTGCCGCGGCCCGAGTGGCCGCCACGGGTCCCGGCCGGTTCCGCGGATGTCAGGGAGAGCGCGGGACCGCCGGGGCGGCGGCTACTCCGAGGCGGCAGGGCGGGCGCGCAGGTGGGCGCGCTCGCCCTGCTTGCCGAACAGAATCAGGAATTCCACCGGATGCTCGTCGGCGGCGCCGAACCAGTGCGGCACCTTGGTGTCGAACTCGGCGGCCTCGCCGGGGACGAGCACCAGATCGTGCTCGCCGAGGATCATCCGCAGCCGCCCGTTGAGCACGTACAGCCATTCATAGCCCTCGTGGGTCTTCGGCTCGGGAACGCGCCGCTCGCTGCCAGCGGGGATGATCAGTTTGTAGGCCTGGATGCCGCCCGCGCGGCGGGTGAGCGGCAGCATCGTCATGCCGAAACGGGTGATGGGGCGCAGGTGGATGCGTGGATCGCCGGTCGGCGGCGCGCCGACCAGCTCGTCGAGGGTGACTCCGTGCGCCCTGGCCAGCGGGAGCAGCAATTCCAGTGTCGGCCTCCGGGTCCCGGATTCCAGCCACGAGAGCGTGCTCACCGATATCCCGGTCTCGGCCGACAGGTCGTTCAATGTGGTCTCGCGTTGCTTGCGCAGGGCACGTAATCGCGGCCCCACCGCGTCCAGGGCCCGGTCCAGATCCTCGTCCACACCCGCCATTTTGCCACGTCGGCAAATAACATTGCCGATTCACCTCCGGCTGCCGCACTGTCGGGAGCCGAAGGAGGTGGTCGAGATGACCGACAACGGACAGCGACAGGCGGCGAGGGAACCCGGCATCCGGGACGTGGTGGTGATCGGCGGCGCGGCCGCGGGGCTGGCGGGGGCGCTCACGCTCGCGCGGGCCCGCCGCTCGGTGCTGGTGCTCGACGCGGGCGCACCGCGCAATCGATTCGCCGAGGGCGTGCACGCTCTGCTCGGATTCGACGGCATCGCCCCGGCGGAACTGCTGGAGCGCGGCCGCGCCGAGGTGCGGCGCTACGGCGGGCACATCCAGACCGGCGAAGTGGTGCGGGCGCGGCGCGTCGAGCCGGGCTTCGCGGTGGACACCGCCGACGGGAGGACCGTGCGGGCACGCCGCCTGCTGGTCACCACCGGTCTGGCGGACGAACTGCCCGCCATCCCCGGCGTCGCCGAACGATGGGGCCGCGACGTGCTGCACTGCCCCTACTGCCACGGCTGGGAGGTGCGCGATCAGCCCGTCGGCGTGCTGGCCACCGGGCCGCAGGCGATCCACCAGGCGCAGCTGTTCCGGCAGTGGAGCGAGGACGTGGTGCTGTTCACCCACACCGCCGCCCCGCCGGACGCGACGGCGGCCGGCGAACTCGCCGCGCGCGGCATCCGCGTGGTGCCTGGGGAGGTCGCGGGCCTGGTCGTCGAGGACGACCGCCTCACCGGGGTCCGGCTGGCCGGTGGCGCGCTCGTCGCCAGGACCGCCGTTGTGGTCGCCCCGCGGATGGTCGCCAGGGCCGGCTTCCTCGCCGAGCTGGGACTGGCCCCGGTGGAGCACCCCTCCGGCGCGGGCCCGCACATCCCGGCCGACCCCACCGGAGCGACGGCCGTTGCCGGGGTGTGGGTCGCGGGCAATGTGACCGATCCGTCCGCCCAGGTCGGACCGGCCGCGGCGGCGGGCTCCGTCGCCGCGGCCAGGATCAACGCCGATCTCGTCGCCGAGGAGATCGGCACGGCGGTGGCAGCCGCCCGCGGCGGCGCCGGACAGCCCGCCTGATCCCCGGCCCGGCGCGGCACGCCCGCGCGCCGGTGATGGTGAAGTGACACCGATCCGCCCGGGCGGCGGCGCCGAATGCCGGGTGGACGTCCGTCGCGAATCCCAGCCACGGCGCGGCGGGCGTCTCGTTGGGGTGCGACAGCATCGCCGGGGTGGGTCTCCGCTCATGGCCCGTCCCGGCGATGCGTCTACCGGACTATGCTGTCCGGTGGGATGCGCCGTCGGCGGCCCCGGCGCGGTGCCGGGAACCAGCGTCAGCGCCCCGGAGTACCGCAGTCGGAAGGTGTCAGCCCGTGCGTCTCGTCAGCCGCGAACTACCCGCCGATGATCTGCGCGCCGTGGACAGGCTGCACTCCCCCGGAGTCGCCCGCCTGCTCCGCGCCGCGCACGGACTGTCACCGGAGTCGATCGACCTGCTCACCTCCATGGCCGAACGCCTGCGCGCCGCCGAGGGAGCCCTGCCCGACCCCGCCTATCACTGACTCGCCTGTCACTGACTCGCCTGTTCACCGACTCGCCTGTTCACCGACCCGACTGTCAAGACTCGTCTGTCACGACTCGCCTGTTCACCGACTCGCCTATGACCGAGTCCCGCCTTCGCCGCGCTCACAGTCGCCGGACCGAGGCCGCCGCACCGAGGCCGCCGCACCGAGGCCGCCGCACCGAGGCCGCCGGACCGAGGCCGCCGGACCGAGGTCACCGGATCGCACAGCCGGTGGGCGCCCCCCGTCTCGCGGGCGTGAACGGCTCAACCCGGCCGAGCGAACCGGAGCACCGCACCGGACAGCGGGAGCTCGAGCGCGGTCTCCGGCGCGAGGCCGGGCTCGGGGTCGGCGCCCGGCGCGAGATGGCGGGCGCCGAGCGGTTCGGCCACCGCCCGCGGCAGTTCGCCGGCGCAGGCCGCGCGGTCGAGCAGAAGCGCGGGGTCGTACGACGAGCCAGTCATCACGAATGATTCGGCGCGCGAATATCTCTCGCACGGCTGATACCGTGTGGTCTTCACCGATCACCAATGGGAGACGTATTCTTGACCAACCCATCGTTGTTCACCCCAACCGCCCCCTCCGCGCAGCCCATCGGCTGCCCCGTCCAGCACGGTTCCCCCATCGACACCGACGGGCCGAGAATCCCGCTGCACAGCCCCGACTTCGCCGCCGATCCGCACCGCCACTATCGCGAAATGCGTGAGCAGTACGGCAATCTCGCTCCGATCGAGCTCTCCCCCGGCGTGCCCGCCACGCTGGTGATCGGATACGAGACCGCGGTGCGCGTCCTCAACGACCCCGAGCACTTCCCGGCCGACCCGCGCGTGTGGCAGCAGAGCTGTCCCGACGACAGCCCGGTCAAGCCGATGCTGGAGTGGTACCCGAACGCGTTGCGCAACTCCGGTTCGGTGCACATGCGCTACCGGCTCGCCTACACCTCGGCCATCGAGGGCATCGACATGCACTCCCTGCACCACATGGTCGAGCGCATCGCCGTCCCGTTGATCAACGAGTTCTGCACCACCGGGTCGGCGGATCTGGTGAGCCAGTACGCGTTTCCGCTCGCCTTCGAGATCCTGAACCGGCTGGTCGGCTGCTCGACCGAACTCGGCCACCGGGTGGCCACCGGCATGGCCGCGCTGTTCGACACGGTGAACGCGGCCTGGGGCATGCAGACCCTCAGCGAGGCGCTGATGGAGCTGATCCACATGCGCCGCGCCGAGCCGGGCGACGACGTGACCTCGCGCATGGCCCACCACCCGTCGAATCTGAACGACGAAGAGCTGCTGGCCAATCTGATCAGCTTCTACGGCGCGGGCATCGAACCCCAGCAGAACCTGATCGCCAACACCCTGCTGCTCATGCTCACCGACGAGCGTTTCGGTGGCAGCATGCTCGGCGGCGCGCTGTCGACCCGAGACGCCCTCGACGAGGTGCTGTTCAACGACCCGCCGATGGCCAACTTCTGCTCCAGCTTCCCCCGGCAGCCGGTGCTGATCGACGGAGTCTGGCTGCCCGCCCACCAGCCGGTGCTCATCGGCCTGTCCGCGGCCAACACCGATCCGGCCATCCGCGGCGGCAACCGCACCGGCAACCGCTCACATCTGGCCTGGGGCGCCGGGCCGCACGCCTGCCCCGCCCGCTCGGTCGCCTATCTGGTCTGTCAGGACGCCATCGACCAACTGCTCGACGCTCTCCCCGAGATGCGACTGTCGGTGCCCATGAATGAATTGACCTGGCGCCCAGGGCCTTTCCATCGCGCCCTGACCGCTCTTCCGGTTGAATTCAGTCCGTCACCCCGACTACCGATCAACGAAGGAGCGCCCGCGCATGGCTGATCCGACGAGCGAGCCCATCCCACTGGACATGACCGGCGCCGACATCCAGGGCGAGCTGGCCCGCATCCGCGCGCGTGGCCCGGTCGCCCTGGTCGAACTGCCCGGCGGCGTCCCCGCCTGGTCGGCGACCGATGCCGACGCCCTGCAGAGCCTGCTGGCCGATCCGCGCGTGTCCAAGGACCCGCGCCGGCACTGGCCGGCGTTCAACAACGGTGAGATCACCGCGGATTGGCCGATGTACACCTGGGTGGCGGTGGACAGCATGTTCACCGCCTACGGCGCCGACCACCGGCGGCTGCGCAAGCTCGTCTCGCCCGCCTTCACCCACCGGCGCACCGCCGCGCTGCGTCCGCGCATCGAGGCGCTGGTGAAGGATCTGCTGGACGCGCTGGACGAGACTCCGCCCGGCGAGGTGGCCGACCTGCGCGAGAGCTTCGCCTACCCGGTGCCGATCCAGGTGATCACCGAATTGCTCGGCGTGCCCGAGCATCTCGGTCCCGGCCTGCGCAAGTGCGTGGACACCTACTTCGACACCTCCACCGGCCCCGAGGACGCGCTGGCCAATTACCTGGAGGAGCATCGTCTGGTCAGCGAACTGGTGGCCTATCGCACCGAGCACCCGGGCGACGACATCACCAGCGTGCTGGTCACCACCCGCGACGAGGAGGGTTCCCAGCTCACCCAGAAGGAACTCGTCGACACGTTGATGCTGATCATCAACGCCGGTCACGAGACCACGGTGAACCTGCTCGACCAGGCGATCGTCGCCCTGCTCACCCACCCGGATCAGCTCGCCGACGCCGAGTCGGGGCGGGTGAGCTGGTCGGAGGTGATCGAGGAGACGTTGCGCTACGAGGCGCCGGTGGCGCATCTGCCGCTGCGCTACGCGGTGGAGGACATCGAGATCGGCGGCGAACTCATCCGCAAGGGCGAACCGATCCTGGCGTCCTACGCCGGAGCCGGCCGTGACCCGAAGGTGCACGGGGAGACCGCCGACAGCTTCGATGTGCACCGGGCGAAGAAGGACCACCTGTCCTTCGGGCACGGGGCGCACCACTGCATCGGCGCGCCGCTGGCCCGGCTCGAGGCCGCCATCGCGCTGCCCGCGCTGTTCGAGCGGTTCCCGGAGATGACCTTCGCCCAGGATCCGGCGACGCTGCCGCGGATCGGCAGTTTCGTTTCCAACGGTCACCAGTTCCTGCCGGTCCACTTGCACGGCGCACCGGAGAACTGAAGCCCCGTGGATGGTGGGCCGGCGCGATCCCGGCCCACCATCCGGGAGGAAAATAGAACTCGTTCTACGATGGGGGCACCCCGGGCCGCACCGCCCGGTTCGCCGATCACGGAGGACCCCATGCCCACCGAGCCCGCCGCCGCCGATCTGCTGGCAGCCGTGCAGGCCTCGCCTCGCGCCGTCGCCGCCCACGACAAGCCCGCCTGGGTGGGACTGTTCGCGGCCGACGCCGAGGTCAACGATCCGGTCGGCTCCGCCCCGCATATCGGCGCCGAGGCCATCGGCCGCTTCTACGACACCTTCATCGCGCCCAACCGCATCGCCTTCCACGTCGAGCGCGACGCCGTCGCGGGCAGCACCGTGGTGCGTGATCTGGCCATCGAGATCACCATGTCCACCGGCGCGACCGTGACGGTCCCCATGCACCTGCGCTACGACCTCCACGCCGGAACCGAGGGATCGGCAGAGACAGCGGGATCGGCCGGAGCGGGAGAATTGCGGATCGCCCGCCTGGCCGCGCATTGGGAGCTGGCGCCCATGATGGGCCGGCTGCTGGCGACCGGGCTGTCCGGCCTCGGCGCGGCCACCGTCCTCGGCGCCCGGCTGCTGCGCAATCAGGGACCGGCGGGAGCGCTCGGCATGACCAGGGCACTGGCCGGCGTGGGGCGGGCGGGCAAGACCGTCGCGCGTCGCTTGTTCGCCGCGGCCGCCGAGACCGACCTGGCGGGGGTGCGCGAGCTGGTCGGCGACCGCGCCGACATCACCGTGGCAGGCCGAGCCGTCTCGGTCGAGGAGTTCACCAACCGCGCCCGCGACATGCGCTGGGACAAGATGCTCGCCGCGGGCCGCTGGGTGACCACCTCGGTCACCGTCGGCTCCGCCCACGGCGTGGCCATGATCGAATTCACCCCGCGCAGCCTGCACATCGCCCGCCTGGAACTCTTCCTCGACCAGCCGTGACCCCGGGGCGGTCCCGCCCGAGCGGCACGTCGCCCGCGCTGGTCTCCTGGCACGGATGCGTGCGGCGGGTCCACACGGGCCGACGCGGCCGCCCGACCGGAATCGCCGCGGCACGGCCGACCGTCCGGGACACGGAAAAGGCTCAGGCCGGAGAGTCTGGGACTCTCCGGCCTGAGCCGTAGTAGCGGGGACAGGATTTGAACCTGCGACCTCTGGGTTATGAGCCCAGCGAGCTACCGAGCTGCTCCACCCCGCGTCGGTAACCACAACATTACACACAGGTGCGCGCCGAAGGCAAATCACCGCATCCCGCGCGGATCTCCGCAGGTCGGACCGCCCCGGCCGGACGAACCCCGGGCAGCGGGCGACAGTCGCGAGAGCGCGCAGAACCGTCGGACGATCACCGGAGAAATGATTTCCGGCGACTTTGACGCTACGTAAACGTGAGCGGCCTCACTATCTCTTGGTGATATCAGGCACATAACGTTTCAATCACGGCGGCGACATTCGGGCGCGTTTTCCGCATTTCACCAGCAAAAACGGCAGTATCCGAGCTGTTTGTCGCACGAATAATCGTGCGTTATCAAGACGTGATCCTCCGAGATTGTTTCGTTACCGTCGCAGTGCGGTTCGGCTCAACCGGGTCGGACCAAGCCTCGGATCGTCGAACACCGGCAACCCTGCCCCGCGACCCGAGGAACCCCGATCTCCCGGGGGCAGGGACCCGGTGGCGACATGCCGGGCCGGCGGGCGCGGGGAGGGAAACCACACCATGACCAAGAACCGGAAGATCAGCACTCGCGCTCTCGGCTTCGTCGCCGCGACCGGCGCCTTTGCCGCCATCCCGTTCGGCCTGTCCACCGCTTCCGCCTCCGCCGCGCAGTACGACTGGGACGGCGTCGCGCAGTGCGAGAGCGGCGGCAACTGGAGCATCAACACCGGTAACGGCTACTACGGTGGCCTGCAGTTCTCGCACAGCACCTGGCTCGCCAACGGCGGCACCGGCTACGCCCACAACGCCAGCAAGGAAGAGCAGATCCGCGTCGCGGAGAACGTCCTGAAGACCCAGGGCGTCGGCGCCTGGCCGGTCTGCGGCCAGTACCTGACCACCGCCACCGAGCCGGAGCCGCAGCCGCAGGTCGCGCCGCTGCCGGAGCAGCTGCCCGCCGTGCCCGAGGAGAGCCGCGTGGTCTTCGAGCAGGTCGAGCGCACCGCGGGCGAGCTGGCCGCGCAGTACGGCGTGGAGGGCCAGTACCGCCAGCTGCTCCAGCAGCACAGTGGCCTGATCTCCGACGTGCTGGGGCGCTGACCCCGGAAGGGATCGTTGGTCCCCGATCAGCACATGATCACGATCAGCACATGATCAGCGGCCCCCGTCGTCACCGGTGACGACGGGGGCCGCTGTCGCTGTCCTCGGGCTTCCTGCGCGGAGAATTCAGCCCACCGCGACGGCGACGGTCCTGGTCAGCGGCCCGCCTCCTGGTAGGCCTCGACCGCGGCCTCCAGTTCCTCCAGCGCCTTGCCGAAGTCCTCGAAGTTGCCGCTGCGCATGGCACTGCGCACCGCGTCGATCTTGCGATCCAGCTCGGCGGCCGCGGCGTCCTTGTCACGCGAACCGCTCGCCGGCGGCGGCGTGCTCTGTTGCTGCTGGTCGCCGTCCTCGGTGGGTGGGGTGACCTCGATGGCCGGCGGCGCGGAGCCGGGCCGAGGCCTGGTCGCCGGATCGCCGCCGGGCGGGGTGGCCAGCGCGCCCGCGCCGGGGATCACCTGGTTCAGCGCCTCGGCCAGCGTCGAGGCGTAACCGACCTTCACGCTGCCCGCCTGGTCGCGATAGCTGACCAGCACGCGCAGCAGCTGCGGGAAGGTGGCGGTGTTCGGGCCGGTGTTGCGTTCGTTGTAGAACGGCTCCACATAGAGGATGCCGCCGTCGGCGATCGGCAGGGTCAGCAGATTGCCGTAGCGGATCTTGTTGGAGTTCGACAGCAGCGTCTTCTCCTGGGAGACCTGCGGCGCCGTCGTCATGGTGTTCTGCGTCTGCTGCGGACCCTGGGTCTGGGTGTCGGTGGGCAGGCGCAGAATCGTGAACTTGCCGTAGTTCTCCGGGTCGGAGCGCACCGAGATGTAGGCGGAGAGGAACTGGCGGTTGTAGCCGACCATCGCGCTGGTCAGGTTGAACACCGGTTCCTTGCTGTCCTCGTCGCCCAGCAGCACGTAGTACGGCGGCTGGTTGAAGCTGCCGCCCTCGATGGTGGGATCGGAGGGCACCGACCAGAAGGCGTTGTTGGTGAAGAACTCACGCGGGTTGTCCACGTGGTACTTGGTCAGCATCTCCCGCTGGACCTTGAACAGGTCCTCCGGGTAGCGGAAGTGGGAGCGCAGCTCGTCGCTGATCTCGCTCTCCGGCTTGACCGAGTTGGGGAAGACCCCGCGCCAGGCCTTCAGCACCGGGTCGGTCGGGTCCACCTCGTAGAGGGTCACGGTGCCGTCGTAGGCGTCGACGGTGGCCTTGACCGAGTTGCGGATGTAGCTGACCTCCTTGCGGGGCAGCAGGCGACCGGTCTTCTTGTCGATGCTGTCCTCGACAGCGCCCTCCAGCGAGGTCTTCTGCGCGTAGGGGTAGTTGTCGAGGGTGGTGTAGGCGTCGACGATCCAGACGATCCTGCCGTCCACGACCGCCGGGTAGGCGTTGCCGTCGGCGGTCAGCCACGGCGCCACCTTCTGCACGCGCTCACGCGGGCTGCGGTTGTAGAGGATCTTCGACTCCGGGCCGATGGCCTCGGAGAACAGGATGTTGCGCTCGGCGTACTTGGCGGCGAAGGCCAGCCGGTTGAACCAGTTGCCGATCGGCACGCCGCCCTTGCCGGTGTAGGTGTACTGGGCCGTGTCGGAGTCGTACTCGCGCGGCGCCTGGCTCTCGGTCGCGCCGACGATCGCGTAGTCGGGATCGGACTGCGAGATCAGCTCGCCGTAGTAGACGCGCGGCTGCTCGACCCGGATGACCTGGCTGTCCTTCGGGGTGAACAGGTCGCTCACCATGAAGATCGGGTAGCCGGAGTCCGACGAGCCGCCGGTGGCGTTGGCGTCCTCGGACTGCGGCTTGTTGACCCGGTTCGCCGGCGCGGCCACGAAGCCGTTGCCGTGGGTGTAGACGGTGTGCTTGTTGATCCAGTCGGTCTGGTTGCCGGTCAGCGCCGCGGGCGAGAGCTCGCGGGCCGCGACGATGAAGTCCTGGACCTGACCGTTGATCTCGTAGCGGTCGATGTCCAGCGATTCCGGGAAGCCGTAGAAGTTCTTCAGCTGGCGCAGCTGGGTGAACGTCGGCGAGAGGATGTTCGGGTCGAGCAGGCGGGCGTTGCCGATGGTGGCGGCGTCGACCGGCACCTCGAGCGGGCTCTTGGAGCTCTCGCCGGGATAGTCCTTGTACTCGATCTTGTCCGAGGTGATGCCGAAGGCGTCGCGGGTGGCGGCGATATTGCGCTCGATGTACTCCGACTCCTTGTCCGCGGCGTTCGGGCGCACCGAGAACTGTTCGATGACCAGCGGGTAGACCGCGCCGACCAGCACCGAGGAGAGCACAAGCAGGGCGGCGGCCATGGCGGGCACGCGCAGGTCGCGCAGCACCACGCCGGCGAAGAAGGCCAGCGCGCAGATGACCGCGATCGCCAGCAGGATCAGCTTGGCGGGCAGCACCGCGTTGATGTCGGTGTAGGAGCCGCCGTAGAAGGTGGGCTCCTTGCGGGAGCTGGACAGCAGGTCGTAGCGGTCGAACCAGTACGCGACCGCCTTGAGCAGCACGAACAGTCCGGCGATGACGGCGAGCTGGATGCGCGCGGCGCGGGTCAGCAATCCTTCGCGGCCGGTCAGGCGCAAGCCACCGAAGATGTAGTGGGTCACCAGGTTGGCGAAGAAGGCGATCACCACGGCGACGAACATCCAGTTCAGCACCATGCGGAAGAACGGCAGGTCGAAGGCGTAGAAGCCGACGTCGAGGCCGAACTGCGGATCCTTGGTGCCGAAGTCGCCGCCGTTGAGGAACAGCTGCGTGGTCACCCAGTTGGACTGCGCGACCAGACCGGACAGCACGCCGAAGACCACGGGGATGCCGATGCCGAAGGTCTTGAGCCTGCCCGTCACGGTGCTGCGGTAGCGGGCGATCGGGTCGTTGGGCCCGGCCTGCGGCACGAACAGCAGTCTGCTGCGGTAGGCGAGCAGCAGCGCCAGCCAGACCGACACGCCGATGAACAGGCCGACCACGACGAACAGCGCGATGCGGGTGAACAGCACCGTCGTGAAGACCTCGCGGTAGCCGACCTCGCCGAACCACAGCCAGTTGGTGTATGTGTCGGTCAGCCGTGGACCGAACAGCAACAGCGCAGCCAGGACGACAGCCGCCACCAGCAGCGCGCGGCTGCGTCGCGTCAGCGAAGGTAAGCCGGTTGGGGGCCGCATGCCCACGATGCCACACTCCAGGTGTCCGGCGGCTCCCTCGCACCGTTCCCGGTCCGGGGCACCGCAGTCCGACGTTGCGTCCGATCCGCACGGATCGTTCGCGCCCACTCTACGGAAACGGACATTACAACGCTGGCGGGGTCGTGACCGGCGACTCGGCGAGCCTTTCGCACCGGGTCCGCCTCGCGCATCGGCGGCGGGTGAAAAGATGGCGTGGTGACCGCTGATCTGCACGCCGAACTCGTCCTGTCCCGCGCCGTCCGAGAGGTGGCGGAGTTCGCCGACGGCGAGGGCTGGGGAAGACCGCCGCAGATGTTCGCGCTGGTCCCCACCGAGGACCTGGTGGCCGCCGAGCCCTCCCTGCTCGACGAGCTCGACCGGGGCAACGAGCTGACCCCCATCGCCCAGGAGCCGCTGCCGGAAGACATCACCGGCGGCTCGATGGCCCTCGACGAATTCCTCGCCACCACCACCTGGCCGGAGGCCGTGCGCGGCTGCGTGCTGGTGCAGGAGATCGTGGTGCTGCCGCCGGACGCCGAGAGCACCCTCGACGACGCGCTCGGTCCGTTGCTGGCCGATCACGAGGCCGCCGACGCCGCGGGCAGGGCCGCCGCGCTCGAGCACCCGGGCCGCCGCGAGGCGCGGCTGTTCGCCGCGGTGCTGCGCGGCGGCGTGTCGCTGGCGCTGCTGCAACTGCGCCCCGACGCGGACGACGACGAGTTCGGCGATCTGGACCTGCGGACCTATCCGAACCTGGCGTCCAACGTTCTCGAGGCCCTGCACCACACGCTCGACGACTGAGCTCGCCGATCGCGCTTTCCCCCGGGAGTCCGCTCGGGGAAGCGCTCAGTCGCAGCCGGGCGCTTCCCCGCCCTCGTTGATCGCCGCCAGCGACCGCACCGCGCCGTCCAGGCTCTCCACCTTCACCAGCCGCAGGCCCTCGGGCACCCGCTGCCTGGCCTCGTTGCAGTTGGCGGCCGGGACCAGGAAGGTCTCCGCGCCCGCCTCCCTGGCGGCGATCATCTTGTACTGGATGCCGCCGATCGGGCCGACCGTGCCGTCGGTCTCGATGGTGCCGGTGCCCGCGACGAAATCACCGCCGCCCAGTTCGCCGGGGCTGAGCTTGTCGATCAGCGCCAGGCTGAACATCAGGCCCGCCGAGGGACCGCCGATGTCGGCCAGATTGAAACTGACCTCGACCGGCGGGCGCGCGCCGGTGCCGATGGTCACCCCGAGCACGCCCTTGCTCTCGTCCTCTGGATTGGCCTTCAACACGAACTCGGCGGTGGCCTCCCGGCCGTCGCGCCGGTACACCACGGTCAGCGGGGTGCCCGGGGCGCGCGAGCTGGTCTCGTGCACCACGTCACCGGGGGTGTTCGCGCGCACGCCACCCACACTGACGATCTCGTCACCGGGTTCGAGCACGCCGGCGGCCGGGCTGTCCTCGCCCACCTGGCGCACCAGCACGGCGGTCGGCAGTTTCAGGTAGTTCATCGCGGCCACCTCGGCCGCGCTCTCGGAGTTGCGGAACTCCTGCTGGTTGGATTCCTCGATGACCTCGCGGGGCACATCCGGCGGATAGACCTCGGCGCGCGGGACCAGGCCGTGCTTGCCGCTGGCCCAGAAGCCGAAGGCCTCGTAGAGATTCAGCCCGTCGCGCACCGACACGGTCGTCATGTTCAGGTGCCCGGTGGTCTCGTCGAGTTCGGCGCCCTGCACGTCCACCACCGGCACGCCGTCGTAGGCGCCGAGGGTGTCGAAGGTGGGGCCGGGGCCGAGCGCGACGAAGGGCACCTGGACCACGGTGCCGAGCACGCCGAGCACCAGCACCGGGACGAGTGCGACCAGCAGAGTGGAGATCCGACGATTCACCCCGCCCACACTAGAGGTTTCGCTGTCCGCGTAATGGCGCGGCACGTGCACCGATGCGGGCGGTGTCCCATGTCGTGGGACCGCGCGGTCCGCGTAACGTGGTGAGTATGAGTGACACCCCGTTCGGATTCTCCGGCCGCGACGATGACGACGACGCGCGCAAGCGCGGCGAGGAGCCCTTCGGTCCCGGTGCAGGCAATCCGTTCGGATTCGCCGTCGGCGGGCCGGGGGCAGCGGGTTTCGACCCCGCCCAGCTGGGCCAGATGCTCACCTCGCTCGGCCAGATGCTCTCCGGCATGGGTGCGGGCATGGCCGCCCCCGGCGGCGGGCAGTCCGGCCCGGTGAACTACGACGTGGCCAAGCGGCTGGCGCGCCAGCAGCTGGGCAAGGACGTCGGCCCGGTCTCCCAGGGCGCGGCCAAGGCCGTGACCGATGCCGCGCACCTGGCCGAGCTGTGGCTCGACGGCGCCACCGTCCTGCCCGCCGGCGCGACCAGGACGGTGGCCTGGACGCCGGTGGACTGGATCGAGCAGACCCTGCCCACCTGGCAGCGGCTGTGTGATCCGGTCGCCCAGCAGGTCTCCGGCATGTGGACCTCGCAGCTGCCGCCGGAGGCGCGGGAGCTGGCGGGTCCGATGATGGGCATGCTCGGGCAGATGGGTGGGCTGGCGTTCGGCTCGCAGCTCGGCCAGGCCCTCGGTCAGCTCGGCAAGGAGGTGCTGACCTCCACCGACATCGGCCTGCCACTCGGCCCGGCGGGCACCGCGGCGCTGCTGCCCGCGGCGATCTCGGAGTTCAGCAAGGGCCTCGAGCAGTCCGAAAGCGAGATCCTGGTCTTCCTCGCCGCCCGCGAGGCCGCCCACCAGCGGCTGTTCGCGCACGTGCCGTGGCTGCGCCAGCAGGTGCTCGGCGCGGTCGAGGACTACGCGCGCGGCATCACCATGGACTTCTCCGCACTCGAAGAGGCCGCCCAGAACATCGACCCGATGTCGCTGACCGATCCGTCCAAGCTCGAGGAGCTGCTGGCGGCGGGCACGTTCGAGCCGCAGACCACCCCCGAGCAGAAGGCCGCGCTGGAACGGCTGGAGACCCTGCTCGCCCTGATCGAGGGCTGGGTACAGGTCGTGGTGGGCGAGGCGATCGGCGACCGGTTGCCCGGCGCGGGGGCGCTGGCCGAGACGCTGCGCCGCCGCCGCGCCACCGGTGGTCCCGCCGAGCAGACCTTCGCCACCCTGGTCGGCCTGGAACTGCGGCCGCGCAAGCTGCGTGAGGCGGCCGAGCTGTGGCGCAGGCTCACCGTCGACGCGGGTATGGAGAAGCGCGACGGCATCTGGGCGCACCCCGATCTGCTCCCCCATTCCGACGACCTCGACGCCCCCGCGGGTTTCATCGACTCGGTGATCGGCGGCGGGGCGGCGGCCTTCGACGATCCGCTGGCGCAGTTGGCCGAGACCGAGGCCCGCGAGCGCGCCGAGCGGGAGGCGCGCACCGGGCAGGACCGGGACGGGAGCGGCGACACCGGCGAGCACGACGGCGACCGGGGCGGCGACGACGAGGACACCGGCAAGTCCTGACCGATTGTCCTGTGCACAACCCGAAAAGCTGTGGACAACCGCGCTTTTCGGGGGGCGGCGCCGGCCGGGCCGTGCGCATACTGTCCGGCATGACGACATCGACCGCACGTCTGGCGGGCCCGCTGCTCAATCCACGGGTGACCGTGCTGGTGCGCCCCTCCGGGGTGGTCCAGCTCGGCTGGGACCCCGAGCGCGCCATGTTGCTCGACCCGCCGGGCATCGACACCTCGGCGGTGCTCGGCTTTCTGCGTCTGCTCGACGGCAGGCACGGCCGTGCCGAGATCTGCGCGCGCGCAAGTGAACACGGCCTCGCCCCCGAGCAGGCCGAGCAACTGCTCGACGAGATCGACGCGGCAGGTCTGCTGCAACCGCCGCGCGAACCGAGCTACCGGATCACCGCGGTGCGGGTGCACGGCGCTGGCCCGCTGTCCGACGCGGTCGCCTCGGGCCTGCGCGGTCTCGGCGTGCGGCCGAGGCGTTCGCACACCTATCGCCCCGAGTCGCCCAGGCCGCGCGAGCGGGTCGACCTGGTGGTGCTCACCGACACCGTGGTGGTCGATCCGCGGCTCGTCGCCGATCTGGTGGTCAACCGGGTCCCGCACCTGCAGGTGCGCCTGCGCGACGGCAAGGGCGTGATCGGCCCCTTCGTACTGCCAGGCGAGACGAGCTGCCTGCGCTGCGCCGATCTCATCAAGGCCGATTACGACGCCGACTGGCCGCACCTGGCCGCCCAGCTGCTCGACCGCGTTGGTCACGCCTCGCCCGCGGCCGTCGCCGCCACGGCCGCGCTGGCGCTGACCGAGCTGGAGGCCATCCTGGAGTGCTCGACCCACCGCTGCCCGGCCACCCTGAACACGACTCTGGAGCTGGACCTGGACTCCCACCAGCTCCAGCACCGCCGGTGGGAGCCGCATCCGCGCTGCGGATGCAGGCGGCTGCGCGCCGCCCCGGCCTGACACATCCGCCGCGAATCCGCCGCGAAATCGCGAAACGTGACGAACCGTACAGTTCGTTCCGAGGGGCAATAGTTCGATCCCGTGGCACGCCCACCGTTCGATCGGCCATGATGGGGGTGTGTCAGAGATCGTGCGCCGTAGCTCGTCCCGCAACGCTAAGTTAGCCAAGATTCCGCTCGGCATCGCGGGCCGCGCCGCCGTCGGCTTCACCAGGAAACTGGCCGGTGGCGACAAGTCCGAGATCAACGCCCAACTGAACCAGAAGGCCGCCGAGCAGCTGTTCACCGTGCTCGGCGAGCTCAAGGGCGGCGCGATGAAGTTCGGGCAGGCGCTGAGCGTGCTGGAAGCGGCGGTGCCGGAGGAGTTCGGCGAGCACTACCGCGACGCGCTGACCAAGTTGCAGGCCGCCGCGCCGCCGATGCCGACCGCCACCGTGCACCGGGTGCTGGATCAGCAGCTCGGCACGCAGTGGCGGCAGCGGTTCCAGTCCTTCGAGGACACGCCCGCGGCCTCGGCCAGCATCGGCCAGGTGCACAAGGCGGTGTGGTCGGACGGCCGCACGGTGGCGGTCAAGGTCCAGTACCCCGGCGCGGACGAGGCGCTGCGGGCCGACCTCAAGACACTGAACCGAATGTCCGGGATGTTCGCCTCGGTGATCCCCGGTCTCGACGTCAAGCCGATGCTGGCCGAGATCACCCAGCGCACCGAGGAAGAACTCGACTACCGCAACGAGGCCGCCAACCAACGCGCCTTCGCCAAGGCCTATCAGGGCCACCCCGATGTCGTCATCCCGAAGGTGGTGGCGGGCGCGCCCAAGGTGATCGTCAGCGAATGGCTCGACGGCACACCGGTTTCGGCGATCATCAAGGCGGGCGCGGCGGACCCGGAGGGCACCAAGGAGCTGCGCGACCGGGTGGCGCTGTTGATGGGCCGCTTCCACTTCTCCGCCCCGGAGGCGGTCGGCCTGCTGCACGCCGACCCGCACCCGGGCAATTTCATGATGCTGCCGGACGGCAGGCTGGCGGTCATCGACTTCGGCGCGTGCGCGCCGCTGCCCGGGGGCTTCCCGGCGATTCTCGGGCGGATGCTCGGGCTCGCGGTGGACGAGAAGTACGACGAGCTCACCGAGCTGATGTACGACAACGGCTGGGTGCTGCCCGGCCGCACGGTCACCCACAAGGAGATCGCCGACTACCTGCGGCCGTTCTCCGACCCGATTCGCACCGAGTCGTTCCACTTCACCCGCCGCTGGATGCAGCGGGTGGCGGGCAAGGCCACCGACTTCTCCAGCCAGGAGATGAAAACCGCGCGCTCGCTGCAACTTCCGGCCGAATACGTGATGATCTTCCGGGTCCTCGGCGGCTCGGTGGGCATCCTGGCCCAGCTCGACGCCGAGGTTCCGTTCATGGGCCTGGCCTACGACTGGCTGCCCGGTCTGCGGGAGGCCCGCTCGGCGGGCTGAATTCGCCTGCCCGGCAACGCGAACCGGCCGCCCCTCCGAATCCTCGGATGGGCGGCTGGTCCGCTTTCGCGTAGCTGGGCCCGGCCCCTGGCGCGCAGACCGGACCGCAGTGCACGGAGGGAGGGCGCCCACGGCCCCGGCTCACGCCGGAACCGCCACCTTGCGCGGACGGCCGCGTGGACGCTTGCGCGCGATCACGACTCCCTGGTCGAAGATCTCACCGCCCCAGACACCCCACGGCTCACGCCGATCGATGGCCGCGCTCAGGCAGCCCTGGCGGATCGGGCAGGCCGCGCACAGCGCCTTGGCCTGCTCGAGCTGGGCGGGGTTCTCGGCGAACCAGAGGTCGGGGTCGGCGACCCGGCACGGCAGCACGGTGGCGACGTCGCGAGCGGGGACGGCCCCCGCTTCGGTCCGGCATGTCACGCCAGCAGGGACGGAGTGCAGTCGCTCTGCGGTGAACACGTCGTTCTCCTTCAGCTTGTTGCGGCAGTCGTTGTCGTCGGTGCGAAACCGGGGCTGCCGGCTGAAGGGCCGGAAACGAAAACGGCCACGGTTTCGCGTCGTGCGATCCGTGGCCGGGAGCAGGGGGCCGGAGAGGCCCCTACCTGGGTCGACTTCGGTGTCGACTCTCGATCACGGTCGCTGGGTGGATGGCATTGCGCAGGCGTGCGGTCGGCTGGAGGGCCCGCTGCGGCTCGGCGTCGGCGCCGTGGGCGGCGATGCCGAACTTCGCATCGATCGCGGGCGCGCCTGCTGCGACGCCGGCGGCTGCGGGCACACCTGTCGCGGGAGCCCCGAATTCGGGCGCGACAAGAGCATGACCGGCCACGGGCAGACGCCAGCCTGCGCGGACCTCGTCCTGGCGGAGAGCGCCGACGAGCGCGCTCTCCGGGGACATACCGGTCCCCAGCGGCGTGAGACGCGGGGAGGCCGAGACGACGCCGAGGACAGCGGTGCCACCGGTGGTGAGAACGTTGCTGCCGTTCATCGGTCCTGCCTCCCTTCCGTGCGTATATGGATCGTGCGTGAGTCGAACATCGGCGCGCCGGGATACCCTCCCGGTGCGTGAAACCACCATAGGCAATGCGGCGGAATCGAACAACCTATTTTTGACCTGCGGTTTTGTGATTCTTTCCGCGCCGGGCGCCCTGCCTCGCCCGCGCGTCCGCCACCGCCGGCGCGGGCTGCTGCGCCCCGGAGTCGTTGCGCGCGGCCTTCATCCGGGACGCGACGATCGCCAGGATCTCCGCACCGTGATCGGCGATCTTCTTCGGCCCGAACCCGGCGATCGCGCCGAGCGCGCGGTCGTCGGCGGGCAGTTGCTCGGCGATCGCCGTGAGGGTGGTGTCGGTCAGCACCACGAACTCCCGCACCCCTCGGTCGGCGGCCTTCTCCGCCCGCCACTGCTTCAACGCGTCGAGCAGCGCGGCGTCGACCTCGCCCGGACAGCGCCGGCAGCGGCCGAGCATGGTGGCGTAGGTGCCGATCAGCGGCTTGGCGCAGACCCGGCAGCGCGGCCGGTTCGCCTCGCGGTCGCGCGCGGCCGGTGCGGCGATCCGTGAGGCGGGCGAGTCGTCGGGCACGAGGTCGTTGAGGAAGCGCGAACGCCTGCGGCTGCGCCTGCCGCCCGCGGTGCGCGACAGCGACCACGACAGCCGCAGATGTTCGCGCGCCCGGGTGACGCCGACGTAGAGCAGCCTGCGTTCCTCCTCCAGCGCGGCCTGGTCGGCGACCGAGCCGTCGTCGGCGAGCACGTGCGCGATGGGCAGAGTGCCGTCGGTGAGGCCGACGAGGAAGACCGCGTCCCACTCCAGGCCCTTGGCCGCGTGCAGCGAGGCCAGGGTGACACCCTGCACCGTCGGTGGATGCCTGGCCTCGGCGCGGGCGGCCAGCTCACGTAGCAGGCCGAACAGATCCAGCTCGAGGTCGTGGGCGAGCAGTTCCTCGGTCAGGCTCACCAGCGCGACCAGCGAGGACCAGCGTTCGCGGGCCTGGGCGCCCGCGGGCTCGGCGGCGGTCAGGCCGACCGGGGCGAGCGCGGCGCGCACCAGTGTCACCAGCGCCTGCCCCCGGACCGCCGCCTCGGGCAGATCGTCGCGGCTCGCCGCCTGGCGCAGCGCGGAGATCGCCTGCCGCACCTCCGCGCGCTGGAAGAAGCCCTCCCCGCCGCGCACCTGGTAGGGGATGCCGCGCGCGGACAGCGCCTGCTCATAGGCCTCGGACTGGGCGTTGATGCGGTAGAGCACGGCGATCTCGGCGGCCGGGGTGCCCGCGGCGACGAGCCGTTCGACGGCCACGGCGACCGAGGCCGCCTCGGCGGACACGTCGTCGTACTCGGCGAAGACCGGCTCCGGGCCGTCGGGGCGCTGGCCGATCAATTGCAGCCGGGTGCCCGCGATACGCCCGCGCGCGGCGCCGATCACCCGGTTGGCCAGCGAGACGATCTGCGGGGTGGAGCGGTAGTCGCGTTCCAGCCGCACCACGGTGGCGTCGGGGAAGCGGCGCGAGAAGTCGAGCAGATAGGCGGGGGTGGCGCCGGTGAAGGAGTAGATGGTCTGGTTGGCGTCGCCGACGACGGTCAGGTCGTCGCGGTCGCCGAGCCAGGCGTCGAGCACCCGCTGCTGCAACGGCGTGACGTCCTGGTACTCGTCGACGACGAAGCTGCGGTAGCGCCCGCGGAACTCGTCGGCCACGGCCGGGAAGTCCTCCAGCGCGGCGGCGGTGTGCAGCAGCAGGTCGTCGAAGTCGAGCAGCAGGCCGTCGGGGGTGGTCTTCAGCGACTCGTAGGCGGTGTAGACCTCGGCGACGCGCGCGGCGTCGTAGGGCAGGTCGCGGCCGCGGGCGCCGGCGGCCGCCGCGTAGTCCTACCGCGCGGCG